>ENA-ORMO01002793-ORMO01002793.1-human-gut-metagenome-genome-assembly--contig:-NODE-2793-length-12908-cov-2.783630_pt1 | contig 12908 bp, 12 predicted proteins | sample MGYA00242106_ERZ509001 | MGnify/ENA primary metagenome ERZ509001 (study PRJEB26280, sample SAMEA2338736) | human gut metagenome | biome: human gut; feature: human-associated habitat; material: faeces... | reverse complement strand
TAAGGCAACGGATTCTGATTCCGTCATTCGCAGGTTCGAATCCTGCTACCCTAGTTTCGAGAGAAGAAAACTCTCTAAAAAATTTCATAATGGGGTATCGCCAAGCGGTAAGGCAACGGATTCTGATTCCGTCATTCGCAGGTTCGAATCCTGCTACCCTAGTTTCGAGAGAAGAAAACTCTCTAAAAAATTTCATAATGGGGTATCGCCAAGCGGTAAGGCAACGGATTCTGATTCCGTCATTCGCAGGTTCGAATCCTGCTACCCTAGTCAAAAGAGTCTGATTATCAGGCTCTTTTTTTATGTTTTTTAAGAATATTGAAAAATTTGTCACATCCCTGTAATGGAATAAGCCTATATTCTTTGTTAGAATATGATTAGAAATAGGGGGTGTGTTTATGAAAAAAGTACTATTAATGACGATTTTGGCTTCTTTAACATTTCCATCTGTTGCATTGGGAATGAATGGTGCTGGCATCACTGGTGAAATCAGCATTGGGAATGATGAAGAAAAAACTCGTATCATGTATATGAGTCAGTATCACCATATGGGGTATCGCTGTCTTCCGCAGGGAGAGTTGATTATTCGCTGGCCATTGGGGGCAGAAGACGAAACACTTTATTTTGCTTTGGAAGCGCCGGTTGATCCGTCAATGACTGCTGACGGAGAATCTTTTTTGGATATTTATGATGTAAAAGATGGAGGAATAGAATATTTATCAGATAATTCCTTTGCTGTAACAGGAACGGATATGCAGACTAAAATTACAATGGATTGGTCACTGCCGAAAACAGGTTTAAAGGAAAAAACAGATTTGGTACTGCGTGTATCAGAAAATAAGGATATGAAGAACGCGAAAACAATTCCATTTATGAAAATAATGCCGAGAGACACGCCGGATGCGGTATGGCATGCATCTTCATGGAATATTGAAGAAAAGGAATATGTGGAAAAAAGTGATGTTTTGATGCAAAAAATGTTTACATATCGTCAGGAAAACGGAACATATATGATACCAGGGCGTTTTTGGATAGAGGAATTTTCCAGACGTGGGGGGATGGAATGGCAGTGGAATAGTAAGGACAAATCTTTTCACGTTTTCAAAAATGAAAAAGAATATATCTTTACAGCTGGGCAAAATTATGTTTCCGTAAATGGGCAAAAATTTTATTTTATGGCGACACCGGAAATTGTAGATGGGCGTATTTACATTCCTTTGGATATGATGAAATTGATGTGGAAGGATGAATCAGAAGTGATAGAGCTGGACGGGAAGATACAGCTTGTTGTTTGTGTATAATTAATTGATGCGCAAACCAATATGAAAGGGGAAATATACAGGAAATATACAGGAAAGGTGGGGAAGATGATGAAAAAAAGATGCATGGCGTTGACTCTTGCGGCAGTTATGGCGTTTTCTGTGACGGCTTTTGGGGCAAGTAATCCAGCACAGAACGGCAGATGGGAATCGGCTTACGGAAATGGCACAGCATCGGCATACAAAAAGATGTATTCCATTTATGCACGCAGCATTTTGGTTGGATATACGAAATTGACTGTGCCCAAAGAAGCGCAAGGAAAGAATCTATATCTGGCAATGGTGGATACGGAGCAATGGAAGACAAAGGGTACCTCGGAATATTTCAAAGGTTCATTGGTGGAATGGGAGAATTTTCAAGCAAAGCAGGTTTATGAGAAAGATTTGCAAAACGTTTTTACAGTGCCGTTGACAAAAGACGCAATTACGCTGGAAGTGACTTATCTGGATGACAGAGGAAACCAAAAAGTGGGGCAAGGAATTTCGGTGGTGGCATTGGGCGGAAACCAGTATGAAAATAATCTGTTTGCAGACCAGGAGGATCAATTGTTTGTAGAGGACTTGATCTATTTGTACCTTAGTCCTGATTTAAAACATGAAGTGGAAGAAGTGCCATGTACCATAGATGTGACCATTGGTGCAGATACCATGCAGGTCAATGGAAAATCCTATCCGTTGGACGTTCCTGCGTATATCAATGACGCAGGATATACCATGCTTCCCATGCGTGCTTTGGTGGAAAATCTGCCGGAAGAAGTGCAGAAAAAAGTGCTTTGGGACGGACAGTCAAAAACAGCTTTGATTCTGTGCGGTATGACTACCTATCGTCTGACTGCCGGAGAAAAAGAAGCCAAGAGAAATGGTGATAAAGTGATATTAAATACACCTCTGGAAATCAAAGACGGACGTGCATTCCTGCCTTTGCGGGATATGGTGATGTTTTGGGATAATGGGAAAATCAGTTGGGACGCATCTACAAAAACCGTTCATATTTCCGCGGATCTGGTACATATTTGGGAATAACAGAAAGTTGAGAGGCAGAGATAAGCAGAAAACGTTCAATGACAAAGTCTGATTGGAACAGACGAAAAAAAGAGATTTTGGCATGGAAAGTACCGAAAAACACAGAGAAAAAAGTATTTACGGATGGAGTTATTGTAAATATTTACGACACTGCTGGGCGACTCCTTTGGCGTTATGAAAGATATTGGAATGTGATAGGCAGGTTTGCAGAAGGTGATTATCGATATAGCAAACGGTTTAACTATGATGAAAAAGGTAACTTAATACGTTTGACAGAAAAACAGACGCCTCCACACAAAACGCCATCGATGATGATTACAGATTTTGAGTATGATGAAACCAATGGGCTGTCCTGTATCAAGAAAAAACATTCCGAAAGAGACATTACATCTTTTTATGATGGGGAATTATTGGAGATGGAACCTCTTTCGGAAACAGAGGCCATGGATTTGCCATCCAAACTTCATCAGTTTTGGGAAAAGGATATGTCATCAATCGGAAAGATTACATACGGCAACGGAAAAAGCCTTTGTAGTTATTTGGTCTTTGAAAAAGAAAATGGCCCCAAAATCCGTTATTATTTAACGGATGGAACTTATTCCTGTATGGTTTGCCGGGAAAATTCGCAGAAACCTTGGGTTTTCCGAGGGCCGGCAGAAGGAAAGTATTTTTGGAAGATTTCTTCTATGAAATGGAGTGGAGAAAACCAGAATGGCTTGTCTGTGTCCGTTACTGTTTATACGGATATCCTCTCTACGGAAATGTTTTTGGAAATTCTGGATTATTTCCGTCCTATGTGTTCGACGGATATTTTCATTTATTTTGATGGATGGTATACGGTACCTGAGGAAATTTCCAAAAAGAATGAACAAGAGGCGCGAAAACGGGAAATTAGCTATTTTTTGGGATGCTGAATCAATGAAAAAGTCGGAAGAAAAATACTTCCGGCTTTTCTTTTTTCTGATAACATGAAAAAAATGAAATTTATTGTCAGAATAACTTATCTTTTAGCGAATAGTAGGGTGTAGCAGGATTTTGGAAGAAATGGAGGGAAGATGTTATCATACAGGAAGAAGGGGGAAGGATGATGGAGGATAGAGAACTGCTAAAAGTTTTGCGGCAAAATCCAGAAAACGGCATACGTTTGGTGATGAAACAATACGCAGCTTTGTGTTATTACATCGCGAAACAAAAATTATTGGATTTTCCGCAGGAGGAAGTGGAAGAATGTGTCAGCGACGTATTTCTGGCGTTTTATCATCAATATACAGCCATAGATCTGGAGCGGGGCAGCATCAAAGGATTTCTTTCGGTGCTTGCCCGCAGAAAAGCCATTGACCGTTGGCGCAGATTGGCAGGGAAGGAAACTTTGCCATTGCAGGAGAATATCACGGCTTCGGATTCTTTGGAACAGCAGGAAGAACGGAAGATTTTGCTGGATGCGGTTCGAGCTTTGGGTGATCCAGATGGAAAAATATTGCTTTTGAAATATTACTTCGGGTATCCATCAAAGAAGATTGCCGCAGTGTATGGCTTGCAGGAAAACACCGTAAACCAGAAAATACGGCGCAGTTTGGCAAAGGTAAAAGCCATCTTGGAAGGAGGTGTCTGTTATGAAGCGTGATTGGGAAGAAATGTTGGATCAGCTGGAAGAAAAAGATCTGGCGGAATACCTGCCGGAAACTTTACCGGAAGTAGACGAAGTTACCAAAAAAAGAATTGAAAAACAGACACTTGGGAAAATGAAAAAAGAACGGAAACGCTTCAGCCGGAAACAGATTGTGGCAGCGATCATTTCTCTTGTGGCAGTGTTGGGCGTTGTGGGCAGAGAGCCGATTCAGGCGGCTTTTGAGCGGCTGTTCCATTATCTGCCGGGGGCAGGCATGTATGTGGATGAAGAAGAAAATATTTATTATGAAGCGGAAATCATCAATGGGGAATTTACGGAAAATGATATTCATGTCCGGCTGAAAAATGTGTATGCGGAAAACCACGCAGTCAATTTGGAAGTGGTAATGAAGGGAAATCTGGCAGAATTGACACGAGAGGAATATGAAAATGATTCTCCGGATAAATATGACAAGTTAGAGGAAATGTACGCACTCACCATGGAGTATGACGGGAAAGAACACGATATGGCGGCACCTAGTAAAGGGGTTACATCAGAGGATGAAAATGATACCTACATGATTACGCGGTATCGGAGAGATTATCAGCGATATGTGAAAAATGTTGAACAAACTTATACAGTGCATATTGCCGGACTGGAAAATACACTCTCTTTCCGTCTGATTGCCAATACTGGTAAAGAACAGCCGGAAAATATCGGCGCCAGCCAGACGCAAAACGATATTACAATCACAGCCAAAGCGGATGTGGCAGAGCAGGGCATTTGGTTGGAATATTTTGTGCTCACTGATGCAACATTGCCTGATTTTGATGATGATTTCATGTTCCGTTTGAGGGCTATGCCTTATGGATGCAGAACTCTTAACAGCATTACACAGGAGAATTTTCAAGACATGCTTTATGTGACAAATAAAGACGGTGACAGACTTCGTTACAGAGGACAAGAAGCGGTGGAAAACGGCAGACGGATGTTGCTGGAAGGCACAGCGGAAGATTTTCCAATTACATTCCATATGTCACCTTTGACAGGCGTGGGAAAAGAGCGGGAAACCGTGGAAATTCCTATGCCAGAATCTATCCGTGCTCTTGACCAGACGGTGGAATTTCCTTATGGTACAGTCACATTTGAAAGGGTAAAAGGAGAGAGAATCGAGTTGTCTGGACAAAATGCAGCCGGTGAGGAAATTGTTGCGGAAGCAAAAGATCTGGAAATCACTTATACCATCACGCCTAATGAAGGCAAACGCCAGCTTTACGGTGTATTTATGGAAGTAAAGGGCAGTCTGGATGGACATCCCCAGCAAATTTATCCAGACGAGGATGGCAAATTCCGTTTTTATACATTGGTGGGCAGTACCAATGAAACAGTGACACTGGAGCTGTATGATCCTTATTATTGGATTGTCGATGATTATGCTTTGGTTTTGGAAGAACCGGAAAGTGTGAAATAAAGAAACGAAGTGATGGGAGGAAATCCTGTTACACATGAAAAAAAGGGCGTTTTCCCCTCCATGGGAAATGCCCTTTTTGTATGGTCATATGTTTTGGTTTACAGATGTTTGTCGTAATGAATCCCAAGCCATTTGTGCAGAGCCGCTGCATCATGTTCCTGAATGCTTTTGAGGATCATTTTGTGTTCTGTGAAGTTGTTGTGACGGTCATCTTCGCCTCTCTGGTTGCTGTGCAGTGCCATGAGATAGAAAATATCTTCGATGTGTTCATACATGGAAATCAAATAGGAGTTTTTGGTTCCTGTTACGATACACTTATCGAACTGCAGCGCATATTTTACGGTTTCGGGAACATTGCCTTCGTCATAGTATTTCTGCTGCAATGACAGATAATGTTCCATTTCCTGGGCAACCTGATCAATGGTTCCCTGTCTGACACAAAGGTCATAGGCACCATAAAGAACTACATAAAGAGAAGAAGCGATTTCGTGAAAACCTTCTTCGGAAAAGGAAATGACGCGAGCGCCGTTGTTTGGTACCATTTCGATCAGTCCGTCTTGAGAAAGCATCATCAGAGCTTCTCGAATGGGAGAATTGCTGATCTTCAGTTCATCTGCCACGGTATCAATATTGATTTTTTCGCCCAATGCATATTCCTGCTGCAATATTTTTTGTCTGATGATTTCGTAAACCTGTGCTTTCAGGCTGAGTCGTTGTAACTGCGGCATTTTCGTGCCCTCCATTTTCTCAAATTTCTTCGCATGTCTTTTATTATCTTAAATTTTCCATAAAAATGCAAGTGGAAAAACGAAAAAACAGGCTCTGTATAAAAGAATATGCATTTTTTTGCAAAAAAATAACATTTTCTATGAATGAAAGCGTATATGCAAGGGTAATTTTTATTGTAAAAAACATAAGAAAAACAGATGCATTTCTTAATATGTAAAAAAAGGTTTCTCAAAAACAGGGTTTGATGGTATAATATAAGCAACTATGCAAATAAGTTTGCAGCAACATGAATATGTTCCAACAAATACAGATTGGAGGTTGTAATATATGACAGCGAAACTGGAAAACGAATATGGCGTAATCAGCATTGACCATGAAGTCATTGCAAGAATTGCAGGCTATGCGGCCATTGAATGTTACGGCATTGTGGGTATGGCTGCCAAGAATGTCAAAGATGGACTGGTTCAGCTTTTGAAGCTGGAAAGTCTGACAAAAGGCATCAAGATGCAGGTCAATGCCAACAGAGTCAGCTTTGATCTGCATATCATTGTGGAATATGGCACCAACATTTCCGCCATTGCGGATAATATCGTCAGCACGGTGAAATATTCAGTAGAAGAATATACGGGACTGGCCGTAGACGACGTTAACATTTTTGTGGACGGCGTGCGTGTCGACGGATAAGAAACAAGGAGGAACCATCAAGTGAGTGTTACAAAATTAAACGGTCTGCGTTTGCAGCGAATGATCGTGGCAGGCGCAAATAAACTGCATGCAAATAAGCAGGCTGTGGATGCAATGAATGTATTCCCTGTGCCTGATGGCGATACAGGAACCAATATGTCTTTGACTATGCTGGCAGCTGCCAGAGAAACAGAAAAAGGCGATGCCCTGCGGGTGGATGAAGTGACAAAACGTGCTTCAGGCGGTGCGCTGCGCGGTGCGAGAGGCAACTCCGGTGTTATCACTTCTCAGATTCTCCGCGGCTTTGCCAAAGGTCTGGAAGGTCTGGAAGAAGCTGGGGTAAAAGAACTGACCGCAGCCATGGAACAGGGTGTGAAAACTGCATACAAAGCGGTTATGAAGCCCAAAGAAGGTACCATTTTGACTGTGGCAAGAGCTTGTGCAGAAGCAGCTGTGGCAGAATCCGAAAAAACAGACGACATTGAAGTCTTTTTGAAAGCGGTTCTGGAACATGCCCATGATGTGCTGAATCAGACACCGGATATGCTGCCTGTACTGAAAGAGGCAGGCGTTGTAGACGCTGGTGGTCGTGGTCTGCTGTACATTCTGGAAGGCGCTTTGAAGCATATCAATTCTGAAGAAGCTTTGCAGGTGGCAGAACCTACCCAGCAGACCGCAAAAGAATATGCGGCACTGGCTTCCGTGGATAATGAAAGTATTACTTTTGGATACTGCACAGAATTTTTCATCAATGTGAAAAATCCCGATGACGCCACTGTGCAGCAGCTGAAATCCTATCTGGGTACCATTGGGGATTCCATTGTTTGTGTCAGCGATGATGAGATCATCAAGATCCATGTCCATACAGACCATCCCGGTCTGGCACTGGAAAAAGCCTTGACCATTGGCAGCCTCAGTGGACTGAAAATCGACAACATGCGGGAACAGCATAACAATATTATTGACTTTACCGCATCTGAAAAGAAAACACCTGTGGAACAGGCACGGGCAGCACAGCCTGTGCAGGAAGAACGTCCCAAAAAGGATATTGGCTTTGTTTCCATTTCCGCAGGCAGCGGTTTGACAGCCATCTTCCATAATCTGGGTGTGGATGAAGTCATCGAAGGGGGACAGACCATGAACCCCTCCACAGAAGACATCCTCAACGCGGTGGATAAGATCAACGCGGATCATATCTTTATTCTGCCGAACAACAAAAATATCATTTTGGCAGCGGAACAGGCGGCAAAACTGTCTGAGGACAAAAAGCTGTATGTGATTCCCACAAAATCTGTTCCTCAGGGCATCAGTGCTATGTTCTGTTACGAAGAAGGCGCAGATCCGGAAGAAATGGCAGAAGAAATGAAAGAAGCCATTACAGCAGTGGCAACCGCAACAGTGACTTATGCAGTCAGAGAAACTACCATCGGGGACAAGGAAATCCACGAAGGCGATATTCTTGGTATGCTCAATGACTCCATTGCCGTTGTAGGCAAGGACATTGCGGAAAGCACCAAAGAACTGCTGGCAGAAGCTGTGACAGACGAAAGCGAAATGATCAGTGTTTATTATGGCGCAGATGTGACAGAAGAAGATGCGGAAGCTTTGGCGGCGTATATCGAAGAAACATATCCCGACTGCGAAGTGGAATTGCAGATGGGTGGACAGCCGCTGTATTACTATATCATTTCTGTGGAATAAAAACAGACAGACTTAAGGCGTTGGTATCCAACGCCTTTTTCTTGCGAAAGGAAGTGAGGGCATGGAGCGGACAAGCCCCATTACAGAACTGAAGAATGTAGGCGAACAGCGAGCGAAAAAACTGCATCGCATGGGTATTGAAACCATTGGAGATTTGCTGGAACATTACCCCAGAGATTATAAAGACCGGAGTCGTCTGACCAAGATTGCAGATTTATCCGAAACAGATGAAAATACCTTTTTGGCACGAGTGAAAGGCGAGGGACAGACAGGACGGAGGGGTAGATTGACCTTTACCCGTTTGCAGGTCTTTGATGATACGGATGAAATCACTCTCTTGTGGTATAACCAGCCTTATATGAAAACCGCACTGAAGTCTGGTGAAGTTTATCTGTTTACAGGCAGGATGCAGAAAAAATATAATCGACGGGAAATTGTGTCACCGGAATATGAATCCATCAAAGACAATTTCGCCGGCGGACGTATCGTGCCTATTTATCCTTCCGTAGATGGCATTTCCCAGAAAATGCTCCGCAGCTATCTGGAGGAGGCCTTGAAACAGGTCAGTGGCACATTGACGGAAGAACTGCCCTTATGGATACGGAAAAAATACCATCTGGAAGAAAAGAATTTTGCTCAGACCAATATCCATTTTCCCCGTACAGAAGAAGCTTTTTATGATGCCCGCCGTCGTCTGGTGTTTGAGGAATTTTTCCTGCTTCAGACAGCTCTCTTTTCTCTGAGGGAAGAGCTTTTGGGCAGAGGAAGCGGCATTGTTATGGAACATCCAGAAGCCATAGATAAATTCCAGAAAAGCCTGCCTTTTTCCATGACAAATGCCCAGAAAAAAGTATTATCGGAAATTGCTGCCGATATGACCAGCGGTAAAATCATGAGCCGATTGGTACAAGGGGATGTAGGCAGCGGGAAAACGGCTGTTGCCATGGCAGCGGCTTATTGGGCAATCCAAAACGGATATCAGGCAGTGCTCATGGCGCCTACGGAAGTGCTGGCAGAGCAGCATGGGAAATCTTTTACAGAATTGTTTGCACCATTAGGTATTGAAGTAGCTTTGCTCACAGGCAGTATGAAAGCCAAAGAAAAACGAGAAGCATTGGCAAAAATCGCAGATGGTACAGCCAAAATGATTGTGGGTACCCATGCGGTCATTCAAAAAGGCGTGAAATATCACAAAATCGGTCTGGTCATTACCGACGAACAGCATCGTTTCGGTGTGCGCCAGAGAAGTATGCTGGCAGAGAAAGGGGAAAATCCTCATGTCCTTGTCATGACGGCAACACCCATTCCCCGTACATTGGCATTGATTCTCTATGGGGATCTGGATATTTCCATCATCGACGAACTGCCCCCCGGCAGACAGCAGATCGACACTATTGGCGTCAATACTTCTTATCGCCAGCGGATTTATGCTTTTTTGGGCAAAGAAGCGGCGGCAGGCAGACAGGCTTACGTGATCTGTCCCATGATCGAGGAAAATGAAAAAATGGAAGTGGAAAATGTTCTGGACTATACAGAGAAGCTGAAAGGAGCTCTGCCGGAATGTAAAATCGCCTGTGTCCATGGGAAAATGAAAGCAGCAGAAAAACAGGAAATCATGGATACTTTTGCCGCAGGGAATACAGATATTCTTGTTTCTACAACGGTTATTGAGGTGGGTATTAACGTGCCCAACGCTACGGTTATGCTCATTGAAAACAGCGAGCGTTTTGGTCTGGCGCAGCTTCATCAGCTCCGGGGACGTGTGGGACGTGGTTCTGAAAAATCCTACTGTATTTTGGTCAGCGATGCGAAAACGAAAATTGCTGTGGAACGTATGCAGACCATGACAAAGACCACAGACGGTTTTGTCATTTCCGAAATGGACTTGAAGCTGAGAGGCCCCGGTGAGTTCTTCGGTACCAGACAGCATGGTCTGCCAGAGCTGAAGATTGCCAACTTGTATCGGGATATGGCAATTCTGAAGGAAGCCCAGCAGGCGGCAGGGGATTTGCTGCGGAAAGACCCCCAGCTGGAACAGGAGGAAAACGCCCATCTCAAAAGCAGACTTTCCGCTTGGTTTGAAGGGAAAAGTTTGGATTTGTAAAGAGTTTATTATTGTATTTTGGGGATTTATTTGTTATACTATGGCTGTATGTAAAAAAATCGGTCTGAAAGGTGAGAAAGTATGCGTGTCATCGCCGGTGCCGCTAAAGGGCATAAACTGCAAACCATTGAGGGGCTCAATACCCGTCCCACAACGGACAGAATCAAAGAAACATTGTTTAATATCATTGCCTTTGATCTGCCAGAGTCCAGATTTCTGGATCTGTTTTCGGGCAGTGGGGCCATTGGCATCGAGGCTTTGAGCCGAGGCGCGGACACAGCTGTTTTTGTGGAACAGGCGGCAGAGTGTCAGAAAGTCATTACGGAAAATCTGACCCATACCAAACTCATGGAACGGGCACGCCTGATCAAAAGTGATGTGCTGACAGGACTTGCACAGCTGTCGGCAGAACAGGAAACCTTTGATATTATTTTTATGGACCCGCCTTATGCGGCAGGTCTGGCAGAACCTACACTGGAAAAAATCGTTTCCGGCGGGCTTCTGGCACCGGAAGGTATGGTCATTGTGGAACGCAGTGCCCAGATCCCTTTGGCACCTATCAAAGGTCTGTATGTAGACCGTGAAAAAAACTACAAGACGACAGTCATTACTTTTCTGCGTCCGGAGGAATCAGCAACATGAGAAAAGCAATTTATGCCGGCAGTTTTGACCCGGTAACACTGGGACACTTGGACATCATCGAACGCGCGTCCAAACTCTTTGACTGCCTGGTGGTGGCGGTTTTGGAAAACCCCAATAAACATTCTTTGTTCACCGTAGAAGAACGTAAAGTACATTTGGAAATGGTGACAAAGCATCTGGAAAATGTGGAAGTAGCCTCTTTTCGAGGACTTCTGGCAGACTTTGCGTCAGAGATCGGCGCCACAGTCGCTGTCCGCGGCCTGCGAAATGCCATTGACTTTGCGGCGGAATACCAGATGTATTTGATCAATAGAAAACTTGGAAAAGATATCGAAACGATTTTCCTTGCGGCTGACGAGGAACATTTGTCCCTCAGTTCTACCAATGCCAAAGAGGTTGCCGTTTTCGGCGGAAACATTGACTTTATGGTGCCCAAGGAGATACAACCGTTTGTTATAGAAAAATATAAGAAGTGAGGGAACATCAATGGATTCTGTATTACAATTATTGGATGAACTGGAAGAAATCATGGACAGCAGCCGTGCCGTACCATTCAGCAATAAAGTTTCTGTGGATAAAGAAGAAATTTACGACATCATCAGCGAAATCCGCATGAAACTGCCCAATGAACTGAAACAGTCCAAATGGGTTATCGAAGAACGCAATAAAATCCTCATCGACGCACAGAAAGAAGCAGACGAAATCGTGAAAAATGCGGAAGAACGTCTGGTGCGTATGATCGATGATAACGAAGTGACCAAAAAGGCTTATGACCAGGCTGCAAACATCATCGAATCCGCAAAGAAAACAGCAAAAGAAATGCGTCTGGGCGCTATGGAATACTCCGAAAGCGTACTGAGCGATGCGGAAAACAAGCTGAAAGAACTGAAAGCCGTTGTTTACAGCGAAAGCATGAAGACAGACGATTACTTCGCACAGACTCTGAATGTACTGGGTGAAAACATTCAGGAACTGCGCATGAGCAAATAATTTACTTTTGTCTTTCCAATAATAGACTGCACAGCAGGAGAACAGACAAAAGCCCATAAAGTGTCGGAAAAGCAGTTGCCGTATGTGTGGAAAATACGGGAACTGCTTTTTGTGCTTGTGTTTCTGCCAGAAAGTAGAAGCATTGAAAAACCAGCACAGAAAAGAAGGCCTGTCGTATTTTGGCGGATAACAGGGAAAAAGGGCTTATGGGCACATTCCGCAGAACCCCTAAAATCTGCCCGAAAATGGAGAAACCGCCGAAAGACAGCAGAAAAACAGCAGCCGATGCCCGCAGACGCAGACTATCAGGGGATAGGGAAACACCATGGATGCCCTTTGTCATTTCCAACAGCCCACCGGAAAATACCCGTAAAAATTCCGGAGAAACAGGCAGAAAAGACAAAGCATTGGAAAGCAAATCAAAAAAGCCCGCTTGGGCAAGTCCTTCCTGCAAAACACAGAAACATACCAGAAAGCCGCCGATTTGTGCCGAAGTCAAAAGGGCGTCTTTCACAGCAGAGGAAAAGAGCAAAAAGAAAGGCTCTTTTTTTTGTGCCAGAAGAACGGGCATTTGATTGTTGGAATCTGTTGGAATGGAACGATAGGAAATGCCCGTAAGAATGGTTCCCACAAAGA
>ENA-ORMO01002792-ORMO01002792.1-human-gut-metagenome-genome-assembly--contig:-NODE-2792-length-12909-cov-6.067839_pt1 | contig 12909 bp, 8 predicted proteins | sample MGYA00242106_ERZ509001 | MGnify/ENA primary metagenome ERZ509001 (study PRJEB26280, sample SAMEA2338736) | human gut metagenome | biome: human gut; feature: human-associated habitat; material: faeces... | reverse complement strand
GAAGTGAGTAAGTGCTGAAAAAAGAGATAAAGGAATCGTTTATGAGATGAAAATTCATAATACTTAAGCCAAATCTTTAAAATATTGATTGTCAACGCATTAATATGGATGATTATTTGCTCGTAGAGAATCGACTCGCTTCTCTACGACGAACGCTTCGATTCTCTACGAGCAACGGAGCGTTTCTCACCGAGAAACAAGCCGGATTTCCATAAGACACGACAATCGGTATGAGCGCAAAAACAGAATCAATCGCTAATTGTAATGAAAAAGAAAGTGAAACAAGAAAATAAGACGCTTTTTCTATTGACTTTTATTAACGATACATTTTGAGAAAAGATTTAGTTTTAATAGAGTATACGAGAAAAAACAAGATTGTATTTCTTTATTTATCAGCATATTAGATATTTACAACAAGCAAACAATATTTGTAATTATATATAATCAACACTTCACTCCAATTTCAAACTTATACGTACCCTGATGCACCTCCCAATCATCCGGTAACACAGATGAGTATAAAGATAAAATATATTAAGTATTCAATCCAAAGCCTCTCTTAATGTTAAAGCAAGCAAATATTCGCCTTATCAATAACGGGAAAAAGCAAGATAATAGTAGTAAATTAAAACAATATTAACTTCTTAAACGCAAATAGTATGAGGAAAATAGGTTTATGCTTTCTTTTAATAAATGTGTGTTTTCTGCTGCATGCACAAGAAATGGTAACCATTGCATTCAAGGCACCAGCCAACACCCCCCAAAATGCAACAATAAATGTAGTTATTGCCAATGGCGAAGAGTTTGAAAACATCCTGGAATCATGGAGCCAAATGTACTATCGTACCGGAACGGACCTATTTGAAGTGAAAGTTCCCAAGTCTTATCTGGAAGCAAGAGCCATTGCACAAGCCGGAAGCGAGTCTAAGGTAAAAATGAAATTTATCCTTAACGGAGATTTCGATAATTACGCGCTGGAAACAACCGGAAACATGGCACCGGCTGAACTGCCTGCATATAATGACAATGTACCGACAGAGGGAGATGTAAGTAAGGAGTTTGTCAAATCAAAGCAGTTTATAGCATTGGCCGACCCGCAGATATTTTTCCATGAAAACAATTACTACTTGTATGGAACTCTTTCCGGTGGTAGGGGGCTTGAAGTATATTCCTCGCCCGACCTCGTCAGTTGGACAGGTCCGTGCGGAGTGAAAGACAACGGATTTATCATGGCTAAAGATGATGCTTACGGTACAGCCGACTATTGGGCACCTCATATTATATCCAAAGATGGGAAGATAATAATGACTTACTCGGCCAATCAGCATTTGGCCTGGGCGGAAAGCAATAGTCCACTCGGCCCGTTTGTAAATCCCACCAAAGCTCCAATGGGCGATGTGGAACGAATCGACTCGTATGTGTTCACCGATGATGACGGACAAATGTATCTGTACCACAGCCGCTTCGTCGGAGGGAATGTGACACATGTAGCCAAAATGAATCCTGATTTTACGATTCAGGAGGAAACGACGGTTGAGTGTGTGCGTCCCGACCAACCATGGGAACAGTATAGCTATGTCGTAACCGAAGGCCCCAGTGTCTTGAAGCATAATGGCAAATATTATCTGTTTTATTCTGCCAATTTATACACGGATGCGAGATATGCAGTTGGTTATGCCATAAGTGACTCTCCAATGGGGCCATGGACTAAAATGCCCGACAGCCCCATAATCAGCCTTGACAATATAAACAAGGCCCATGGCGTAGAGTACGATTTCGAGGGGACCGGTCATGGAGATTTCTTTACGGATGCGGCCGGACAGTTACAGTATTGTTTCCATGCCCACAATCCAAAGGGTGCGGACCGCTATGAGCGTATCGTACTGACAGCCAAGTGTGGTTTTCAAGCCTCGGACACAGGTGTTGATAAAATGGTGGTTGATCCGGCTTCAACTCAAGTACTCTATATGGATGAGATTAGACACCAAGTAATGACAGCATCCGACTGGAAGAAGCACGTCCCCGTTTATCTTCAGTTTACCCCTCCCGCATCTACTCCGGCCGATGCGGAAATACATGTAGGCAGTTGGAACAATGGCGGTGATTATGGCTTTGGAGACATAGATAATAAATGCATAAAGTTGCAAAAGGATGCTGACGGAAAATATCGCGTTGAAATTAATCCCGATTTCCTGAGTAGCGGTATACGTTTCGTATTGAATAGAGACGTGGATAACATTGCTCAGTGGGATAAAGGCAATGGAGTATATGATGTTGATTCATGGGATCATCATGACTACCGGATAAGCACTGATGAAAGCATCATTTACGACATAAAAAAGTTCATCAGATGGAGCAAAGATCCTACTGAACCTCAAAAAACCACCTATATCGAATTTCATGCTCCGGCGTCTACTCCGGCAGATGCAACCATACAGGTAGGAAGTTGGAAAAACGGAGGTGATTATGGATTCGGTGATATGGATAACAAATGCCTGGAATTGAAAAAAGAAAGTGAGGGTCTATACATAACGGAAGCAGATGCCGGATTTGCAGCCGAAGGTCTACGTTTTATTCTGAATCGTGACCCGGAGAATATCGCTCAATGGGATAAAGGAGACGGCACATACGACATTGATTCATGGGGTCATACTGCCATAAGCGAAAACGACAAGTATCTCTACCGGATCACAAAGTTTGTAAGATGGGCTAAAGATGACGCCACGGGTATAGAACCGGCAACCGCAGAGAAAGGATATCGGTACATAGTGTCGGATGATGCAATAACCATTTGGATGGAGAAATACGGAAAAGCTTATTTATACGATATAAAGGGCTCATTAATTACTTGTCAGGAAGGAACCACGATTAAAATAAAGGCTCCTCAAGGGGGGGACGTATTTCTTGAAAATAGTATCAGACAATGAAGTTAAAACACAGAAAATTCATCTGTTTCATTAATCTACAAGCAGGTTGAACTTATTCGACATTATTCTGATGAACACCAATTTCACCCTATATGCCCTGCCGGATCAAAAATGCTCTTAGTCATTCCGGCAGAGCATATAGGGCCATTAAAAAAACAGAAGCCATTTTAACCGGATAGGTTTTATAATGTTAAATTTATCCGGTTCATGCAGTCTTTACTATTTTTATGTATCATATTTATAATATTGTTGTGATACATACATGGATAGAACTGATTTTGTAGATTTGTGCAAAAAAGGAGATGAGCAGGCTCTAAACTCGCTCTACAATACTTATTCGGGGAAGATGATGAAGATATGCCTTCGTTATGTGCCCGACAGGCAAATTGCACAAGACCTGCTTCATGATGGTTTCATTGTTATTTTTAGTTCTATCGGCTCTTTGCGTAATCCTGAAAGGCTGGAAAGCTGGATGGGAGTCATAATGAAGAACACAGTACTCCGGTATCTCAATCAAAGTAATTCTACTTACACCGTTCCTTTATCCGAAATGTGCGAAGAAGACGAACCGGCAGACAATCCTTTAGTGACGGAGTTCATATCGTACGACCGGATGATGGAACTGGTGGAACGCTTGCCGGAAGGATACTCAAAAGTTTTCAAACTGGCAGTGCTCGAAGGATTATCCCACAAAGAAATAGGCGATCTACTGAATATAGCCCCTCATTCATCATCTTCTCAACTGCATCGCGCAAAAGCCCTGCTAAAAAAGATGATCGTCAATTACCGCTTGATTCTCATCCTGTTGTTACTGTTCTTCATTCCATTGTTCAACTTTCATGATCATTGGAAAAAACAAAACTGTCTGTCGAAATTGGTAATACGCCAAACAAAAGCAGAGAAAAAGCAGGAGACCAAACAGACAGATTCCTCGGAACAGCCTGTTCGCCACAAAGATAAATACCGGCAACTACCCGATATGGCCATTACTCCTCCGCCGGTATATACTGAGCCACTTCCATCTACCCTGCCTATAAGTGAACTTACGGCAAGCATACCTTTACCATCGTCCGATTCGAAATTACCAGACGCAACGATCTCCGGTACATATCCGATAGAAAAGATTGTACCCCACCAGCGTACCCGGAAAACCGGGAAATGGAAACTTATGTTAGCAGGATCGGTAGGCCCGCAATTAGCACAGAATCTATACAAATTGATCGCGATCCCTCATGATGATGAAGTAGGTGCAGACTTCCCCCAACAAGTAGGCACTTGGGAAGAATATTATGCTTATCTGAACACCCGTTACCAAGAGGGAACTTTAGGAGATTCGCTTACCCTGATGAAAATTGCCGAAAACAATCAGGGAAGGATTGTAGAATACCAACATCATGATTCTCCGATTACAATCGGACTTGCCATAAATAAAAAGCTAAACAGTCGTTGGAGTCTCGAAACGGGATTGCAATATACCTTTCTGAAATCGGACTTCAGTACGGGAGAAGAATACCGCATCCAGGAAATACAAAAGCTCCATTATATAGGCATTCCACTACGCGCCTCCTACCGTTGGGGACATTTCAAAAAACTTTCATTCTACTCTACGGCCGGTATACAGGTAGATATTCCTCTGAAAGGAACGCTCCACACCTTTTCGCACATGATGGACAGCGCATCAGTCAACATTGACAACCGTTCACTGAACGTACCTCTCCAATGGTCGATCAATGCAAGTGTGGGTGCGCAATATCATTTCACTCCTCACACCAGCTTTTACGTAGAGCCTACTCTCAATTATTACATTCCCGACGGAAGCGGACTACGCACCATCCGAAAAGAGCATCCGGTGACCTTCACCATCCCTGTCGGGATACGTTTTAGCTGGTAAAGAGTTGAATAAAAAAGAAAGAAATTCTCCGTAAAATCATTTGGGCATGCAGTCATTTGCCGGAAAGATTATCTTACTTATAGATAATAAAAAAGAATGAATGCGTATACCATGAAAAATAAAAAGCAAGCGAAGAATAGCATTAAAAAACTCTCGATACTGATACCTGCTTACAACGAATCTAAAACAATCGTCGGTATTTTAGAAAAGATCATACGTGTGGATTTACCCGAAACCATTAAAAAAGAAATCATCATCATCGATGATTGCTCTACCGATCACACAGACGAGAAAGTGGCACAGGTAATGAAATCGCATTCCGAGATGTACATCAAATATATCAGGCTCAAAGAAAACAGAGGAAAAGGATATGCCATACGAACCGGAATTACCAATGCCACAGGCGAGATTATCATCGTACAAGATGCCGATTTAGAATACGATCCCAATGATTATTCAATCTTATTGCAACCTATTTTATCGGGAAAGTACAAGATCGTGTACGGCTCCAGACTCTTAAACAGAAATAATAAATATTCGTATCACAGTTTCTATTGGGGCGGCAGACTGATTTCCTTGATTACAAGTCTGCTTTTCTCCTGCAAAATTACCGATGAACCTACTTGCTACAAAATGTTCGATGCATCTGTGTTGAAATCTATCCCGCTTACCTATGACCGGTTCGGATTCTGTCCCGAAATTACCGCAAAGGCACGCAGATGCGGCTACACTATAAAAGAAGTTCCGATAAATTATTATCCACGTTCCAAGCAAGAGGGGAAAAAGATTAAATGGTGTGATGGGGTTGAAGCAATCTGCATTCTATTCAAATTCCGATTCCACAACAAGTGGCAACCGATGCAATACAGAAACATGCGTAAAGCAAACACCGCTTACCAATCACGGCCTGTGACAAACAGAAGAAGGCTTCTAAAAAATGTATCCTTTTTAATCCTTGCCGCACTTTTAGTATTTTATGCATTCTCCAAACAACCCGGATATCACTGGGTGTATTTTAACTTACTCAGGGGCAATATGGAAACAATCAAAAAGTATCCCAAACTGACTTTTGAACAGAAAATGCAGATGAAACTCGGCACCAGCTATGAATATCTCTTATACCTTAAACAGGCAACACCGGAAAATGCCGTTATTCTTTATCCCGACTCAAAAGATTTCCGTGAGAAAGGCAGCCCATTCACCCAAAACATCGATAACAAAATCTACGCCACCCGTTTCCTGTATCCCCGTAAATTAATATTGGAAAGTGAACGGAAAACCGGCAAATATAAGAATGAAATAACCCATGTTGCCATCGTAAACGGAAAAGGAACGGAAAAATTGCCTTATCCGGTCGATACAAAATTTCAGCACGGCGTATTACCTCTAAAACCTCAAACCAAATAATAACATATGCTTATCTTAGGAATAATTATCCTATTCATAATAGGATTTCTCACGATCCATCTTATTTCGATCCGGTTTTCTACAAGTGAAAAAGCAGGCCTTGCCTTTCCCGTCGGACTGGGACTGGAAAACATGATGATGGCTCTGATTGATCTGTCGGGGATTCCACTAACCGCCACAAGTATATTGACAGCCGGTCTCTTTCTGATTATCATCTTATCGGTTCCGCTATATCTGCGGAAAGAAGAGCTTATGGCATACTACAAGCAACCCCTTTCTTTCAAATTATCTGATTATAATCTTATCTGGCTCTTCTTCATTGCGCTTATTGTGTATCTGGAATATATGAATTTTTCCAAATGCATCTATTTCCCGACCTACGATAGGGACAGCCTTGCCGGATTCGACACCATAGGCTATGTAATAGCACAGGAACATACATTGAAAGGATTAAGTTTATTCCAAGCAGATTATATGCCACAAATTCACAATGCAGGAAGCTATATCGTATATGCACCGATGGTCCAATTAAGCTATGCATTCGTATATCTATTGGGAGCGGAAACCTCAAAACTTATTCCGGCATTGATATACCTGTCCTTTCTGATAGCATTCTATGGCTGCATGAAACGCGTCATAAACAAGACAGGTTCCGCCATTGCCGTATTTTTCATGATGATTACCCCGGAGATGTTTGCCTTTTCATCACTGTCGGCCACGAATGTCATTCATGCCGTCAGTGCATCATTGGGAATTATTTATATAGCTATCTGGTTTAAATACAGAGAAAAAAAAGACTTATATCTCGGTGCCTTATCACTGGGGCTGAATATCTGGACCCGCACGGATGGAATCGTGTTTATTCTGGCTGCATTATTCGTTATTACGATAGATGCAATAATAAAGAAAACATGGAAAAGTCCGATACCTGTACTTTTTTCTTTCATTCCGGCTTTATTATGGATACTTTTTGAGAAGCTGGCCAATTTATATGCAGAAAGCATCGCAATACTTCACCCTTATTGGGATGCGGACAAAGCCGGTATCATCTGGCAATACATGAAACTACATTTTATGAATACGACTTATTACGGTTGGACCTTTACTTTCCTATCACTATCACTCATACTGAACAGTTGGTATTTAATAAAAAAGAGAGATAATCTCCCGATACTGATGATGATCCTAATTTCGTCTGCTTTATATATGATTGCTCTCTACCAAATCGACTACAAGTGGGACAGTATCCAAAATGTTCTGGCATATTCGGCTAAACGATTCCTGTTTTGTTTTGTACCTATGGCCTGGTTTTACGCCATGTCGAACAATTGGATCAGGCAAATTTTGAAAAAACTGGAATAACCAAAACAAAGCAATATTCCGGAGATATATGAAGAAAAACATTAACGTAAAGATAACGTTACGATAACATACTATGATACAAGGCTATCCTATCTTTGCAACATCGAAAGAAACAAAAATCGAATATAAACCATAAAAACAAGAGCCATATGAAAGCTTTAGTAGTATCAGTAGTAATCGTAATGACAACCGTATTCAATGCATTCAGTAACGGAAATCTCACCCAGTTTGCTTATAACACCACTACAGACGGAGAAAAAGTAGAAAGTCAGACCGTATATACAGTGAAAAACGGAAAGTATCTCCAACAATATCTGAAGTACAACTATACCTATGACAATAAAGGAAATGTATCGCAGAAAGAGGTTCTGAAATGGAATGAGATCACAAAAGTTTTCGAAAAGCAATATTGCCTGAATATTACGTACAATGCGCAGGAAACAAGCATCGAATACACCGCATGGGATAACAAAACAGGGGCATACTCCGATTCCAGAGCCAAAGCCGTGTATCAGACTACGAATGCCGGACAAGGCTTTAATTATCTGAGCTACGAGTGGAATAAGAAAGAAAATAACTGGAATTTAGCGAAAGAACACGCCATCCTTTATGGAAACAGTACCCTGTTGGCTAACAAGTAAATAAATTCTCTCTCTATAAAAACTCTAACAAAAAATACGGCTGCGAAAGGTTTGCCCCTCGCAGCCGTATTACATATGTACCCGTTTCGTATTCTCTTATTTCGCACTTGCCAGAAGACGGACCATACCATCGTTGTTCAAATCATAAGTGCTCTTTTCCATATTCTTATCGAAAGAATTGCTCTTTGTATTCCAGAGAGCATAATTCATTTCTACGGCATCGGAATGATAGGATACGTCAAGTTTGAAATAAGGAGTCCAGCATGCTTTTACACTGTCCCACTTGGCAGCTTCCTTACAGACCACCCGGTTCTCGGAATCATAAGTATACGTGTAGCGGAGGTGGCGGAACAGATGACCGTCTTCATTACGATAGATCGTTTTAGCTACCAACTGCTCACCGTTCATCTCATCATTCTTCACATAATTGGTGGGATTACCTGCATTTGCACTCATTACACTTGCCATTACCACTACTACCATTACCACTGCTTTGAAAAATACATTTGTCTTCATAATCGTTATTTTTTTATTGTTATTATTTTCTTTGACTATCGGCAGAGGTTTTTATCAGCCGCCTTCGCTTTTATATAGTCAAGAGCTGTGCCAAAATCATAAAACACTGATTATCAGAAAATATTCATTTTAAGGATACGTTCGTTTCCGAACAGGTGTCCGCACAGAAACGAACAATGGAGATGAAATATGCCACGTTAACGTAAAAATAACGTTGAAATAACATTCTTCTCTGCAAGCATCGTTCTGTGAAACTACATTCTGCCAAATTCACATTTACCATTATATACCAGCGAACACCCCTCTCCATGTTTAAGCCGGTACCCGCTACCACTCGGGATATAATGAAGACAGTTTTTTGCCAACTCCCAGCCTTCAGAACTATATCCGCTTTTGGGACGCCCCGTCCGTCCGTTGGCAATTCCTCCGAGAACCAGGCCGATAATAGCAAAAAAGACAAGAAACTTAAATACACTCAAAGCCGTAAGAAGAATAGCGAACGTACCCAAAGGAATGAATAGGATCACCATTAACGCAAATAGCGGATAACGCCTTAACTGCACTGCCGAGATTATTACTTGTAGCACTTGTGTTCCGAGTAAAGCGTAGATCAGCCACATATTTTCCTCCATCACTCAACCCACCCGAAAATAACGCATAAACGAACATGACAAGAGCAATAACTGTGAAAAGTATAACTCCGATCGAAGTATTAAAATCACGGCTTTCGGTTTTCATTTCAGCCAATAAGCTGAAGAACAGATTAAATTCCACAAAAACCACCCCAAGCGTCACAAGGGTAAACAATATAGCTTTGAGCCATCCGACCTGCTCGGGTTCACAGAACCAAAAGCCATTTCCTAACAGGGCAATATAGACCACCTCAATCAGGAAAACAAACGTAAGTATCAGATATTTTACCGCTAATGCAAGCCTGGGAGTATTTGTCAACAGGAGAGAAAGTAAAAAATAAAGCACTATTCCGCCCAGCACCAACCACGGGAACCAAACCTCACTATCTATATGCCTGCCTATTGTTCTGGTAACCGTTTTGGTAATCTTCTCTTGTATTACACCAAATTTTTCTATCAGATCGGGCTCATAATCAGAAAGATCGACTTCATTAGCATAAGTACCGCTGCTAAAATCTTTTTGTGTCATATAATAAGTATAGTCGACCTTATCAACCCCCGTAATTTTTCCTCTGCGGTTATACTTATGCACATACTTTGTCACACCGACTTCCACCCATTGCCGGGAACGGGGCCCCATGACTTGAAAAACAACATTGGACTTCAACGTATCAGCCACTTTACTTTGTATATTCGGACGTTCCCGAAGCAGAATCTCCTTTCCTTCGGTCACTTTATACTCGCACGCTGTCGCTGCTTCAAAGCTTGCCCTCTCGGCATACCGTGGCACAAAAACAGCCTCATAATCTTGAATCCCCTTATATTCATCTACTACTATCGTTTTTATAATTTCAACTTTTACCCATTTAGGATCACTGTTATCAATCATATACAGGGTATTTACAGGCCCGGAACCGACCGTATCCGTTACAGGCTGATCCATACCGGGGGTCTCACGGAGATAGACATGATTCTTTGGTAATACATCATGTCGGACATAGGGATAAGTCTGGCAATAAGCCAATACAGAAAAGTGTAAAGTAAAAACAAGAAAGAGAGCCCGCTTTAAATTTCGGTGAAGTGTCCGTGTTGTAATTTGCGAATACAAAGAGAGTGCAGCAACAACGACTGCTCCAATTGAAAAAGTCCTTACTGTTTCCATCGTTTAGCTTTTGGTTAGTATAATAAATTGATAGATAATAGTTTAATCACATTCAAATATAACAAAGATTGCGAAGAAAACAAAACATCCTGTATTTCTACGAGATTTTAAAGCATCGCATAAAACAACTCTGCACACAATCGCTCAAAGAGACTATGTACTCAAGAAAACAAAAAATTGAAAGTCCTATGGAGAAAGTACATCGTGCTGAAGACTATTTCAGAAAAGTTATTTATGACAAATTGCATTTTTATTATATTTGCAAAACTTGAACGTTTTCATGACACATGATATCCATAACCTTTAAGAAAATAAAAGTAAACGCAGAGCTATAAATGAAACCAGAAATCTATCATACACTCGACAAGTTAGGCATTGATTACACAAGCCTTGAACACTCTCCCATTATGACAATGGAGGAAGGCACGATGATAGCACAAAAGTTAAACGTTACACCATGCAAGAATCTGTTTTTGGTAAACAAACAAAAAGAATATTTTCTACTTCTACTTTCGGAGAACAAAAAATTATCAGCGAAAAGCATCGCTAAACAAATAGATAGTTCACATCTTTCTTTCGCTTCCGATGAAGACATGAAAAGACTTCTTTCCACAACACCCGGAGCTGTTAGTATTCTTGGGCTTATTTATGACAATACGAATAAAGTAAAGCTACTGATAGATAAAGAAATCATGAGAACTGACTATATAGGTTGCCACCCATGCGAAAACACTTACAGTCTAAAATTAAAAACAAAAGATATATTAGACATTTTCCTTCCTGCAATCGGTCACGCAGATTTTGAAGAAATAGATGCGGATTAAGCATTCACTTTCGATGTTTTTTACAGAGAATTTTGCTTGCACAATAAAGAAGGAAATAATGAATTACATAGAAACAGAACGATTAATCTTACAACCATTCACAGAAAAACGTAAATAGTTTTCACGGATCATCAAATAGTATACAGTGGGAATATCCCACGTCGGATTTTAACATTGTTAATTCCCGTTTTCAACACATCGTTCCTTTCTCCACAAAACATACGTTCTTTGTTTGCAAAGGAGCCTATTCCTGCTGACAAGAACACGCGTTTAACACAGCATTAAACACGTATTCTTACAAGCTAAGAATATCGGTTTATTTGGTTACAAAACGAACAACTAAGTCGCTGATATACAACATTTAGTATCATCTACATCTGTATTTCTGTATGGAATGCCTCTCATCGGTTCCAAAAACAGTTCCTGCCTGTACTTATCAAATTAACAACTTCAGTTGTACGTTTCTTCTAACGTCCTAATGTATACTAAGTTATTTTTTATCATTACTAAATGACGCTCTCCAACAAACAAAATGAAAATTTTTTGCCATAATATTTTTGAAGCACTCAGAAGTTTCGTATTTTAACCTTGGGATGTATTTCACTTGTATGTATATGATGGTAGGTAATCAACAAACCATAGAAAATAAAACGAAAGACTCCCAAAATTAGAGTAAAATAAACTTTTAGACAGAGGATAAGTCTCTATTTGAATATTATTTAGGCAAACAAGAGTAGCCCGTTTTGAACAAGAACGGCAACAAGGAATATTACGAAAATAATAAGATATAAGATAGATCCCATCCTACGGTAAACAACTTTCAAAAAAGTCGGGAAAGTAATTGAAGACTAAAGGACTAAACGAACTGGGAAAGAGAATGTATTTCCTTCTGTCTGTCAGTTTTTTAATTTATTCTCTAATGTCAGATTATTTGTTAGTCCATAGAGTTACTTTCGTTATATAATATGGAATATTGTTTTTTCTTTTATAAATAACAATTCACATTATTGCCATTACTACCGTTAAAATACGAAAAACATTAGTCGTGATATCCCCAACAGCCCCATTATCAGCAATAGCAAAAGAACTCCACGCGAAATTCATAAACATATGCAAAAAGATGCTACACCACAGATTATACTTACACTCTATAAATATCCAGCCGAAGAGCAGACTTCCCAATCCGGTAACGAGTCCTGCCATTATAGAAGATACAATATCAGTCCCTTCGTATAAATGTCCACATCCAAAAATCACAGCAACAATTAAACCGGCAGGAATGAATCCCCATTTTGCATATCTAAAAAGCTGTCCTAACAGAAATCCTCGAAAAAAAAGCTCCTCAAAAAAAGCGCCTATAACCACTATATTGAATAACTTCATAAGAGAAATAGAATCATCCCAAGTTCCCCAAATGAGAGAATATAGGAGCATAGGCGAAACACTCAACAGAGCTAATTTCACTCCTGTAAAGAACCCTTTATCTAATCCTATTGTTTGGAGAAGTTTTTGGCACGATCCATTCAGACCCACTATCTGAATATTAT
>ENA-ORMO01002791-ORMO01002791.1-human-gut-metagenome-genome-assembly--contig:-NODE-2791-length-12910-cov-4.396655_pt1 | contig 12910 bp, 21 predicted proteins | sample MGYA00242106_ERZ509001 | MGnify/ENA primary metagenome ERZ509001 (study PRJEB26280, sample SAMEA2338736) | human gut metagenome | biome: human gut; feature: human-associated habitat; material: faeces... | reverse complement strand
TAAACCTATTGACAAAACGTGATGCAAATGATATACTATATACATAACAAAGAGATACAACAAAATGGAGGTACAAACATGAAAGTGAAAATGAACGGATACAACTTAGAAGCTTCACCAGAATGCCTTAGTGATATTTTACTAGCAGTGGGTTTTGCAATGGAGCATTGTGGAAAAAACAACCTACCTAACTTAGAGGAAACGTTCTATAAAATGCATTCAGATTTATATGCTGTCTTAGTAGAATGTGGTTATTTTGGAAATCATTTATATGGTGAGTAGTAAGCTGCCAAGGACAAGAACTGAATTGAAGTGTAAAGCAAACAATCACAACAAGAAAGGATAAAGAGCCATGAAGAAGTACAGAGTAAACGAAAACGAGGTGCTTAATTTACATTCTATGTATGAGCTATTGAAGTGTAGAGAAATTGACCTATATGAATCAGATGTTTTCGACAGTAGACGTGCAGACGAATTGGAAATAGAAATAATGGAAGTAGAAAGACTTACAAGATTAGCGCCGTGTAGTGGTTGTCTAGTAGTTTGGGATGATTTGAAGAGAATAAGAGAAATCAAAGAGGTGCGGGAGTGTATAAGACAACACCGTAAATCGACAGCTAGGTAGACCGACAGGAGGATAGCAGGGTTCAACTCCCTGCCTACCATTTGCAACAAGCAAACAAACCACAAAAAGGAGAAGCAAAATGAAAGACAAACAAAAAGAATTATTTGAGAAATACGGGGCGCGTGTTAAGACGTTATATTTAGACGGTTCAATAACTATTGAATGTTCCGATGTTGTAGATTTTGTTAAGCGTGCTTATGGTTTAACACCTATAACAAGTTATACCCTTATGAATTATAAATACACTGTGTTTTCATCTATATGCTCATCAGATGATATAATAGTAGTAAAAACAGTGTTTAATGATTTGCATGTGCTTATTATGCCAGACTTTGAAATTTACAATTAGGAGGTTAAAATATGATTATTAATTTAGGCTGTGTATCTGTCATCGGTAATAAAGACGAAATAAAAGATTTTGTTCATATGGTAGAAATGGCAGTCGATTATTGCTATGAGTATACCTCAGTTGAAGAATGGACAAAATATGATAATATGCTTACGGCGTTATTAGCACATCTTGAACAGGAGGATTAGTTGAAATGATACAATGCATAGCACATAATACTGAAACCAGATTAAAGAAAATCATCAAAGGTGAAGTCAAATGCTTCGCCAACGGATACCGCATATACTGTGACATCAAAACACGGTACTTCTCACATCGCATAACGGTGCAATATACAATGAACGAAGTTTCATGTGGTTACGCAACATCAGCTCGGACATCCGCAACAATCATTCGACTATACCAAAAGTTTTTGAACGAACTTTTCTTTAAATATTAACATTTTGTTCATAGTTTGTTCATAATTATACCCTATAATATAATTGTAGCCAAGAAAGAGCGAGTTAAAATACCTAATTAGTTCCCAGGACAAAAAACTCCATTCCCGTTTGACAGGCTACAAGTACATATTATGTTTAAAGAGGGTGAGTATTTTTCTCGCTGTTTGGCTCACCCTCGCCTCCTCATAAACAACGAAAACCTTTGTCCAAGTGGTACTTTTTCGGATTTCACAGGTAAACCGATGAAAATGCAAAAGCAGGTGAATATATGTTAAAAGAAATGATGTTTCAATTTATAGAAACACCAAGCACAATAATACACTCAGTCTATTACTTAGACGGTAGTGCACACTACGTTTACCTAAACAAAGGACAATGTGTGCAAATGCAAGTTGTTGTTAAAGCGCCAAAGAAAATACCATTTGAGGTTATGGAATGTTTAGTTGACAAAAGCATAATCGAAATAGAGTGTATTGATTTTATTAAGGTCTAACCCATAAACGGTTGGCATAAAAATTCACAACAAGAAAAGGAGAAAAAAACAATGGCAAGAGTAGCAATGGTAACAAGAACCGTAACAGAATCTACATTAGCAATCAAGTGTGCGAACACTGACACCGAAGCGTTTGAGACGGTTGAAGTAGTAGTCGCAGGAGACTATAAAGAAGATTCTGCAACTATTAAAACCGTAGCAAGACGGGCAATCAAAGACCGGAAAGAGCTGGTGTTTATGTCTTGTACAGTCGTTTCCAAAAAGGAGACACTGTATGGAATGCCCGAAGAAGATTTTGTATCACACGCACAGATTCTTTCACCGCGCGGCACAAAAGCAGAGGAAATCTAATAATACAAAGAAAAGGAGAGAATAAAAATGGAAGGATACTCAACAAGAATTATCGAAGCATCAAAAGAATTGAGCAAGAAAGAAACTGTAATGCTGAAAGATACCTCTGACTGTATCAAACTGGACGATGCATTAAAAGACGGTGCTATCACTTTTAAGCCCAGTTATTACGCAGTTGTAGAAGTACACAACGAAAAATCTGATAACAAGGATTACCGGGTATACGTTGTAGCAGACGAAGAAGGAAACAAGTATGTGACTAGTTCCGATAGTTTCTTTGAATCTTTTAAAGACATTTACAGCTATATGCACGAAAGTGACGAAGATTGGCTGTTGAAAGTGTACAAACTGGATTCCAAGAATTATACAGGTAGACAGTTCATCACATGCTCAATCATTTGATGCAAATGTAACTATTGACTATGCAAAACTAAATATTGTTTACTGTTATTTTCCAGAATACCCTATATCACGTTAAGTAATACAATTAAACACACTATCTCAACCCTCTTCCTACAATCCAGAGATAGTGTGTTTTTTTTCAACAAAAATGAGGAGGTGTGATATTATGGCGAGACAGAAAAAAGACTATAAAAAGTTATACCAGAAAGAGCGGAAAAGGCTATCGTCTGTCAGGTCTGAACTGAGAAGTAAAGGTTTTGAGTTTGTAGAATTAGAGTTACCAACAATTAAAGAGGTTGAATCAAAAAGGTTAGACTACAAAAAACTATATCAAAAACTAAACAGAATCAGAGGAGCGAAGAAGATATCCGGAATAAAAACGGTTCATGTTGAAACAGGAGAAGAGTTCACGGTCAAAGAAGCAAGAGCAGCCTCGAAGCAATCAGAAAAGTATAATGTTCGTGCATATGATAGAGTATATTCATACATACAGAATTTGCCAGACTACAGAGAATTTTGGAATAAACGAGCAAGATTACGCACAAGACTATCTTTGGTTGAACATAAACAGAGAATGATTCAAATATTAGATAGCGCAGTAAGAGAACTAGGAATCAAAGCTTATGATGAAATGTTATATGAACGCTACACAAGGATAGGTGAATTAATAGACGACATTATACAAGATTCACAGGAAGAAGTTGTAAATCATTCTATTATTGGGTTGTATAAGCAGATACAACCAGACGGTGTAATGGTACAAGATATGCACGATGCCGAAGATATAGACAGTTACTATGAGAACCCGTAAAAGTAGATATTTTGTTGGAGACTTTGAGACTACAGTTTACCCAGGTCAGGAAACTACAGAAGTATGGGCATCGGCAGTTGTAGAACTGAACACGGAAGAAGTAAATATATTTCATTCCATAGATGAGACTTGGAATTACATTTCAAAGTTACAAGACAACATCATCATATACTATCATAACCTTAAATTTGACGGTTCTTTCTGGATAGACTTCTTCCTACGGTTAGGTATGAAGCAAGCGTTCAAAAGAATTACTGATACCTGTTACGAACCAGTACCGCAAAAGGATATGGAGAACAACACATTCAAATATAGCATATCAGGCAAAGGGCAATGGTACACAATCATCATAAAGACCAGAGGACACTACATTGAAATGCGGGACAGCCTAAAACTGTTACCATTTTCAGTGGCTGCTATTGGTAAAGCATTTCACACGAAGCATCAAAAGATGTCTATGGAGTATGTGGGCTTTCGCTTTCCTGGGTGTGAAATCACAGACGAAGAACGCCGCTACATCGCAAACGATGTCTTAGTAGTAAAAGAGGCAATCGAACTGATGTTCGATGACGGACATACTGCCCTAACAATCGGTGCATGTTGCATGGAAGAATATAAAAAAATGATGGGAAAAGATGATTTCCAAATGTTCTTCCCAAACATGAAAGAATATGAGATACCGAAAGAAATCTACGGTAACAGCACAGCAGATGAGTACATCAGGAAGAGCTATAAGGGAGGTTGGTGTTATGTTAGGGAAGAATACCAAGGCAAACTACAAGGTTCTGGCTGCACAGCTGACGTAAACAGTTTATACCCATCAGTGATGCACTCAGATTCAGGAAATTACTACCCTGTAGGAAAACCGAAATTCTGGAGTGGCGATTATATACCAGAAGATGCTAAGCTGCCGAAACGCTACTTCTTTATAAGAATCCGTACTGAATTTTATCTGAAAGAGGGTAAGCTCCCATTTATCCAGATAAAAGGAAACCCCCTGTATAGAGGTAACGACTGCTTGAGAACATCTGACTATAAAGGTAAAGATGGTACATATAGTAGGTACTACACAGATTACACCGGTAAGGTTAAAATAACAAACGTAGAACTAACTCTGACTATGACAGATTACTATTTGATGTTAGAACATTATCACCTAGTAAATACTGTGATTCTTTCCGGGTGTTGGTTCTACGCTGAGAAAGGGTTATTTGATGTGTACATAAATAAGTATGCTGAAATCAAAATGAACAGCAAAGGGGCGAAGAGAACGGAAGCAAAGTTATTCCTGAACAATCTGTACGGAAAACTAGCCACCTCAGATGATAGTTCATTCAAAATGTGTTATCTGAATGAGAAAACCGATGCTGTATCATTTGTAACCGTGGAAGAGCATAATAAGAAAGTAGTATACATCCCCATAGGCTCAGCGATAACGAGTTACGCACGACACTTTACTATCACAGCAGCTCAGAAGAACTATGAGTACTTCCGGTACGCAGACACAGATTCCGTCCATTGCACCTGTTCACCAGATAAGCTAGTCGGTGTACCAATACACCCAACAAAATTCTGCCACTGGAAGTTAGAAACAGAGTGGAGTGAAGCCATATTCACAAGACAGAAAACCTATATTGAGAAAGTAACGGTTGAGGATGGGGAACCAGTAGAGCCATACTATAATATCAAGTGTGCTGGTATGCCAGATAAATGTAAGAAGCTGTTGAACGCCTCTATCACAGGTGAGGAATATGAAACAGAAGAGGAAGAGGAAAAAGAGTTTTTATCACAGAGAAGAACCCTAGACGATTTTAAGGTTGGGCTAAAAGTCCCCGGTAAATTACAACCTGTTAGAATTAAGGGTGGAACATTGCTTTGTGAAACAACATATGAAATGAGGTAATGATATGAATAAATATACAGAAATCATTAGAATGTGTATTGAGCAGATTGAAAAGGACGAGGAAGAAGCAAAGAAAAAAGTAAAAATAATGTTAAATAGTAGATACGGTGTAATGCAACAGCAAAATGCACCCATTAATGCACAGGAGATTGATTTTATTCTTACGTACATCGATACGTTATTATCGATTTTACATGCGCACCCTACTTACAACGTTATAGAACTATTAGAAGTTGTTAGAACCCTTGTTGCAAATCTAAAAGAATAAGCCCCCGCAGGGGCTTTTTTCTATATCTGGGCATCTGGTGTTATAATGCGGTTTGCATAACCGACAGAATTGCCCGGCAGTTTCTTTCACCTGTGCAACCCGGACTTACCATTATAAATAGCAGATGGAGATACCATGTTAATAAGACAAAGTTTTCATGATAGCTTCCTTACACTTTAAATCTTTAAACCGGAAACATCCTCTTTCAAAATAATATCGAAGCTGTGACAAGAAAAAATCATGCCTCTGCAACATCACATAATTAATATTATGGTCATAAGTAGTTGTAGTTATCTTAACTTTGAAAGTATTATCAGCTCTATCATCAACGTAAATAACACCCTGTTCAGTATACTCACGCACACCGTAGTCAGTCCCATTGTATTTGATGGTGCAAAGATATCTACCAATTCCAACAGGTTTTGCAATGAAAGCTTTATTGTCGTTAAGGTAGACACATTCAGAAGAATAAGCCACATAACTGTTACCAGAAAAAGCTTTGTTAAAGCCGCTATCCTTTTGCGCTTGCGATGCATGTTCAATGAATCCCTGTTCCAACACATATCCATTTCCTCTCAAAAATTTCGTATCATCTTTCAGTCGTTCTGAAATTCCAAGCTGAACATAATAAGGATTGATAATTGATACAGTGTTACCAAGCATAAACACAGGTACATATCGTGTAGCCTTTCCCTGACCTCTGGCAACAGAGGTATGTAGAGAAATAAACTTTCTGATTTCATCTGAACAATAATGGTTAGATTCACTCTGGAACTCATCAAAAATCATACGTTCCACGTCAGAAAATAGGTGGGAGTATTTTTTCAGCTGGTCAGCTGAATTAAGAGACATTGCGTATCCGCAAGGTTCTTCATCAAGAAAGAGTTCATGGTAAATTCCGCTGGCTTTCCGCTTGCTTTCCATAACGGAGTTGGGAAAGAAAAGCCCAGATAAGTCTTTAAAGAATTTATCGGCGCAGTCGTCCAACTCATAATTATACCGATATATTAACGCAAACTTCCCCTTACCTTTCTTAAACTGGTTTATACAATACCTTCCAAAGTAAGTCGTTTTTCCACCCGTTCTATTTGTCGTTACCAGATAAAGTTCAGGTTTGTTTCCGTTTAAATCTTCCAATGATAAAAGTTTTGTTCCGTCATAGTATTCACCCATGAAATAAAATTTCACCTCTTTTCTTTATTACAATTATAACACAACTATTGACTTTTTGCAACAAAAATGTTACAATATTGTTAAATGAAAGAGAGGTGATGCGAATGGAAACAGTCAATATGATTACTCAGGTAATTGGAAGTCTAGGTTTCCCCATTGTATGCTGCGCGGCTTTGTTCTGGAAGTTGGTGAAAACAGACGAACTTCATAAGGAAGAAATGAAAGCAATGACGGAAGCTTTGGACAATAACACAAAGGCATTGACAACCCTTGCAACAAAATTAGAGGTGAGAATCAACAATGAATGTAGCAGCAATTAATTTACCAAGTACAGTATCAGCGGCATTACTGGTTATCGCAGGACAGTACGGTAACGGAACAGAACGGAGAGAAAAACTTAAAAAAGCCGGTTACAATCCAGTTACCGTCCAAGCCTGTGTAAACGAGTTGATGAGAATCTTAGAAAGGTATGGTGACTGATGCCTAGTATTCAGAAAGCTTATGAGTGGGCGGTTGAAACTTGTGCAAAACCTAACATTGGGTACAGTCAGAATTACAGGAATCAGAAAATTGTAAACGGAATTACATACTATGATTGTAGTTCATTTATCTGGTATAGCTTGCTGGCTGGTGGGTTTGAGTGTGTTAAAGCAAACAATAACAGCACATGGCCGTTTACTACTAGTACTATGGCAGGTGTTTTGAAGAAACTAGGTTTTGTGCTACATTCACCAAGTGAAAACTGGAAACCCGGCGATATTCTCATTCGAACAGGTCACACCGAAATGGCTTTTGACGGTACACGCACGATGGGTGCGCATACAGCAAAAGTTCCGTTAGAGGAACAGGTATCCATTAACGCAAACGACAGCCGGGGTAACTGGTTGCAGTTGTGGCGGTGGGAAACCGGAGCAGTCTCAGATTGGATTAAGGGAAATCGTTACTTGACCATTGGAGAGATGCAGAACAATGCCACGATTATTTTCGACACGTTACTGAAAGAGGGTTTCACGGAAAACGCTATCGCTGGAATTATAGGTAACGCTGGTGGACCTTACACCCTAGGCGAGAGTTCAGTTAATCCCGGCTTGTGGCAGAACTTAACTGTGAACCCAAACTTAGGTTTCGGTTTGTTTCAGTGGACTCCGTCAACCAAATACACGAATTGGGCAACAGCTAACGGGTACGAGATTGACGATGGCTACGGTCAACTTGACTGGCTTGTTAATCAGACAGTGCCAACAGGTCAATGGATTCCTACATCAACCTACCCGGAAACATTCCCTCAGTTTGTGTCAAGTATGAAAGAACCATCGTATCTTGCAGATGCTTTTCTAAAGAACTTTGAAAGACCAAAAAATCAGAATCAACCAGAGAGAGGACAGAATGCTGAATACTGGTTAAAGTGGTATAACAATGAGTTTGTACCACCGGAAAACCCACCGCAGAATGGCGGAGAGTGGGTTGCTAGTATGCCAGTATGGTTGATGGTTAGAAAAAAGAGGTGAAAAAACATGCGTTTATTATTCAATTTTATGCAAAAAAAATACCCTACACATTCAAAAATAACGACTCCGGTTGGAATTAAAAAAATGAAGATTAAAGGTCCCAATGGAGGAGCTACGGTTAGTGAACTTGGCTATATTGCTTCAAATGCAATTAACATGACACAGTCAATCGAGTTCCCTATAATAAACGGAACATCTCCAAACGAATTTACTATAACATATTGGCCTAATGAAGATGAAAAAAATGCTATTGAGATTTTAGTTGAGGAAATCGGTGGTATCCCCAACCCAAACTATTTCTCAGACACCCAACCGTAATACCAGAAATTATTTCAGACGAACCAACAGAACAGGAGGAAGAACAGCATGCCATTTAAAGACGGTAAATATTTACACAAACGCGGATTTACACTGATTATCCACAACGGCATCATCATGTTGTCACCAAACCACCCATTATCCTTACGCCTTTCCGAACTGTTTGACAGTTCCATGTGGGAAGAGGTGATTGACTGATGATTATTTCCAGAGAAGAACTCATTGCAGGAGTGAGAGAGATTTTTGGTGAAAACAATACAGATGAACAGATTGCTTTCATTGAAAATCTAAACGACACAGTTTCAGACTTCGAAGAGCGTATCACATCTTCCGGAGACTGGAAAACAAAATATGAAGAGAATGACGCTAGCTGGCGAAGAAGATATACAGAACGTTTTGTAAATCCATCAAACACACCTGATAAAATTATCGAAGAACAGAAAGAAGATATCATCGATGACGGGGCGCCTAAGTCATTCGCAGAATTATTTAAAGAAAGAGAGGGATAAAAGATGCCTACTAAACCAACAGTAAAAACTTTAACCAACTCCTCTGTTGACATCTTAAATGTTATCAGAGAGAACGCATCACAGAACTACCGTGATTACGTTCCTAAAGCTACACCAAACGCAGAATCTATTCGCACTATCGGAGCTGTTATCATGGACTACCCTGCATTGCAGAACGAATTCCTTAACGCTCTGGTAAACAGAATCGGACGTGTTCTTCTCACTTCCAAAATGTACGATAACCCGTGGGCTTTTTTCAAACGTGGTATGCTGGAGTTCGGTGAAACCATTGAAGAGGTATTTGTAAACATTGCAGAGCCTTTCCAGTTTGACCCAGCAGTCGCAGAAACTAACGTGTTCAAACGTGAAATCCCGGACGTTCGAGCAGCTTTTCACATTATGAATTATCAGAAGTACTACAAAGCTACAATCTCAAATGACCAACTTAGACAGGCTTTCCTTTCTTGGCAGGGCATCACCGACCTGATTGCTAAAATCGTTGATGCAATGTACACAGGTGCCAATTATGACGAGTTCCAAACCATGAAATATCTGCTTGCCCGTCATATCGTTGATGGGCATATGTATCCCGTTCAGATTCCAACAGTATCTAGCGAGAACATGAAAACCATTGTATCAGCTGTGAAAGGGATTTCAAACCTATTCACCTTTGCTTCCGCTGATTACAACTTAGCTGGTGTAACTACCTACTCAAAGAAAGAAGACCAATACATGATTGTGAACAGTAAGTTTGATGCAACTATGGACGTTGAGGTTCTGGCAGCTGCGTTCAATATGAATAAAGCAGAGTTCGCCGGACGTAGAGTACTTGCCGATTCTTTCGGTTCCTTAGATACTGCTCGTCTTGCTGAACTTTTCAAGGACGACACAACATATCAAGAAATCGACCAGGACACCTTAAACGCTCTGGACAACATCCCGGCAGTTATCGTGGACAAAGATTGGTTCATGATTTTTGATAACTATCAGAACTTCACTGAGCAGTACAATGGTGAGGGTCTGTACTGGAACTACTGGTATCACGTTTGGAAAACATTCTCTGTTTCCCCGTTTGCTAACAACGCTCTGTTTATTCCGGGGCAGCCTACCGTAGTAAATATTACAGTTTCGCCAGCTGCAACCACAATTAGCAAAGGTCAGAGTGTACAGCTTAATGCAAATGTAGATACAACAAACTTTGCGCCGAAGAGCGTAACTTGGTCTTCCAATAAAGATGGCGTTGTAGTTGACGCGTCTGGAAAGGTTACAATTCTTAGCACAGCACCCATGGGAGCTGCTACGATTACGGCTACTTCTACATTTGATACCTCAAAGAAAGGTACAGCTACAATTACTGTCCAGTAACACAGAATAAGAGGTGGGTTAACTGACCTACCTCTTTATAGAAAGGAATTATAATATGTATATTGCACCAAACTCAATTATTCATATTTTACGCGGCGTACCGCTTGACAATTCCTATCAGCACACGATTCATTTTAACTCTACCACAGAACAGGCTAGCTATTTTGCAGGGTTAAAGAAGTACACACTTACTGAGTACAGCTATATCAGAAAAGATAATGTTCTCAGAGTTGGTTTACTGGCTGACAATCTTTTTGATTGCAACTATATCATGTTTAAAAACTCAGCCTATGGAAACCGTTGGTTCTATGCGTTCATCACAAATGTTGAGTATGTAAACGACAACACAGCACACATAACTTATGAATTGGACGTTATGCAGACGTGGTATTTTGATTACACGGTTCAGGAATCCTTTGTTGAGCGTGAACACAGTGTGACGGATTCCCCCGGAGACAATTTAATTCCTGACAATCTGGAGACTGGTGAATACGTTTCAGATGATTTTGACGGAACAAACAAGATGGGTGCGTATTCTATCGTAGTAGCTTCAACATTCGATTCAGCCCTAGGCGATGTTGCAGGGGGTATGTACTCTGGCATCTATTCCGGGTTATATTACAACGTGTTTGATGCAAACGACTATACCAGTGTTAATTCGTTTATCAATAAGGCAGTAAATGAGAATAAAGCAAGTGGAATTGTGTCAGTATTTATGATGCCGTCAGCGTTTGTTAGAAAACGTGGAGAGGGGGCTGCTACTGTAGATATATCGAAATCAAAGAGAATCACTGGTGGGATTGGAAATTACAAAAGTGTAAAGAACAACAAACTATACACCTACCCATACAATTTCCTTTATGTTACTAACCTGAATGGAAGTGGCGCGGCTTTTCCGTATGAGTACTTCCAGAGTGACAACTGTGATTTCGGTCTTGCTGGAGATATGTCGTGCAATCCACAGATTTTCCTGTACCCTAAGAAGTACAAGGGTGTGGAAGCAAACTATAACGAAAAAATGGTTATGGAAGGTTTCCCTCAGTGTTCATACAATACAGATGCGTTCAAAGCGTGGCTTGCTCAGAATGCATTAGGGACTCTGTTCAATGTCGCTGGTGGTGCTGCTGCTATCGGCTCGGCTAGTGTTGCTAGTTCTATCGCTGGTACATCTGCTGCAACAACGGCTGCTATCGCTGCTGGCTCAGTTAGTGCTGGTGCTGCTGCTTTTCCTTTTGCTTTAGTTGGCGGAGCGTTAATGATTGCAAATCAGCTTTCCAGTGTGGTAACACACTTAACCTTACCAGACCAAGCAAACAACACACAGGGTAACAGTGCTATGGTTGCAGTTGGAATTAAGGACTTTGCTTTCATGCATATGCACATCAGACCGGAATTTGCTGAGATAATTGACGAATACTGGAATGTATATGGTTATCCATGCCACAGAGTAAAGAAACCGAACATCAGCAGCCGCAGACATTGGAACTATGTGAAAACTATTGGAGTGAACATCACAGGTTCTATCCCTGCGAATGATATGGTTAAGATTAAATCTGTATATGATAACGGTGTTACATTCTGGAGAAATGGAAGCGAGGTTGCCCACTATGAACTGGATAATTCCGTGGGGACGGGGGTGAATGAAGTTGGCTAGACGTAAAAAGAAACGATGGGAGAGTGCTGAACTTAACCGCAGAACCTACAATCACTATTTTAATAGGTTGATGGAGTTATCAATTTCCATGTTTGAATGGAAAAACCTACCTGAAACTGTAGATGCTAGGTTCTTAGAGTATACTCTGTTTACAGATGGTATGGCGGTTTTCTTCAATGATGAAGTAATGGGCCATTTGTGCTTGCAGACTATGATTGGTGGAAATCTTGACGTTTACCGTATTCCAACAATTAGAACGGCATATGCTAGTAACGGGTATAATCGCAACCTAAATGAGAAAGATAGTGTTATCATCTTTAACAATATCATTCATACAAATTGTATTAATGACATCGAATTGTTTGCAAGACGGCTATATGAGTGTGATAGAACAGTTGACGTTAACATTAAGGCACAGAAAACACCTGTAATGATTGCGTGTGACGAAAACCAGCGGTTAACTATGATTAACCTGTATCAGCAGTATGATGGAAACGAACCGTTTATTTTTGGTAACAATCCCGTTTGTTACCGTTACCATTTACAATTGTTACATATCCTCACTTTTGTCCACCCTTTTCGGTAACGCTTCAAACCCTCTTTGGATTCCATACGGGCCATATCTTCTCTTTGATCTATTCCGCCGCCAACCCTTCAGGTTAGACAGTATTCCGTTAATCTCCCTGCTGTCGGACTTCTTCATGTATTTTGGATCCCCGCTGAAGCATTCTGTCCATACTT
>ENA-ORMO01002789-ORMO01002789.1-human-gut-metagenome-genome-assembly--contig:-NODE-2789-length-12913-cov-11.464691_pt1 | contig 12913 bp, 11 predicted proteins | sample MGYA00242106_ERZ509001 | MGnify/ENA primary metagenome ERZ509001 (study PRJEB26280, sample SAMEA2338736) | human gut metagenome | biome: human gut; feature: human-associated habitat; material: faeces... | reverse complement strand
GCTCGCGCTCCGGGATGCCGAGCAGCTCCCCGAGCGCCGCGTTGTCCCGTTTCACTTCGCCCACGGGCACGCCGACAGCCGAACCGGGAAGCGTCGGCTTCCCGATTCCGCTGCGTCCGGTGCGCAGGTTCCCGAGCGTCTCCCCGGCTCCGATGCCGATGGCCGAGACGATCCCTATGCCGCAGACGGCTATGCTCATTGCGGGCGGTTCTTGCGGATAAAGTCGGCCAGCGTGGCTACCGAATAGAATATCGGTTTGGCCTGGGCCGGGTTTGCCAGCCGTATGCCGTAGTGTTTTTCGAGCAGGAGGGTGATTTCCAGTGCGTCGATCGAGTCGAGCCCCAGCCCGTCGCCGAACAGCGGCGCGTCGGTCGCTATCTCGTCGGCGGTGATCTCCTCGAGGTTCAGCGCTTCGATAATTTGTTGTTTGAGTTGCAGTTCCAGATCTTCCATCGTATCTTGTCCCGTTTTTTCGGTTAATGTCAGTTCGCAGTCGTAGCTGCCGCCGTCGAATTCGCACCAGCCCCACAGGACGGCGTCCATCCGCCCTTCGGCGATCAGCGAAGCGGTGTATTCCCGGATAAAGTTACTGCTTTTGTCCGGGAACGCAAAAAAAGTACTCTCTCCCTTCAGCCCGTGCTTGATCGCCACCTGCCCCAGCATGATGTTGGGCAGCGTGTAGACGAACACCGCCGGTGAAGCCCCGCACCCGTCCCCGGCGTCGATAATCGTCTGGTGGCGCCGGTCGCTGTCGAGCGAGGCGCTGCGGTTGGCCATCACCACGCCGATGCGCTCCGCCGGGCAATCGGGCCTGTGTCCGGAGAGCAGTTCGCACGAGGCGACGTAGGCCAGCTTGCACAGGTCGTCCATCTTCGAGAACTTCATGTTCGGGTCTGCGAGCGCCCGGTATCTTTCGCGGATAAAGGCGTCGAACGGCAGCGAAGGGTGTTGCGCAATGACGACGTGTGCCGTATCGTGACAGCGGATTCCGCTGCCGTGTCGTCCTGTGCCGGTTTCCGCATGGCCGCCGGCCTTTTCTCCGGTGTCCGGGTTCCCGTGCCCGACCGCATTTTTGCCGTGCCCCCGGTCATTCGCGCTCATAGTCGTTCCGCTTCGGGTACAGGCAGCCTCCAGGCAGTCGTTCCCGCCTTGCACACCTGTGTTTGGCCCACACCCTTGTCCCTCCGCCGTTTCATTTCCGGGCGCGGCGTCGGAGCCCGCTGCGCGGCGGAATACGACCGCGGCGTTGCAACCCCCGAATCCCGAGGCGGTTTTCAGCGCCGTGTCCGTCCGTATTTCGCGGTGCGCGGCGCTCACGTCGGGCGGGTAGGGTACCCCGCACTCCGCGTAGCCCTTCACCCCGAAGCAGGTGCCTTCGCACAGCTCCCGTACCGTGACGATGCTCTCGATCACGCCCGAAGCCCCCAGCGTATGTCCGAAATAGGGCTTCAGCGAGTTGCAGGGTACGCCGCACAATCCCGCCAGGTGCAGCGCCTTGCTCTCCATCTCGTCGTTGTAGGCGGTCGCCGTGCCGTGGGTGTTTACCAGCCCGACCTCCCCGGCTCCGGTTCCCGCCTCGGCGAGTGCCGCGCGGATAGCGTACCAGAGCCCGTCGCCTGTGCGCGAAGGCGCCGATATGTGGTTGGCGTCGTTCGAAATTCCGCCTCCCGCCACGCTCACGCCCGTGCCCGAGAGCCGTTGGTCGCGTGTCAGCAGGACGGCGCCGCACGCTTCGCCCAGCGTCAGCCCGTCGCGTGCCGCATCGTAGGGACGGCAAAGCGTCGGGCTCACCGACTTGAAGGCGTTGAATCCGCTGACGATGAAGTCGCACAGCAGGTCGAATCCCGCCACGAAGACATGGTCGTACCGGCCGCTGCGGATCAGCCGTGCCGCGATGACGATGGCCGAAACGCCCGAGATGCAGGCGTTCGAGACCAGCAGCGGCCGGTGCGCGGCGTCGAAATGACGCCCCACGACCTCCGCGGTTCTGTTCAGGTCGCATCGCTCCGGGGCGCTCCCCAGCGACCCGATCTCCCCTTTGGTCGTCGCCAGGACGATCAGCACCCGCTTGTCGGCGGGTGTGACCCCCGAGCGGGCGACCACCCCGCCCAGCGTCGCCAGCACGAGCCGTTCCAGGGGCGTATATCCCGCGAGTCCCTGCTCCGCCGCCAGCGCCCCGAGCCGCTTCCGGTCGATCAGGCATACGGGTGTGGCGTCGTGCCACGACGCCAGCGAGCTTTTCATGGCACGTACGGCGGCCATGTTCTCCTCCGTGCCGAAGCCCAGCGCCGATACCATGTCGTCGGGGCCCCACCAGACCGTTATTTCACCTCCCATCGCTCTTTCCATTTGCGGTAGAACTCCGGCGCGAGCAGTTGCAGTTCGCCCCGGCTGTCGAGAAACACCTGTGTCGAGCTGCCTTCGGCCACCACTTCGCCGTCGGTGGCGCTGCGGATCGTGTACTCGAAACAGACCTTCGCCGCCTCGGTGGCGATATAGCGGGTTTCCACCACGGCCGTGTCATTCACTTTCAGCGGTTTCCTGTATTGCAGGTGCAACTCGACGATCGGCGCCGTGTAGCCGCTGGCATAGATGTCCATGTAACCCAGCCCTGCGAATTCGCGGCCGAACGCCTCGCGCCCGTCCTCGAAATAACGCACGTATTCGCCGTGCCACACGATCTGCATCGAATCCACTTCGCTGAACCTCACGCGCAGCGATGTCTTGTTCACGAGGCTCGCCTCGCTCTTTTTCCTGCGTACCATCACTCTTCCAGGTATATTTTCATCCGGCACTCGGCGACGGGTTTCCCGTCGCATTCCGTCCGTGCCGAAAGAAGCGTTACGTTCATCACCGTCTGCTCGACCATGTTCTGGGTGACGAGCCTGCTGCCCACCGGCGGCAGGAAGTGCACCTTCAGGTCGTTCACGGCGCCGATGTACCCCAGCTGCACTCTTCGGCCCATCGTGCGGTTCATGTAACCCGCCCTCAGGGCGGCCGACTGTGCGATGTGCTCCACGATGCCGCACTCGTCCAGCACCCCGTCCGCGACGAACAGGTTGTCCGCCGTAACGGTCAGCCCGCTGCGTGCGCACCCCCGCTCGTCGATGCCGTAAAAGGTGTCGACCATCACGACCGGCGGGCGCTGCGGGATGTATTCCAGTATCTCCTCCCCCGTAATCAGGGTTTTCTCAGGTACTCCCATAAAGGCCCTTTTTTATTTCGTTTCAACCGCAGCGTATCCGCCAGCGCGCTCTGCGGGTCGTCGGGGAAAACCCACGCCTTGCCCGTGGCCAATGCCGCGCGCCGCACCTCTTCCAGATCGAAATCCCGGGAGATATAGTAGCTCGGCGCCATCAGGTCGTCGTCCCGGCCGATGGCACCCTCTTTCGCGGCCAGCTCCGCCAGCCGCGTATGCGGGTAGATGCGCATGCCCGCATAGGGGAACATGACGGTGTACTCCATCCGCCGCGAGTTTTCGATCGTTTCGCGCACGTTTTCGCGCGTGTCGCCGTAGCCGCCCAGAATCAGGAAGTGGGCGTAGTAGACGCCCTCGTCCAGCGCGAGCCGGCTTGCCCGCTCGACGTCGCCGAACGTGAAACGCTTGCCGTAAGCCTCCAGCGTCCGGTCGCAGAATGACTCGGTGCCGAATTCGATGTGCGTAAGCCCCGAAGCCCGGAACAGCCGCATCTGCTCTGCGTCGATGCCTCGCGGCGAGAAGTAGGCGCCCCAGCGGATATCCGTGCGGCGGCGGATCAGCGTCTCGGCCAGCCGGACGTTGTATTCCGGGCCGATGTTGAACACCGAGTCGGTGAAAAACAGGTAGCTGATCCCGTAGTCGCGCTTGGCGCGCAGGATATTTTCGGCGATGGCCTCGGGATCCATCGTCCGCACGCACCGCCCGTCGATCGAGGGGTACGAACAATAGATGCAGTCGTAGGGGCATCCCCGCTTGGTCTGTATGTTGAGCATCCCGCTCCGCTTCCAGTAATAGCCCGTCAACTCGGGCTCGAACTGCACCTCGATCGAAGGCAGGTAGCTCCTGCGGCCGCTTCCGCGGCGTCCGTCGCGGGTATAGACCGACGGGATGTCGATCTCCGTCCGGCCGCGCTCCAGCGTCCCGATCAGCTCCGCGAGCGGCTCTTCGCCCTCACCGTGGATGCCGTAATCGGCGCCCAGCTCCCGCATGAAGGCCTCGGGGAAGATCGAGAACCCGGCACCGCCGATGATCAGAGGGGCGTCGCTTGCCGTGCGTATGACGTCCGCCAGCGCCTTGTACTGGGGCAGGAAGCCCCGCCGGTCGAGCGAGTTGGCCCCGTCGACATTGCGCAGCGACAGCCCGATGTAACGGGGCGCCAGCGTGCGGATGCGTTCCGCGAGTTGTGCGTCGGAAAGCAGGTTGCAGTCCGCAATATCGACGCGTATCCCGTTTATCGTGCGCTCCAGATAGGTTTTCAGATACGAAAGTCCGAGCGGATAAACGGGGTAGGGCGAGGTGTGCCGGTTGGCCGATACGAGTAATATGCTGCATGCGCTCACGACCAGAACCGATAGAAGTTGAACCACTGCTGCGGGTAGCGTCTCACCACGGCCTCGAGCGAGCGTACGTAGCTGCCCAGTATGGCCTCCTTCGTGCCGCACCCGTCCCCGTCCGGGATGTCGAAGATGAAGCGGTAACGCCTGCCGCGTTCGCGCATGGCATAGTAGAAGACCACCGGGGCGCGGAATTTCCCGGCGACGGCGAACGGCCCCGCCGGGAACGGCGCTTCGTGCCCCATGAAAGGTAGCGTCACCGTCGGGCTGCCCTCGACGAAGCGGTCGCCCTGAAAGCAGACGTACTCCTTGCGGTCGAGCACCTCCTTGATGCGGAGGATCGACTCGATGCCGCCCTCGTTCACCGCGATCACCTTGTAGCCCTCCTGCCCGCAATGTTTCTCCATGACGCTTTTGATCTGCCGGTATTCGGCGTCGTACATCACCAGGTGCATCTTGCGGGCGTAGTCCCCGAAGAACCCGGCCCCCGTGCCCCAGCATCCGACGTGTGCGCCGATGATCACGGCCCCGCGCCCGCCGTCGAGCACGCGCAGGAAAGCGTCGTAGTTTTCGAATTCGAATTTGTATTTTCGCTCCATGCCGCTGCCGATGGCCACCCGGTCGATGATCGTCTGCCCGAGCGCATAGTAGTGGGCGTAGAGCTTCACCGCCGAGTGCAGCCTGCCGTATCCCAGGATGCGGCGGTTATAGAACCATACGGCCCGCGTGGCGCGGGGTGCGAAGGGGATGAAATAGACGACTACCAGCGAGAGGAAGGCATACGCGCTGCGTATTCCGGCCACCTTCATCAGCAGGATGAAGAAATTGTACCCGAAACCGCCGCCGCGCGAGCGTCCGCTCCACTGTTTGCCGTTATTTCCCATTCGTCCGGCTGATAATCAGGTCGTAGAAGTCCCGGAAGGTCTTCAGCTCCTTGAAATCGGGGCCCGTGAGCGTTACGCCGAAGTTCTTGTCGACGATCACCACGACGTCCACCAGGTCGAGGCTGTCCAGGTCGAGCGTCTCCAGCAGCGGGGCTTCGGGCGTGATGGTCGTCCGGTCGACTTCGAATTCATCGGCCAGTACGGTATCGATCTTTTCTATGAGTTCCTGTTCTGTCATTTTTAGGAAAGGGTTTATTTGTATTTCTTAACGATCAGGGTCGAGTTGGTGCCGCCGAAGCCGAACGAGTTCGAGAGGAAGCAGTCGAACTCCGTGTCCACCCTGCGGGTGGGGATGTTGAGCTTCGAGGTGGCCTCGTCGCCCTCGGTGAAGTTGATGTTCGGGGCGATGAACCCGTGCCGCATCATCAGCATCGAGTAGACCACTTCGCTCGCCCCGGCCATCCACATTTCGTGGCCGGTCATCGACTTGGTCGACGCCACGTAGGGGTTGCATCCGGCGAATACCCCGGCTATCGCCTCCGCCTCGTTGTAGTCGCCCAGCGGCGTCGAGGTGGCGTGCGCATTGACGTAGGGGATCTCTTCGGGCCGCATTCGGGCGTCCTCCAGACACCGCAGCAGCGAACGGCGCGGGCCGTCGACGTTCGGCACGGAGATATGCTCGCCGTTCGACGAGAACCCGTACCCGACCACTTCGCCCAGGATTTCGGCGCCCCGCGCGACGGCCGATTCATGGCTTTCGAGGATCACCGTCGCCGCGCCCCCGCTCGGCACCAGCCCGTCGCGGTCTTTGTCGAAGGGGCGCGATGCCGCCGCGGGATCCGATTCGCGGGTCGAGAATGCCCCCAGCCCGTCGAAGCTGCCCACCGAGTAGAGGTTCACCTCCTGTGCGCCGCCGCAGACCACGCGCTCCTGCAACCCCTGCCGGATCATCAGGTGGCCCATGCCGATGGCGTGCGATCCGCTGGCGCAGGCCGCCGAGAGCGTGAGGTTGATGCCCCGCAGGTTGAAGATCACCGAGAGGTTCATCGTCACGGTCGAGTTCATCGACTGGAAAATATTGCCCGAGCCGACCATCGCCGTGTTCCGCCTGGCGCGGATGATGTCGATCCCCTCGATCACCGGCGCCGCACTGCTGTCGTTGCCGTAGATGATTCCCACCTCGTTCGCCGCCAGGTAGGCCTCGTCCATTCCGGCGTTGCGCATCGCCTCGGCGGTGGCCATGTAGGCATATTCGCCCTGCTGGGGCAGACACAGCCGCTTGCGGCGGTCGAGCACCCCTTTCAGGTTCGGTTGTTCCACGATCCCCGTCAGCGACGAGATGTATCCCAGCTCCCTGCGCGCCGGGTCGAGCCCGATGCCCGAGCGTCCCTCGCGGAGCGACTGCGTGACTTCTTCCGTATTTTTTCCGATGCAGGCCCAGATGCCCATTCCGGTGATGACTACTCTCTTCTCCATGGTTTCAGGTATATAATCCCCCGTTGATCGAAATGACCTCCCCCGTGATGTAGGAGGCTTGTTCCGAGATGAGGAACATCGCCAGGTCGGCGACTTCGGCCGGTTCGCAGAAGCGCCCGGCGGGTATCTGTTTGCGGAGCTCCGCCTCGTCGATGTCGGCGGTCATGTCCGTGCGCACGAATCCCGGGGCGATGGCATTCACCGTCACCCCCTTTTTGGCCACCTCCTGCGCCAGCGCCTTCGTCGCGGCGATCACGCCGCCCTTGGCCGCGGCGTAATTGGCCTGCCCGGGCAGCCCCTTGATGCCCGAGAGCGAGACGATGTTGACGATGCGCCCGAACCGGTTCACGAGCATCCCCTTGAGCAGCGGCCGCGTGACGTTGTAGAACCCGTCGAGGCTGGTGCCGATCACCGAGTGCCACTGCTGCGGTTCCATCCACATCATCAGCACGTCGTCGCGGATGCCCGCGTTGTTCACCACCACCTCGATGCAGGCGCCTTCGTGCGCTTTCTGCCATGCCTCGATGGCCGCCGTGCTCTCTTCGCCCGAAGCCACGTCGAATTGCAGTGCCTCGCCGTCGCCGCCCGCGGCGCGGATGCCCGCAAGGGTCTTTTCGGCCTCGGCGGCGTTCGACTTGTAGTTGACGAGCACGTGGTAGCCGCGCCTCCCGAGTTTGAGGCAGATTTCGCGGCCGATGCCCCGGCTGCCGCCGGTCACGAGTGCGTATTTATTCGTTTTTGCCATTTTCTGCGGTTATAGCTTGCTGCAACTCCTCGCCCAGCGAGCGGCGAAAGCGCCGGAAAGACAGCACAATGTCGCGGTCAGGGTGGTCAGGAGCTTTTTCATAGGGAAGCGGAATTGTTTTTCAGGAAATTTTCGATGGCGGCGATCTCCCTGTGCTTGGGCGTGTCGTCGGCAAAGCGCGGCACGATGCCCCGGATGTCGGCATACAACTGCCGCGTGGCGTCGGAGAGCTCCCCGGCGCATTGCAGGTAGTCGGCGGCCTGCACCAGCGCCAGCATTTCGATGGCGGCGACCTGGTAGCCGTTCTCCACGACCTGCCGCGTGAGCATCGCCGCGTTGGTTCCCATGCTCACGATGTCCTGGTTGTCGTTGTTGTTGGGGATCGAGTGGACGTACATCGGGTTGGAGAGCGTCTGCGACTCGGCCGTGGTCGAGGTCGCCGTGAACTGCGCTGCTTGCAACCCGTAGTTGAGCCCCAATTTGCCGAGGTTTACGAACGGCGGCAGCGTCTCGTTGATCCGGTCGTGGAAAAGGTAGTTCAACTGCCGTTCGGCGAGCATCGTCATCTTCGTCACGGCGATCTTGAGCTTGTCCATCTCCAGCGACACGTAGTCGCCGTGGAAATTCCCGCCGTGGTAGATCGTCCCCGTCGCGGGGTCTACCACCGGGTTGTCGTCCACCGCGTTGAACTCCTCGACGAGGATTTTCTCGGCTTGGGAGATCGTTTCGAGCACCGGCCCCAGAATCTGGGGGATGCACCGCAGCGAGTAGTAGGGCTGTACCTTGTGCCTGAAGGTGGGTGCCGCGCCCGTGTCGCCGCTGTAAAGTTCCGCTTCGCGCTTGCGCAGCCGGCGGCTCGTGGCGCATATGGCGCGCATCTGCCGGGCGATCTCGATCTGCCCCGCGTGGAGTTTGTATTCGTTGAGCGCCCCGGCCATGAAGTCGTCGTACGACTCCACGATTTCGTTGAGCATCACCGATGCCTTCACCGCCCACCCCAGCAGGCGGCGCGCCTGGGCCAGGTTCACCAGTCCGATGCCCGTCATCACGGCCGTGCCGTTCGTGAGCGCCAGCCCGTCGCGGATGCGAAGCCTGAGGGGCGTTATGCCGCATGCCGCCATCGCCTCTGCTGCCGGGACGGTTTCGCCCCGGAACGAGACCTCCGCTTCGCCGATCAGCGCCAGTGCGATATGCGCCAGCTGCACCAGGTCGCCGCTTGCGCCCACGCTGCCGTGGCGCGGCACGAGCGGGTAAATTTCGTTGTTGAGGAAATCGGCCAGTATCCGCACCACGTCGGGGTGTACGCCCGACTTGGCGTTGAGGAACGTTTGCAGCCGCGCCAGCATCGCCGCCCGTACGCAGATGTCGGGCAGCGCCTCGCCCGCGCCGCAGCTGTGCGAACGGATGATGTTGTACTGGAGGCTGTTCAGGTCGGCGTCGCCGATCCGGTACTGCGCCATGGGGCCGAACCCCGTGTTGATGCCGTAGATGACCTTTCCCTGTTCGAATTTCTCCAGGAAACGGTAACACGCCTCCACTTCGCGCAGCGCCTGGTCGTCGATCCGTATTGCGGTCTTGTTGAAAATCCGGTCGTTTATGGTATTTAGGTTCGAACGTAGCATTTTTTGAGCCGATTTATGGCTCCAAAATTACAAAAACTATCTCAATAAATATTTATAAGTTTGTTTTTTTGTTTATATCGTCGGACGATGCGTCCGGGCGCCTAAGGCTGCGGACGGCATCCGTGCCCCGTGAAAACGGCGGAGGGCACCACCAGGTGCCCTCCGCCGCCAAAGCATATCCTGCGTGTTATTTCACGCCGAACTTGTAGATGCAGACCTGCGTATAGGTCTCCCCGGGGCGCAGTACCGTCGAGGGGAAATTGTCGTGGTTGGGGCTGTCGGGGAACTTCTGCGTTTCGAGCGCCAGCGACTCGCGGTAGCGCTGCGGCTTGCCGTACTTGCCGATGCTCTTGCCGTCGAAGAAGTTGCCGCTGTAAACCTGCAGCCCGGGCTGGTCGCTCAGCACCTCGACGGTACGTCCCGAGGCGGGTTCCCAGACCGTGGCGGCCTGCTCGATGCCGCTTTGGGTCTTGCGGTCGATGACCCAGTTGTGGTCGTAGCCGCCGCCGTTGCGCAGCTGTTCGTTCTCCGCTCCGATGCGCTCGCCGATGGCGTGCGGCTCACGGAAGTCGAACGGCGTACCCTCTACCGGGGCGATCTGGCCCGTGGGGATCAGCACCGAGTCCACCGGGGTGGTGTGGCTGGCATTGATCGTCATCACGTTGTCGAGCACCGTGCCGTTGCCTTCGCCCTTGAGGTTGAAGAACGGGTGGTTCGACATGTTCACCACGGTCGGTTTGTCGGTAGTGGCCTTGTAGTCGATGCGGAACTCGTTGTCGGGCGTGAGCGAGTAGGTCATCTCGATATCCAGGTTGCCCGGGAACCCGTCCTGTCCGTCGGGATGGAGGTAATGCAGCACGAGTTTGTCGTCCGAGGCCGATACCACGTCCCATACCACGCGGTCTACGCCCAGAAGTCCGCCGTGCAGCGTCTGCCCGTTATTGTTCACCGGCAGGGTGTATTCCGCGCCGTCGAGCGTGAAGTGCCCCTTTGCGATGCGGTTGGCGTAGGGGCCTACCACGGCGCCGAGGAACCGTTCGCCCGTGTTGTCTATGTAGCGGCCGATGTTTTCGTAGCCCAGTACGATGTCCTCGTAGCGGCCTTCGCGGTCGGGTGTCCAGAGCGATACGACGCGGGCGCCGTAATTGGTGACCTGCATGGTGATGTCGCCCGCATGGAGCGTGTAGAGTGCGACGGGTTTGCCGTCGACGGTGGTCTGGAATGCCTCTTCGGGCAGCAGCGGGAGTTCCGTTTTCTGCACGCCGCACGCAGCCAGCAGCGACATGCCGAGTAGGATAAGCGATTTTTTCATCGGTTTCGGTTTTTTTAAGTTTTTTCAGCACGTAAAGTTATACGATTCTGGCGAAAAACGTGCGCTGCGGCCCGGTTTTTTGCCGGAGCCCGTACGGTTTCGGCACGCTTTCGGACATTTACGGCGTATATTGGAGGGATTTTGCTATTTTTGTCCGGGACATCAGCCCGCTCCATGAAACAGAAGCAGATATTTACGTTCCGCGACGCGGAGAAACAGGTCGCCCCCGCGGCCTTTTCGATCATGCTCAAACCGGCGGGCTCGGCCTGCAACCTCGACTGCCACTACTGCTACTACCTCGACAAGGCGGTGCAGTACGGCGGCCGCCAGGCCGTGATGGACGACCAGCTGCTGGAGCTCTGCATAAAACAGTACATCCGGGCCAATGAGGTCGACACCGTGCAGTTCTGCTGGCACGGCGGCGAGCCGTTGCTGCTGGGGCTGGATTTCTACCGCCGGGCGATGGAGCTGCAGCGCAGGTACGCCGACGGCAAACGGATCGAGAACACGTTGCAGACCAACGGTACGCTGGTCGACGAGGCGTGGTGCGACCTCTTCGCCGCCAACAATTTCCTGGTCGGCCTCTCGCTCGACGGGCCCGGGGATATCCATGACGCCTTCCGCCTGACCAGGGGCGGCAAACCGACCTTCGAGCGCGTGATGCGGACGGTCGGGATGTTCGGGCGCAGCGGCGTGGAATTCAATACGCTGAGCGTCGTGAACCGGTGCTGCGAGGGGCGCGGCGGGGAGATCTACCGCTTCTTCCGCGACGAGGTGCACAGCCGCTTCATGCAGTTCCTGCCCGCCGTCGAACACGTCGTCGGCAAACCGGGACACCACCGTCCGCTGATCGTCCCGCCCGGACATGAAGGAGCGCGGCTGGCCGGCTGGTCGGTCTCGGCCGAAGGCTACGGGCATTTCCTGTGCGATGTGTTCGATGAGTGGGTCGTAAGCGACGTGGGGCGCTGTTTCGTACAACTGTTCGACGCCTCGCTGGCGCAGTGGTGCGGTGTGCGGCCGGGCGTCTGCTCGATGGGTGAGACGTGCGGCGACGCGCTGGTCGTCGAGCACAACGGCGACGTCTACCCGTGCGACCATTTCGTCTACCCCGGGTACAGGCTGGGCAATATCCGTGAGACGCCCCTTGCCGAGCTCTACCGCTCGCAGAAACGCCGCGAATTCGGGCTGGATAAACGCAACACGCTGCCCGCCGAATGTCTGCGGTGCAACTACTATTTCGCCTGCCGGGGCGAATGTCCCAAGCACCGTTTCGCCCGCGGGGCCGACGGCAGCCCCAAGAATTCACTCTGCGAGGGGCTGAAACGCTATTTCCGCCACGTCGAACCCTATATGGAATACATGCGCGACCTGCTCGCGCGGCAACAGTCCCCGGCCTGGGTCATGCCTTTCGCCCGCAGGCGCATGGGGCTGATGTAGCCGTCCGTTGCCGATCCGGCGCCCCGGCATACACCTGTCCGGCCTTCCCCGCCTTCCCGGTTCTGCTCCTCCCGGCTTTGTGCCTCTCCCGGCTTCCCGTTTTGGCTCCCGGCGCGTTGGCTTGGCTTACCCGGTTCTTCGGTTCGGCCGTCCCAGCTTTCCCGGTTTAACTTTCCCCGGCCTCCCCGGCTGCTCCCGGGTTTCCTGCCGGCGTTTTCTTTCGTTTTTTGCGGAATACCCACAGCAGCGGCAGCCCGGCCGCGAGGGTCAGCCATGTCACCACGCCGAGCGCGTCGGTCACCCCCTCGACATAGGTTTGGGAGGCCGATACCGTTTCTTGCGCCGCATGGAAAGCCGTCCGGGCCGAGTAAACGGCTGTCAGGATGGCGATGCCGACGCTTCCGGCCAACTGTTTGATGCTGTTCGAGATACCCGCCGCAGCGGCCATGTCGTGCTGCGTGAGGTTCCGCAGCGAAAAGAAGTTCAGCGGGGCGAACGTGAGCCCCATGCCCAGCCCGCGGATGTAGAGCACGAAGAGGATGTGCCGGTGGGTGGTGTGGAGCGTGAAACGGCTGGCCAGCCAAAAGCTCGTCGCCAGCAGCAGGATGCCCGCCGCCGCGAGCAGCAGGGGTTTGACATAGCGCGTGAGGTAACCCGATACGGCCGACAACACTCCTTGTATGAGCCCCACGGGCAGGAATACGCTCCCGGCCATCAGCGCCGTGTAGCCCAGCCCGCGCTGCATGTAGAGCGGCAGCAGGTAGGTGCCGCCCAGCATACCGATCGAGAAGAGCGTCAGCACGGCCATCGAAACCCCGAAGTTGCGCTCCCCGAGCAGGCGCAGCTGCAGCAGCGGCGCCGGGCTGCGCAGCTCCGTGCGGACGAAGTAGGCGAGCGCGACGGC
>ENA-ORMO01002777-ORMO01002777.1-human-gut-metagenome-genome-assembly--contig:-NODE-2777-length-12940-cov-3.406131_pt1 | contig 12940 bp, 9 predicted proteins | sample MGYA00242106_ERZ509001 | MGnify/ENA primary metagenome ERZ509001 (study PRJEB26280, sample SAMEA2338736) | human gut metagenome | biome: human gut; feature: human-associated habitat; material: faeces... | reverse complement strand
TCGGCCTTATAGCGCCGCGAGTAGCAGCCTGCGCTGCCCATCAGGCCAATAAAGTACTGCAGCTGATCCTGCAGTCATAAACAGAAGAAGCCTGTAAACAGAAAAATATATAAATATGTACATATGTGAAAAGAGAGGAAAACAACATGGAAGATAAACTGGTTCTTGGGGGAAAAGAATTTAGCAGCCGTTTTATTTTAGGTTCCGGCAAATATAATATCAATCTGATCAAGGCAGCGGTAGAACAGGGCGGCGCCGAGATTATTACTCTGGCATTAAGAAGAGCAAATACCCAGGAAAAAGAAAATATTTTGGATCATATCCCGGAAGGAGTAACATTACTGCCCAATACTTCCGGTGCCAGAAACGCAGAAGAAGCAGTGCGTATTGCCAGACTGAGCCGGGCTATGGGCTGTGGGGATTTTGTCAAAGTAGAGATTATGCGTGATACAAAATATCTGTTTCCGGATAATTATGAGACAGTAAAAGCGACGGAGACCCTTGCAAAAGAGGGCTTTATCGTTCTGCCTTATATGAACCCGGACTTAAATGTGGCAAGAGATCTGCAAAGCGCCGGCGCAGCAGCCGTTATGCCTTTAGCAGCTCCGATTGGAAGCAACAAGGGTCTGGCAACCAAGGCCATGATCCAGGTGCTGATCGACGAGATCGACCTGCCTATCATTGTAGATGCAGGTATTGGCAAGCCGTCCCAGGCATGTGAGGCAATGGAAATGGGTGCTGCGGCAGTTATGGCAAATACTGCTATTGCAACGGCCGGAGATGTGCCTGCTATGGCAAATGCCTTTAAGCTGGCCATTGAAGCAGGAAGAAAAGCATACCTTACAGGAATGGGAAGAGTCCTGGCAAGAGGCGGCAGCGCATCTGATCCGCTTACAGGCTTTTTACGTTAGGAGGCAGCGGACATGAACGAAGAAAACCAGGTCTATTTTGTAGACAGTGACAAGCTGCCTGAGGAAGCATTAAAGCGGAAGCACCGCTTAGAGCAGGATCCAACTTTCCGTACCAACCACATGGAATACATGGAAGGGATGGAAGTGATCCAGTCTGACATCAAGGACAAAGTGGAAGAGGCCATGAAAGCCTTTGATTATGATGCCTATACGGCAGGGGATGTAGAGCGGGCGCTGTCCCATGAAACATGTTCCATTGAAGATTTTAAGGCACTTTTATCCCCTGCAGCGGCTCCTTATCTGGAGGTAATGGCCAGAAAAGCTGAGGAGATCACAAAAAATCATTTTGGCAATACGGTATACATTTTTACCCCTCTTTATATTGCCAATTACTGCCAGAATTACTGCATTTACTGCGGTTTTAACTGCTACAACAACATCCGCCGCAAAAAACTTACATTTGAAGAGATCGAGCATGAAATGCAGGTGATCGCAAAGACCGGTATGGAAGAGATCCTGATCCTTACAGGGGAAAGCAGGGCCTATTCGGATGTAAAATATATCGGAGAAGCAGTGAAGATTGCCCGGAAATATTTCCGAAATATCGGTATTGAGATCTATCCTGTAAATGTAGATGAGTATAAATATCTTCATGAATGTGGCGTAGATTATGTAACGGTATTCCAGGAAACCTACAATACAGATAAGTATGAAACCCTGCATCTTATGGGACATAAACGTGTATGGCCATACCGCTTTGATGCCCAGGAGCGGGCTCTTATGGGAGGTATGAGAGGTGCAGGCTTTTCCGCGCTGTTAGGTCTGGATGATTTCCGAAAGGATGCTCTTGCAACGGCTCTTCATGTATATTATATCAACCGGAAATATCCACATGCAGAGCTTTCTTTAAGCTGTCCAAGACTGCGTCCTATCGTCAATAATGACAAGATCAATCCAAGGGATGTAGGGGAAAAAGAACTTTGCCAGGTTCTCTGTGCATACCGTATTTTCCTGCCATTTGCAGGTATTACTGTATCCAGCCGTGAAAGCGCTGCTTTCAGAAACGGCATTACCAAGATCTGTGCAACAAAGGTTTCTGCCGGTGTATCCACAGGAATTGGAGATCATGAGGAGAAATACGAAGGCAAGGAAGATGCAGACGTAGGAGATGAGCAGTTTGAGATCAATGACGGACGTTCTTTCGCCAGTATGTATAAGGATATGGAAAAAGGCGGTCTGCAGCCGGTCCTTAACGACTACATTTATGTATAATAGAAGAACTTGATAGACAAAAAACACACAGCTTGTCATCTTTAGGCTGCTTTTGTGGGGAAACATCAGAGATTGTAAAAAGTAAGACTGAAATCGTAATAGAAAAGTAATAAAAGGATGTGCTATACTAAAACTAAGTAAAAAACGTCTGAAAACAGATGTCTGGGGTAGGACGATAGGTTCGGGAAATCTGCAGGGACAGACGGAACAGAAGGAGAAGTTTTATGAAGAAGACGGGAAAAATATGGGTAGCACTTATTACAGCACTCAGTCTTGCCATGCCAATGAATGTGTGGGCAGACACGAAGATCACCAGCATCTCATTGAAGATCGATTCGTCCATTGAAGCAGGAGACAGCGACAGTGACGTGGATGTAACTACTTCCTCAAGATACTGCAGTGTAGATGATGTGGAAGTTACAAACGAGCCGTCCGACGAGTGGAAGAGCGGTGCAAGACCAAAGATCAAGGTTACATTATCCTCAGATGGTGATGCGTACTTTGGCACAGGTATTACAAAAAGTGATATTTCTGTCAGTGGAAATGATGCTACCGTTACATCAGTCAGTCGTTCCGGCAAGTATGAACTGAATGTCAGTCTTACTCTGGAAAAACTGGAACGTGACTCCAGTGATTATGATCTGGATGTAACAGGGTTAAACTGGGATGATTATGACGGAACTGCAAGCTGGGAAGAGCCGGAAGATGCAAAGCGCTATGAAGTACGTCTTTACAGAGACGGAAGCAGCGTTTCTTCTGCAATCTCTACTACAGACACCAGCTACAATTTCGCCAGCTATTTCACAAGAAGCGGTGATTACACATTTAAGGTACGTGCGATCTACAACACCTCCAACAAAGGTGACTGGGAAGAGTCAGACGAATTAAGCGTTTCCTCCAGCGAAGCAAAAGATATCCGTGACAATGGAAAATCCTCCGGAAATACACCTTCCAATTCCATAGATGATGACGGCGGCCCTGGAGACACAAACACTAGTCAGGGCGCATGGCTTAAAAATGACACCGGCTGGTGGTACTGCAACGCGGACCGCAGCTATCCGGTAAACCAGTGGCAGTATATCAACAATTACTGGTACTTCTTTAATGCATCCGGCTATATGGTAACTGGCTGGGTACAGTGGAATAACGTATGGTATTACTGCTGTGACAGTGGAGAGATGCTTACCAATACCCGTACACCGGATGGCTATTATGTAGATGGAAACGGGGCATGGATCCAGTAGAAAACTTAAAACGGTCAAATGAGGACATTCTAATTTTTCGGCGGGCAGCAACTATCCCTCTCTACCATATGATGAGGCACCAGGATCTTGGTGGCAGGAAGCCCGGGATCTTCAATGTGGTTGATCATCTGGGTAGCGGCTTCTGCGCCAAGCTGGAAAGAATTGATATCCACAGAAGTAAGCTGAGGCGAAGCAAGCCTTGCAAACAGTGAGTTATTAAAAGAGACAATGGAAAGATCTTCCGGTATGGAAAGACCCATTTCCAGGCAGACACGTTCTAAGGTTGCAGCCAGGATATCATCACTGACTACAACAGCAGTAGGACGGTCCGGTAAAGAGAGAAGACAGCGTAAAGGTGCGCTGTCTTTTTCTGTTGCTGTAGATGACGCACTGGTGCCGCCTGCGTTTATGGCAGCAGTCATTTCCACGCAGTAATCCGCTCTTGGAAGGATATTGTGCTGTAAAAGGGCAGTCTGATAGCCGCTTTTACGGTCTGCGGAGAAGATCATGGAAGTATCACTTCCAATGTAGCCGATCCGTCTGTGTCCCATCTGGTACAGATACTCCGTTGCTTCCTGAGCAGCCAGGAGATTATCATTATCAATGTAGATCGTCTGGTTTGCATGGGAATAGGCTTTTCCTACCAGCACATAAAGAAATCCTTCATTATAGAGAAAATCAGCAATGGGGTCATCCTGGCGGGAATAAAGAACGATAAAACCGTCTACCTGTCCGCTGCGCGCCATGGTCTTGATCACCTGAAGGACTTCTTCTTCACTTTCACCTGTGATCACGGTGTTGATATACTGCCGCTTGTTGCACAGCTGGCTGATCCCGCGGATGGCTTCCAGATAAAAGGAGTTTTCGTATGCCTCTCTGGCGGAAACAGGCAGAATGATCCCGATGGTACGGGAATTCTGGGAAGCCAGATTGCTGGCCTGGAAGTTGGGCTCATATCCTAACTGCGCCATGGCCCGGCGAACTTTTTCTTTTGTTTCCTCACTGATAGAGGGATTGTTTTTACAGGTTCTGGATACAGTAGAAGAAGATACACCTGCCAGAGCTGCTACATCTTTTATGGTAACCGCCATGATAAAACCTCCTGGGATCATTAAAAATCGTCTGATATTATTTTAAAAGAGAATAAGAGCCTTGTCAATAAAGATTGCGCAAACTCAGTGCAAAAATTGCATAAAATATTGCAGGAAAGAAGAGACACCTCTGGAGTTGATAAAACAACTGGAAAATTGCACAAAACAGGGCAGAATAAATTGTGCAAAAAATAGAAAACCTGGAAAATATAGAAAATACACTTGAAAAAGCAATGCAAACTTATTATATTTAATGCAAGCGGTTGCACAATCTTGCAAAAACATGAGACGGGGCACAAAAGGAAAGCAGGCCGCAAAAGAATGTCCGGGAGGGAACAATTTATGAGCAGAGAAGAAGGTAAGAACGTGTTGATACTGTCACCACTGACAGGCAGGGCAGTACCGTTGGAAGAGGTTCCGGATCCTGTGTTTTCACAGAAGATCATAGGAGATGGAATGGCGGTCATTCCAACAGAGGGGAAGATCGTAAGCCCGGCAGACGCACAGATCGTATCCGTAGCAGACACAGGTCATGCCTATGGTCTGAAAACAGAAGAGGGTGTGGAACTTCTGATCCACGTTGGTCTTGAAACAGTATCATTAAAAGGGGAGTGTTTTAAGATACATGTAAAGCCAGGTGACACTGTAAAAGCGGGAGATCTGTTAGCAGAGGTGGATCTTGAATTTCTGGAAGAACGGAAGATCAACCCCATCACTCCTGTGCTGATCTGCGGCGGAATGGAAGGAAGAGTCCTGGTAAAGAGTCAGCCAGGACAGGTGGAAGCCGGAAAGAGCGTGCTTTTGACAGAAACAACCAAAGAGAACCTGAAAGATGAACAAAAAACACAGACAGATCCGTCCGATAACCTGGAAAATTCAGCACCAGAGCCAAAATCAGAAAAGAAAAAGCTGTCCATTAACTTTGACTTTTTACAGAAACTGGGAAAAGTACTGATGGCAGTAATTGCAGTTATGCCTGCGGCAGGTCTGATGATCAGCCTTGGAAAACTGGTACAGATGGCAGGAGCCGATATGAGCATGATCTTCACAGTGGGGAGCACTATGGAGAGCATTGGCTGGGCCATCATCAACAACCTGCATATCCTTTTTGCAGTAGCTATTGGCGGTTCCTGGGCAAAAGAACGGGCCGGCGGTGCCTTTGCATCTGTGATCGCCTTTATCCTGATCAATGTAATTACAGGAGCGCTGTTTGGCATCTCTTCTGACATGCTGGCAGATCCAAACGCAGTTATCCATACACTGTTTGGAAAAGAGATCCTTGTAAATGGATACTTTACCTCTGTTTTAGGCGCGCCTGCATTGAATATGGGTGTGTTCGTAGGTATCATATCCGGTTTCGTAGGAGGTACTGTTTACAATAAGTATTACAATTACAGAAAACTTCCCGATGCACTGGCATTTTTCAATGGAAAACGTTTTGTACCTATGGTAGTGATCCTGTGGTCTGTGATCATTTCCGCTGTTTTAGCAGTTGTATGGCCGGTGATCCAGGGCGGTATCAATGCATTTGGCGTGTGGATCGCAGGTTCTTCCACCACTTCACCGGTACTGGCACCATTTATTTACGGTACCCTGGAGCGTCTGCTCCTGCCGTTTGGCCTTCATCATATGTTGACCATTCCTATGAATTATACTTCTTTTGGCGGTACTTATGAGATCATGACTGGCGTAAATGCAGGAAGCAAGGTATTTGGACAGGATCCTTTATGGCTTGCATGGGCCAATGACCTGATCAACTTTAAAAGCGCAGGAGACATGGCGGCATATACAAACCTTCTTACAACCGTTACACCGGCCCGCTTTAAGGTAGGACAGATGATCGGTGCTACCGGACTGATCTCCGGTATTGCTCTTGCAATGTATAAGAGAGTAGATCCGGATAAAAGGGACAAATACAGATCCATGTTTTTATCCACAGTACTTGCTGTATTTTTAACAGGCGTAACAGAGCCACTGGAATTTATGTTTATGTTCTGTGCCCTGCCGTTGTATCTGGTTTATGCAGTACTTCAGGGATGCGCATTTGCAATGGCCGGTATTATCCACCTGCGCCTTCATTCCTTTGGTAACCTGGAATTTATCACCCGTATCCCCATGTCTGTAAAAGCAGGACTGACCGGGGATCTGATCAATTTTGTGATCTGCGTGGTAGCATTCTTTGTGATCGGATATGTGGTTGCCTATTTTATGATCGGAAAATTCCATTTTGCAACACCGGGACGTCTGGGAAATTATACAGATGACGGAGCAGAAGAGGAAGATCAGGGCAGTACACAAACTGGAAGCAAAGAAAAGAAGGACTCCCAGGCAGAGCGCATCATCGCTCTTTTAGGCGGCAGGGAAAATATTGTTTTAGTTGATGCCTGCATGACAAGACTTCGTGTGACTGTAAAAGATGTAGATAAAGTAGCAGAACTGCCTGCATGGAAGGCAGAGGGAGCATTAGGGCTTTTAAAGAAGGATGGCGGTATCCAGGCCGTTTATGGACCAAAGGCAGATGTGCTGAAATCCGATATTAATGATATTTTATAATAGAAAGGCTGTAAAATGAAGATCCTTACGTTAAATACACACAGTCTGGCAGAAGAAAATGCCACAGAAAAAATGGAACTGTTTGCCGGTATCCTGGAAAAAGAGCAGCCGGAGGTCATGGCATTTCAGGAAGTAAACCAGACCATGGCAGAACCATTTATAAATGAGAAAGAAGTTTGTGGTTATCAGCCGGTCAAAGGCTTTGAAGGGAAAATGCGCCGGGATAATTATGGTGCGTCTCTGGCAGAAGCGTTAAGGAAAAAAGGTCTTTCCTACTACTGGACCTGGATCCCTGTAAAAGTAGGATATGATAAATATGACGAAGGACTGGCAATCTTTTCCAAAAGTCCCATTCTTTCTTCCTGTGTATTTAACTTAAGTGCTTCTGATGATTACTATAACTGGAAAACCAGAAAAACTCTGGGAATACACACAGAAAAGGGCTGGTTTTTTACTGTGCATATGGGCTGGTGGAAGGATGAAGAAGAGCCTTTTAAAGCCCAGTGGGAAACATTTTTAAAGAATACAAAGAGCCTGATGGAGAAAAAAGAAACATCCCTGTGGGTCATGGGAGATTTTAACAGTCCTGCTTCTGTAAGGGGAGAAGGCTATGATCTTGTAAGAGTAAGCGGTTTTAAGGATACATGGGATCTGGCAGAGAAGAAAGATGCCGGATTTACAGCACCGCCAAAGATCGATGGCTGGAAGGAAGCAGAAGGAAAATCGCCTGAGCAGGGAATGCGCATCGACTACATCTGGCATTGGGGAGATATTAATATAGAAGAGTCCCGTGTTTTATGCAACGGGAAAAGAGAACCGGCAGTTTCGGATCACTATGCGGTGATGATCAAAACAGGTATATAGAACCGTTGCAACAGGCATTAAAAACAGGGAAAGAGGAGCGTAAATAAAGTGAACAGAACAGCAGGAATACTTTTATCTGTATCCAGTCTGCCATCAAAATACGGCATTGGCTGCTTTTCAAAAAGCGCCTATGAATTTGCAGACTGGTTAAAAGAAGCAGGTCAGAGCTACTGGCAGATCCTTCCTTTAGGACCTACCAGCTACGGCGACTCTCCGTACCAGTCATTTTCCACCTATGCAGGAAATCCTTATTTTATCAGCTTAGAAGACCTGATTGAAGAAGGTGTTCTTACAGAAAAGGAATGTGAAAAACTGGAAACAGAGTCCAAAGAAGGGACCATCGACTATAAAAAGCTGTATGAGGACCGGTATCCTATTTTGCGAAAGGCCTATGAGCGCAGCAATATCAGTGAAAATCCGGATTATCAGCAGTTTCTTGCAGAAAATGAATGGTGGCTTTCTGATTATGCCCTTTTTATGGCAGTAAAAGACCGGTTTGAGGGAAGACCATGGACGGAGTGGGCAGAAGATATCCGCCTGCGTTATGGCTATGCCATGGATTATTACAGAAGAGAACTGTATTTTGACATAGAATTTCAGAAATACCTGCAGTTTACCTTTTATAAACAGTGGAATAAATTAAAGGCCTATGTCAACAGTCTGGGGATCCGCATGATCGGGGATATTCCCATTTATGTAGCTATGGACAGCGCAGATGCCTGGGCGAATCCTTCTTTGTTCCAGTTAGATGAGAAAAATGTGCCTTATGCAGTAGCCGGCTGCCCGCCGGACGGATTTTCTGCTACAGGCCAGCTTTGGGGCAATCCTTTGTACCGCTGGGAATATCACAGACAGACCGGGTATGAATGGTGGTTAAAGCGGCTTTCCCACTGTTTTAAACTGTATGATGCAGTGCGCATTGACCATTTCAGAGGATTTGACCAGTATTATTCTATCCCTTATGGAGCGGAAGATGCTACCAGAGGCCACTGGGAACAGGGACCGGGGATCGATCTTTTTAACCGGGTACGTCAGGTGCTGGGAGAAAAGGAAGTCATTGCGGAAGATCTTGGCTATGTAACAGTCTCTGTGCGCAAACTGGTTTATGACAGCGGTTTTCCAGGTATGAAGGTACTGGAATTTGCCTTTGACTCCAGAGATTCCGGTTGTGCCAACGACTACCTGCCTCACAATTATCCGGAAAATTCCGTAGCTTATACAGGAACCCATGATAATGAAACTCTGGCAGGCTGGTTTGACAGCATTACAAAAGAAGAACAGAATATGGTACGTGATTATCTGTGTGATCATTACACTCCAAAGAAATATTTATATAAGTCTTTAAACAGCCTGGTAATGCGTTCTAAAGCTGCCCTTTGTGTGATCCCAATGCAGGACTATCTGGGACTGGATAATCATTACCGTATGAACAAGCCTTCTACTGTAGGAGAAAACTGGAAATGGCGCCTGAAAAAAGGAGAGCTGACTGACTTGTTAAAAGAAGAGATCCGTGGTATGACCCGCAGATATGGACGTTTAAATGGTCAATAACCTGTAATTCGTTTGTTTTTTAACAGAAACATAAGCTATTGAGAAAGAAAATCACTTGCAATGTATTTCGTATATGCGTATAATAAAAACAGAAACAGCCCGAATGAGCTGTTTCTGTTATGTTAATAAAACTTTTTTGATCTATATGCAACTGTTAAAAAAATCACAACAAAGAGGAGAAAGCGAATGAGAGGAGTAGAAACCCGTATTCAGGAGATCCGCCACAGAATTTTCAGAGAAGTAGCCCGTATGGCTTATCATACCGAATGGCCGGTAGACAAGCGTATTGAAGAGCTTCCATATAAGATCATTCCGGGAGAAGTTGGAAACTTCCGTAATGACGTATTCTTAGAGAGAGCGATCGTAGGAGAGAGACTGCGTCTGGCAATGGGACTTCCATGCCGTAATGCATCTGAGCATGCACCAGTTTCTGACAATATCGAAGCAGCAGACAGAGCAGAGACCTACTACACACCGCCTCTGATCAATGTTATCAAATTTGCCTGCAACGCCTGCAAAGAGAAGAGAGTCCATGTAACAGACGGATGTCAGGGATGTTTAGCTCATCCTTGCGTAGAAGTCTGTCCAAAGGGAGCTGTTACCCTGGATCGTACTACAGGACGCTCCCATATTGACGAAGATAAATGTATCAAATGTGGAAAGTGCGCAACTGTATGTTCCTACAATGCTATCATCGTTCAGCAGAGACCATGTGCAGCAGCCTGCGGTATGGATGCTATCTCTTCTGATGAAAACGGTAAGGCAGACATTGACTATGATAAGTGCGTATCCTGCGGACAGTGCCTTGTAAACTGTCCATTCGGCGCTATCGCAGATAAGTCCCAGATCTTCCAGACCATCCGTGCCATCCAGTCCGGTGAACGTGTATACGCAGCAGTAGCTCCTGCATTCGTAGGCCAGTTCGGACCAAAGGTAACTCCTGGAAAACTGAGAGCAGCTATGAAGAAATTAGGCTTTGCCGATGTATTTGAGGTAGCAATCGGTGCTGACCTTTGTGCAGCCCAGGAAGCACAGGACTTCTTAGATGAAGTACCGGAGAAGATCCCATTTATGGCAACTTCCTGCTGTCCTGCATGGTCTGTAATGGCAAAGAAAGTATTCCCGAAATACGCAAACTGCATTTCCATGGCACTGACCCCTATGACCCTGACTGCAAGACTGATCAAGAAGCAGCATGAGTCTGCAAAGGTTGTATTTATCGGACCGTGTGCAGCTAAGAAGCTGGAAGCAATGCGTACCAGCATCCGAAGCGATGTGGATTTCGTACTGACCTTTGAGGAAATGGCCGGAATTTTCGATGCAAAGCATGTAGATATTGAAAATATTGAAGAAGATCCAAACGGTGTCAACGATGCTTCCACAGACGGAAGAAACTTCGCTGTTGCAGGCGGTGTGGCAACTTCTGTTAAGGATGTATTAAAAGAACTGAAGCCGGATATGGAAGTTAAAATCGCAAATGCAGAGGGCTTAAAAGAGTGCCGTCAGCTGTTAAAGCTTGCGACCTTAGGCAAGTATGACGGTTATCTGTTAGAGGGAATGGCATGTCCAGGCGGTTGTGTAGCCGGCGCCGGAACCATGCAGCCTGTTAAGAAATCCCAGGCAGCCGTTAATATTTATGCTTCCAAAGCAAACCACAAAAATTGTCATGAGACAGAATATGTAAAAGAGCTGGATAAACTGGTTGATTAGTGGTTGTTTTAAATTACATTTTCCTTTATAATAATATGTGATTTTGGTAACTCAAAACACTGCTTTCCTGATGGTGAAAGAAAGTCTATGTTTCAGGCTTCGTGTACCAGAAGGGGAGCAGTGTTTTTATATACCAGGAACTTCCGTTTTAGAGGTAATTGAAAATACATGGCAGATAAAAAACAAAAAATACTGATCGTAGACGATTCAGAGATGAACAGGGACATACTGGCTGTAATGTTAGGCAGTGATTATGAGATCCTGGAAGCTGAAAATGGTCTTGAAGCTATAGAGATCCTTCAACAGGGAATGACAGACATTGATCTGATCCTGTTGGATATTATGATGCCGGAGATGGATGGGTTTGACGTGCTTGGCTTTATGAAGCGCAGCCATATGACAGAAGTGATCCCGGTGATCATGATCTCATCTGAAAGTTCTTCTTCCTATATAGAGAAGGCATATGAGATGGGAGCAGCTGACTATATCAGCCGTCCTTTTAATGCCCTGATCGTAGGACGAAGAGTTATCAATACACTGATGCTTTATGCCAAGCAGAAGCGTCTGGTGCAGATGGTAGCAGACCAGGTCTACGAAAGAGAAAAAAACAACGATATGATGGTCAATATTTTAAGTCATATCGTAGAGTTCAGAAATGGAGAGAGCGGACAGCATGTGCGCCATATCCATATGATGACAGAGATACTTTTGCAGCATTTGCAAAAGAGGATCACAAAGTATCAGATCACACAGGAAGATATTGTCCGTATAGCAACGGCATCAGCTCTTCATGACATAGGAAAGATCAGTATACCGGATACCATCTTAAATAAACCGGGAAAACTGACAGATGAAGAATTTAAAGTCATTAAAGGACATACCCTTACAGGGGCAAAGATCCTTTCGGAGATCAAATCGGCCCCGGAACTTATTTATGGGGCAAAATATCACCATGAAAGATATGATGGAAAAGGTTATCCCTGCGGACTGAAGGGAGAAGAGATCCCGGAGATCTCTGCGATCATTGCAGTGGCAGATGCCTATGACGCTATGACGTCAAACAGGAGCTACCGTAAACTGCTTCCTCAGGAAACAGTGAAACAGGAAATCGAGAAAGGTCTTGGAACCCAGTTTAACCCGAAATGGGGAAAGATCATGCTCAAACTGATAGAAAAGGACAAAGATTACAAAATGCACCAATAAGAAAGAGGCAAAAAAAGCCGTTACATGTCAGGTGTCCCAACATGTAACGGCTTTCGCATGTAATAAGGTAGTCATTTAATATTTCTATCAAAAAAACATTACTCTTCCTCCTTGACATACAAATAGGTATAAGAATCAGTATCTGGGAAATGCAGGCGGATACATCCGCTTTTCTTTTCCAGATCCTTACGAGAGCATACCCCTACCTCAGCTACCTCAGAGTTCTCCTTACAGTATGAAGATACAATATCACGAGCTTTCCGTTCTACATAAGCCCAGGCTTCATCGAACGTATCATGGTGAACGCAGGCTTCTTTTTCTGAAGTACATTCTGTTGAAACCCATGTCTTATCCGCGGATTTTATGACAAGCAGTTTCTTCACATCATCCACGAATTTCATATTTGGCATAGAACTCTTTAGTTCATCGGAGACAAGTGTTAAAGCTCTTTCGTATGCTATGTCTCTACTGTATGCTTTTACAGTATATATCCCTAGATAATTCTGCTGTTCCTTATTTGATAAGTATACTTCGAAATGAT
>ENA-ORMO01002775-ORMO01002775.1-human-gut-metagenome-genome-assembly--contig:-NODE-2775-length-12951-cov-9.956498_pt1 | contig 12951 bp, 12 predicted proteins | sample MGYA00242106_ERZ509001 | MGnify/ENA primary metagenome ERZ509001 (study PRJEB26280, sample SAMEA2338736) | human gut metagenome | biome: human gut; feature: human-associated habitat; material: faeces... | reverse complement strand
TCGCCAGCTTCTTCCGCATGCCCGAACCCCGCATGTCAGTGAACAACATCGGCACATGGGAGTTCAAGAGCGCCCCGTGGGTCGGTATGACCTTCCGCACTAGCGGTAAGAACATCTACGATGGTGGCCGCACCCGTCCCGGTTACCACCTTCCCGCCGTCGAGAACCCCTCCGGTGGACGTTACGAGGACAAGACCATCCGGCAGGCCATGGGCTGGCAGCCCGTGGACCTCAACGCCTTGAAGGCTGGCAACAACACCATCGTGCGTTACGCCGAAATCCCACCGCAGGACACCGGCACGGTGAAAATCAACCAGCAGACGAACCTCGCCCTGACCTGCGGCCACGTCGGTGTCGGCACGAACTTCGAGAACAATCCCAATGCCAACATCGGGGGCGATGAGGACGGCGACGGCAACGAGTACACGGACCGTTACGGTCAACACATTCGCGTTTTCTCCGTCTCCGGCGGCGAGGCCATCATCGGCGTGACGGTTCCCACCAGCCATTCCCAAGCCGGTGCCGGGTTCTTTAAGATTACGTGGCGCGTCATCGCCGGTCACATCAACCTGCACAAGACCAGCGCTAACACCGACATCACCAATGGCAACGACTGCTACTCCCTTGAGGGTGCCGAGTTCACCGTCTACAACGGTGCCGGTTCTCCCGTGGGCACGCTGGTGACCAACGCCAACGGCGACACCAACACCCTTGAGCTTCCCGAGGGCGCCTACACGGTGCGCGAGACCAAGCCGCCGAAGGGGTATCTTGCCGCACCCGACCAGCAGGTCACGGTTCACGGCGGTCAGACCACCACGGTGCAGGTAAGTGACAAGCCTGCAAGCGACCCGATGAGCATTCTTGTCGGAAAGTATGACGGCGATAAGGAATACAACGCCAACAACCTACCGCAGGGTTCCGCATCCCTTGAGGGTGCGGAGTTCACCATCGAGTACTTCGACACTGTGAACTATGACAGTTACGATGCCCTCAAGAAGGCCGGTGTGAAATCGACTCGTACTTGGGTGGTTCGCACTAATGCGAATGGTTTCGCCCGTCTTGATGAAAACTCACTTGTGTCTGGTGACGAGTTTTTCTATGAGAATGGTGTCATTACGATTCCCCGTGGTTCTGTTGCTATCTACGAGTCCAAGGCTCCCATCGGTTACAAGCTGAACTCCAACGTGAATTTCCAGAAGATTCAGGAGAAGCCCCTTGACGCTGTCATTACTTTCAACGCTCCTGAAATCCCGGAGATGGTGATTCGCGGCGGTGTGTCCGTCCAGAAGCTCGACTCCGAGACCGGCAAGACCCCGCAGGGTGATGCTTCCCTTGAAGGCATCAGCTTCTCCATCATCAACAACAACGAGAACACCGTGAAGGTGGACGGCAAGACTTACGCCAAGGGCGAGACCGTCAAGGTCATCAAGACCAATGACAAGGGATTCGCCACCACCGGCGACGATGCTCTGCCCTATGGCGACTACATCATCCGCGAGACCGCCACGAACGACAGCTACCTCAACACCTCCGATGAGATGCACGCCACCGTCTCCGAGGACGGCAAGGTCTACGCCTTCACCGCAAAGGATGACATCGTGCGCGGCGGCGTGAAAATCACCAAGCACGACATCGAGAACGGCACCAGCGACCCCATCGGCGCGGCCAGCATCGACGGCACGCAGTTCGAGGTGAAGTCGCTCAACGAGCACCCGGTCATCGCCGACGGCGTGACCTACAACAAGGGGCAGGTCATCACGACCCTCACCATCAAGGACGGCGAGGCAAGCACCAGTGCTCATCTGCTGCCCTTCGGTCTCTACTCCATTCAGGAGGTCAAGGCGGGTGAGGGCTATCTGCTCACCGACGGCGAGCCGCATGAGTTCCGCATCGCCAAGGACGGCGTGCTGGTGAACCCCTTCGACGGCGCGTTCGAGAATCAGGTCATGCGCAGCGACCTTGAGTTCACCAAGAAGGGCGATGACGGCCAAGACCGCCTCGCCGGAGTAGCCTTCAAGCTCACCTCCAAGACCACCGGCGAGAGCCATGTTGTCGTGACGGATGAGAACGGCTATTTCTCCTCCGCCTCCTCTTGGAACAAGCACACCCATGAGACCAACGCCAACGACTGGGCGCTGGATGCCGAGGGTGTCATCGACAGCTCCAAGCTGGACGCCACCGCAGGCGTCTGGTTCGGCGGCACCACGCCGGATGACTCCAAGGGCGCACTGCCCTACGACACCTACCTCATCGAGGAGCTGCGCTGCACTGCAAACGAGGGCTATCAGCTCATCGAGACATCGGTCATCGTGAGCCGCGACGGCAAGGTGTACGACTTCGGCACCCTCACCGACGTGAAGGCCTCCATCACCACCAAGGCATACGACCCGATGGATGGTGACTCGAACATCGGCATGGGTAACTTCCTCACGATTGAGGACAAGGTGGCCTACGCCAACCTCTTCCCCGGTCGCGATTACAAGCTGGTCGCGGAGCTGCACGATGCCAAGAACGGTAAACTGCTGTCCGAGGATGTGACGGAGCACACCTTCACGGCTCAGGAGCCTAGCGGTTTCGAGGTCGTTTCCATTAATGTTCCCGAGACTTATCAACATGCCGGTGAGACCATCACGGTCTACGAGAAGCTGTACGACGAGGGCGGTTCCCTCATCGCTAAGCACACCGACAAGGACGACGTGAACCAGCAGGTCACGGTCATCGCCCCTGAAATCGGCACCACCGCAGTAGATGGCGCGGACGGCGACAAGCTCGTCTCCACCGACGATGCGGCAACGGTGGTCGATACCGTCCATTACAAGAATCTCATCCCTGGTCGCCGCTACGCCCTCGTCGGTGCCCTCCTCGTGAAGAAGACCGCCGAGGATGGCGAGGTCACCGGTGAACCCCTAATGGTCGATGACGCTCCCGTGGTGTCCTACACCACCTTCACGCCCGAGACCGCAGACAGTGATGCCGATGTGACCTTCACCTTCGACTCGCTGGCCCTCAAGGACGACACCCAGCTCGTGGCTGCCGAAGTGCTCTTCGGCATTCCCTTGGAGGAAAGTGACCTCACCGAGCCTGATGCCGACGCGTTGCTCGAATTGATGGAGAATGCCGAAGACGTCTCCACTTTCCTCGCCAAGCACTTCGACATCGAGGATTTGGGCCAGACGGTCACCATCAAGAACCCCAAGATTGCCACCACTGCGCTGGATGGCATCGACAACGACAAGAACGTGGTCGCCGACAGCGAGACGGTCATCGTGGACACCGTGAAATACTCCGACCTCATCCCCGGCAAGGAATACACCTTGAAGGGTTCCATGCAGGTGAAGAAGTCCGACGAGGACGGCAACTTCACGGTGGAGCCTCTTGAGGTGGACGGCGAGCCGGTGACGGCTGAGACCACCTTCACGCCCGAGACCGCCAGCGGCGAGGTCGAGGTGACGTTCACCTTCGACTCCCGCACCATCGCCGACAAGACGGACATCGTGGTCTTCGAGAGCCTTGTGCGCTCCGGCGTTGAAATCGCCAGCCATGAGGACATCGAGGACGGCAAGCAGACCACCACGGTCACCCGCCCGCAAATCGGCACCACCGCGCTGGACGGCCATGACGGCGACAAGAACGTCGTGACCGACGGCAAGACCACGGTCATCGACACCGTGGAGTACAAGAACGTCATCCCCGGCAAGACCTACACCTTGAAGGGCAGCCTCCATGTGAAGGTGACCGACGAGGAGGGCAACGTCACGGAGAAACCTCTTGAGGTGGACGGCAAGCCCGTCACCGCTGAGACCACCTTCACGCCCGAGAAGATCGACGGCAAGGTCGAGGTGACCTTCACCTTCGACTCCACCGGCATCCCGCAGGACACCGAGATGGTCGCATTCGAGAGCCTTGAGAAGAACGGCGTCGAGCTTGTGGCCCACGCCGACATCGAGGACGGCAAGCAGACCACGACCGCCCATGTGACGGGCATCTCCACCGCGGCCACCGACGGCCTCGATGGGGATAAGAACGTCATCGCGGATGCCGAGACCACCATCACCGATGAGGTGGCCTACGAGAACGCCCTGACCGGCATCGGTTACACCATGACCGGTATCCTCATGGATGCCGAGACCGGCCTTCCCATCCTCACGGGCGATGGCAGCGAGAAGTACACCGAGGCGGATGTCGCGGCGTTCATGCAGCAGCTCCTCGACGTGCTCGGACTCTCCGCGCAGGATGAGGATGAGGGTATCGCCGACATCGTGGTCTCCGATGAGACCGCCGAGGACGGTTCGGTGAAGAAGTCCCAGACCGTGCGCGTCCATGCGGACGGCACCTTCGAGGTCATCGACACCACCTTTGAGACCGATGAGGACGGCCTGACCTCCGCCACCGTGGACACCACCGGCAAGGTGGGCTACGATGCCCTAACCGATGAGCAGAAGGAAGCCGTCTCTGACGTGGCCGTGCTTAAGGACTCCGGTATCGTGCTCAACTACTCCGCCACCGGCGAGCTGCCGGTGTCCATCGACATGGATGCCCTCGGCAAGTTCATCGCCGACAATGAAGACCTCATCTCCCATCTGGTCTACCAGACCGCCGAGTTCACCCCGGAGAAGTACGACGGCACCGTGACCATGGACTTCCACTTCAACGCCAACGATGTCATCGACCGCCTCGGCGGCGAGACCAAGGACATCGTGGTGTTCGAGGTCATGTCCAAGAACGCGGTCGCGGATGAGGAGGGTTCCGCCCCCGTCATCGTCGCCTCCGAATGCGACCTCGACTCCGAGGAGCAGACCGTGAACCTCGTGCCCACCGTCATCGGCACCACCGCCACGGACAAGTCCGACGGCGACCACACGCTGATGGCCGGTAAGGATGCGGTAATCACCGACCGCGTGACCTACGAGGGCCTGATTCCGGGCAAGGAATACACCCTCAAGGCGACGCTCATGGACAAGAAGACCGGCGAGATGCTGTCCATCAACGACCAGCACGTCACCGCCGAACTCAAGTTCACGCCCAACAGCCAGAACGGCACCATCGACATCGACCTCGGCAAGTTCGACGCCTCCTCCCTCGACGGCCACGACCTCGTGGTGTTCGAGGAGCTGTACAAGCAGACCGAGCAGGGCGGCGAGGCCACCGAGGTTCTGGTCGCCGAGCACAAGGACATCGACGATGAGGGGCAGACGGTCACCGTGACCGCCACGCCTCCCGGCGGGTTCTTCGGCAAGACCGGCGGCAACGTCTTCTTCATCGTGGTCTCCATCGCGGCACTCACCGTCCTCGCGTGCGGCTGCGCCTACTACGGCATCAAGAACCGCCGCTCCGCGAAGACCGGTGATGCCGCAGCCGATGAAGGCGGCGACACTGACAACGGGGATGTCTCGGGCGACTCCGAGGCCTAACCCACTGCACATGCTGCGGGTGCTCCGTCCATGTAAATGGGGAGCGCCCGCCCTATCCCAGAAAGGGGGACACCCATGGATGACAAGAACCGTCTGAACGACGGAGAGAAACCGCAGACCCCCGCCGACCGTGAGGCCAAGGGCAAGCGCCGCATCCTCGTCGGTATCGCGGCGGCTGCCCTGCTCGTCGCCGGTCTCATCACCGGCGGCATCTACCTGTCCGGCAGGCAAGGCGGCACGCCCACAGCTCCCGGCTCCGGCACCCCGACCGGCCAACAGGAGCAAGTCGATGGCGAGAAGCCCTGCGAGCACGACTGGACGGTCACCTATAAGATGGTGCATCACGACGCGGTGACCCACACCGAGAACGTCCCACCGGTCTACGAGGCCAAGACCAGCTACCACACCGTGTGCAACGACTGCCAGCAGACCATCGACGGCATCGCCGATGCGCATATCAAGGACACCGGTCACTCCGGGTACTCCACCAACGTGCCCATCACCGGCGAGGTGCTGGTGAGCGAGGGCTTCACACGCGAGGTCACCGATTCCCCGGCCTACGATGAGTCCGTGCCGGACAAGCTCGTCTGCACGCTCTGCGGCGAGGAGAAACCGGCGACTGCCGAGTAGCGACCCTCTCCTTTTCAAGACCCGGCATCCTGCAATCGGGGTGCCGGGTCTTTCTCATGGAGGCGATTCAAAAGCCAGAAACGACGGATGATATGATTAGAAGCTAGGAGGTGAACGGAATTGAAGAAGAGAACGAAATCGCGCATCGCACTCGCGGCCTCAGCTGTCTTCCTGCTGAGCGCCGCAGCGATGTTCGCCTTCCTCCTCTATTGCAGGCAGGCAGCGCATACACCGCCCTCGCCAGACGCGATCCCCGAGTCCACGGTGGAGGACGGCGATGGGTTTCCTGCGGTCGATTGGGATTACTGGCAGGACATCAACCCGGATGTCATCGGCTGGGTCACCATCCCCGGCACCACCGTGGACTCCCCCATCCTGCAAGCCCATGGAGACGCCCCCGGCTATTACCTCAAGCACGACGTGTACGGCAACTACAACCCAGCCGGTGCCATCTACCTTGATGCCGATTGCGAGGAACTGGGGCTGTCCAGCCGCAACGCCGTCATCTTGGGGCATCATTTCTGGAACGACAAAAAGGTTGCCCCAATGGGTACCGTCGCCGATTATAAGGATGTAGACTTCGCCCGAGAACACCCCCTCGTCCTTATCCAGACCCCGACTTCGAAGATGACCTACGAGGTGCGGTTCGCGCAGATAGTCAACGGTCGCGAGCGCAACAAGCGCATCGACTTCGAGGGCGAGTCGGACTTCCGTGCATGGTACGGCGAATCGCGTGCGAACGCCGCCATGGTGCTCGATGCCGAGACGGAGCCGGGTCAGGTCATCTCGCTCGTCACCTGCTCCTACAACATCTGGGTCGATAACGAGCGCACCGTCCTCGTCACGAGTATGCAGGAAACGGCCAAGAATCAAGCCGAAAATACGCAAATCACACCAGACGCATTCTGAGTCTTCTGGCGGCAATCCGACATACGGCTGGCATCAGCATAGGCCCGACCCTCTCAACGCCCCGCAGACGCGATTCTGCGGGGTCGTTTTTCTTGCAACCTTCTGAAAATTAGCATCGGATCGCCGTCTATGCGCTTTGATATAATGATGCCATCGGCTGACGCGTAAAGGACTGAAATGAAAGAGCAGAAGAAATCGAAGTTGCTTGAAATCGTGGAGAAGCAACGTGCGCTCGTGGTCGAGAAGATTATCGAGGACATGAAGCGCGACGGACTCCATTGGTCGGAACCGTACATCCCCTCCCTCAGTCCCCACAACCCGGTATCCGGCGCGGTGTATCAGGGCGGCAACCGTTTCCACCTCGGTTTCGCGGGATACATGCGCGGTTTCGAGGACAACCGATGGTGCACCTTCAACCAGATTCGCAACAGCGGATGGCACCTCAAGAAAGGCGCGAAGGCCGCTCTCATCGAGAAATGGCGCGAGTTCTCCATCAAGGAGGAGAACAAGGACACGGGTGAGAAGGAGGTCACCGGCCACTACCTCCGCTGCGTCGGTTACTGGAACGTCTTCAACGCCGAGGAGATTGAGGGAATCCCCGCACCATCTCTTCCCGAGCATCAGAGCGACGGCACGTCGACCATCGCGGACGACCTCATCCTCTCCTCCCGCTGCCCCATCGTTGAATCCATGCGCTATCAGGGGAGCGCCGGTCACACCCCCGCCTCCGACCGCATCCTCATCGCCCCACGCGAGACCTTCCTGTCGGATGAGACGTTCACCCGCGTGCTCCTGCACGAGATGACCCATTCGACCGGCCACCCCTCCGCCCTCAATCGCGGTTGCAACACTGACTTCGAAAGCCCCGAGTACGCGCAGGAGGAGCTTGTGGCCGAACTCGGCTCCCTTTTCCTCTCCGCAGACCTCGGCATCCAGAACACCGACTACGAGGGGGAGCATTGGGAGAACCACGTCTCCTATCTGCAATCGTGGATGCACGCACTGGAAGACGACCCGTCCTACCTGTTCAAGGCGGCGGCGAAGGCCGACAAGGCGGGCACCCTCATCATCTGGCGCTACAACGATGTCTTGGAGAAGCGCCGCGACCGCGACGTGGAACGCGCACCCGAGAAGGTGTCCCTCAAGGGCGAAGTCGCAGCGATGAAGGGCGCGTCGAGGAGCCACGATGAGCAGGCCAAAGCGCCTGAAATCGCGGTCTCCGCACGGTAGAAAACAGTTGTGGAAATGGCTAAAATGTAGTATAATAGTAGTGTAGAAAGCTATCAACCTTTAGATATAGGAAGGGACTAAGAGAGGGGTACAGTAGGATGAAATACTATGTCGAAAGCGGACTCAAGATTCCGACATTTACGAAAGGGTGGAAATTAGGAAGATTCGTCACTGGTATGGTCTTCGGTATCTTCTCCATCTGGCCCACCTCCCACTTCTATAAAAAGACATGGCCTGACATTACGACAGTTAGAAAGGTCGCGCTCAGGTACACATGGTTGGGTGCAGCGGTGCACCTCATTCTCTTCGCCCTGTCTTTCAATATCTAATCCATCTGGAACGACAAAGGTCGATGGAATCACCTATAAGGAGGCAATCAATATGGAGAACACATTAAAACCAGTGCCTTGGCACTTTACCATCGTATTCGATGAAGACAAGGCGATGCGCAACGGATACGATGTTGATGCACTCTATGACTATGTTGGTGAAAACGTCGAACCTCTTGGTAACATTCGAATCGGTCGTGGGTCTTGGCAAGCCAAGAGCAGAGAAGTTCAGTTTGGCGCTCAGTGTCCAGCTGTCGCGATGCTCGTAAAACAACCTTGGGTTATGATGAACATCAAGTCTCTCACGACTTACGAAGACATGAACGAGCCTGATGGTGAGGACTATCTGGCGATAGTGCGCCGCACGCGACCCGAACTCATCCTCGGCTAGTCTTCAAAGAGATTGGAATAGTCATGGAACTCGACCGCAAAGAGTTTCACTTTGACCTTGATATAAAGCTCCTTAAAGATGTCTATCCATCCAAGCATGAAAACGCGTGGAAGAGCGCATGGTCTGACATCAAGAACCTCATGATGCGAAATGGTTTTGACCACCAGCAGTATTCTGGTTATGAGTCGATAGGAAGAATGAGTTATCAGAACGCGTATTTCGTCATCGACACACTAATCAGTGAGTATCCGTGGCTCACCGCTTGCGTCAAAGCCGCGACATTTACAGAAATCGGACAGCGATATAACTTGACCGAAGAATTGAAAACAAAAGGGAGCGTCAGTAATGACGTTCCCTTTTCTCGCGATACGCGCAAGGAAATCCATTTCGACTTGAGTATAGAAGCACTCAAGCGCTCTTATTCACCATTGAGTGCTCATGCTTGGAAGAAAGCATGGTCTGACATCCGTCTCTTTTTAGAATCTCAAGGTTTCATTCATACGCAGTACTCCGGTTATGAGTCTTCCGTAAACCTTTCAATGGACTCTATCTGTTTGACTCTGAACAGTCTTATCTCTGAGCTTCCTTGGTTCCCAGAGGCGGTTAAAATCGCGACTGTCACCGAGATAGGCGACCGACATGATGCACTGGCTTATATCAAAGAGCAACACCCAGTGGTCGCCCCCACCCCAATTATGACTCCCAATCGCACCCAACAGGTGTCCTGCCTTCGCGTTGAGGCCAGTATGGCGAGAATGGCATCCAAAGTGCTTGAAAGCAACCAGCTGACTTGCAGCATGCACGCCACTGATAAAGAAAGTAGATAACGGAACTCGGCGCGGAGCCGTTGTCAACGGAACGTGGAATACCGAAGCCTTGGCGAGGATATGCCGCGAAAGCCCGTTTACAGGAGGCTCACGGGGAATCCTCTCGGTGAAGGAAAGGAGGTCGCCTGCTTTCCCTGCCCTCCGGCGAGGACGGGTTCGGGTGGAACCCGAGATACAGGTCAAGGGACGCGTCCCTTGCGGGGCTCGGGGTGGAATCCCGAAATGAAGGACATTGCTTCTGTGAAAACTGATATATGACGAAGCCCCCGACAATCAGAGTCAGGGGCTTTTCTATACGAACATATCTGTATGCTCTATTTGGTGGCGGGACATCCAGAACACTTGTAACCAGTAGTCACCGTTTCATCCCAAGCAGGAGACACCTCAACCGTCTCATCCCAAGCAGGAGACACTACTATACTATTAGGAGAATAACTGCCACACTTGTAGTTTCCTGACATGAGTTGAGATTCACTATGCGCTCCCCAACTATCATCTGTATCGAATTGCGCACCGCATCCATTACAAACGCAGACTGTCTTATATACCGCGTCATGATGAACTGTCTTATATACCGCGTCATGATGAACTGTCGTGGTCTGCGCAATCCAATTATGGACATGCTGCGGCTTGCTCTCACTGCTGCCATTGGAGCCGGAGTTCCCTCCATTGCCGGTGCTACCGCCATTACCGCTGGATGTACTGCCACTGCCGGTTTCGGGCTTGGACGCGCCCGCGTTCCCGCCCGACGGCTTGTCGGTCACGCCCTCTTCTGCCTTCTGGCTCTCCTCATCCACTTTGTCCTTGTCGGCGTTCTGGTTGGCCTTGGCGTTCTCCTTGACCAGCTCGATGACCTTGGTGCCCTTCGCGCCGGTCAGGGTCTCATCGCCCTTCTTCACGGCTTCGCCGACGGACTTCACGATGGCGTTGAGTGCATCCGCGTCGGTCTTGTCAGCCGCGATGGGCTTGAACTCGAAGGGAAGGTCGCCCTTGGCCGAGTCGTCCTTATCCTCAACAACGGACTTCACCTTGGACGACTTCGGCACCTCGTAGGTGGAGCCGTCCTTGTCCACGGGGCTGATGAAGGAGACCTCGTACTCGCCCTCTGCGGGCACGTCGAGCGCGTGAGGCTCGTTCGCGTCGTAGGCGTGGTAGTAATCCACCTTCTCGTCCTTGTTCACGATGTGGGCGATGACCGGCGAGGACTCGCCCTTCACCCACCCGTCCGCCTTGGCACCGAGCTGGATGACGTGCTGTTCCTGCTTCTCGGTCTGCTCGATGGGCGTAGGCTCCTTCGGCTCCGGCTCCTGCGAAGCCGCGTACCAGATGCCGCCTCCGATAAGGGCGATTACCAGCAACCCGCCGAGTCCGACCATCACGGCTTTCTTCTTGTCGAACTCATGGCCGAAGAGCACGATGGTGCTTTTCTTCCCAGTGTCCTCCTCTTCAATCGGGACGTGCGGCATCTGCTTTGTGCCCGTCTCCTGCTTATCCTTATCGAAATCCTTCTTGTCTTCCATGACCAATCTTCCTTTCAATCCCGCACCGCGAACGCGGCGCTTTCTTTAACCTAAACTTATATGTATGCTCTCGCATCATCCGCACAGGATGTAATCACTCCTTATGAGAACATCTGCCAGACGATGTGGACCAAGATGAACAGCACGAGCATGAGTGCCGTCCACTTGAGGAAATGGAACATGCGGTCCGGCAGGGTGACCATCGCAAGGCGCTCGATGCGCCGCTTCGACTCCAAGACCATCGTGTCGATAGCCTTCTTGCTGCGCTGCGTCGCCTCGTCTATATTGCGAAGGGTTATCTCCTGCGCTTTCTCCTGCGCCTTGTTCACGCCATTGAGCGCGGCCTGCTCTGCGGAATGGGTCTCGTCCTTGGCGCTGTTGTAAAGCTCCTCGACCCTATCGACCAGATTGCGCATCTCATAGAGCGTCTTGTCCATCTTCTTCACAGCCTGATTGACCTCCGCCTTCTGGGCATCCACGCTCTCCTTGAGCTTCTTCACTGAACCGGAGAGCCTTCGGTAATCGCTGATGCCCTCGGCCTTCTCATCGGCCTCGCCCACCAACTTGCGACCTGCGGCACGCATCTCACGCGCCTCCTCGCTGAGGTTCCTGACTCCGCTGATGTGCGTCTCGACGCGTTCATCATCGCGTTCGATGTCTTGCATATCTGTCCCTTGTCCTAGAGATTCCTTGAGGTGCTTCGCGCTATATGCCATGCCTTCACGCCCCTTTCTCGCCCACCAGTCTGGTGCGGGTGTGGAAATCATCTCCTATGAGACCGATGCGCATGAAGTTCTGCAAGGCATCGGCGACCGTGATGGCGGTCTGACCGTCATCGCACTGGGCCACACAGCACCAGTTGCCCGGTCGGTGCTCCAACCCATGGGCACGGCGCACCTCCACGACAAACTTCTCCGCCACCTGTCCCTTACCCATAGAACTCCTCCTGCTCGTGATAATCCTCGCAACTGATGTATTCCGGGCAGTTGGACGGGTCGATGCCGCATCCATCAAAATCGGGGTATTCGCATCCCAGATTTCTGCCGAGCCAATGGGCGCAATCCGCTTCCATACATTCGATGTCAGCCATTCGTTCTCCTTTCCATGCAATAGTATTATACCATACTATCAGAGTAGTAAACTACTTTTCTCCAATTTTATCCATCCTCGACCGAACCTCGAAGATGTTCGCCAAGATGAGGGCTATCGCGTACCAGAAGATGCTCTGGATGAGGTCGCCGTCCACCCTACTCGTCGGCGTGGCCCTCCCCTGCCCTCCGCATCGCCTCCGCAAGGCTTGATGTTGGTGATATTCATGCCCTCTCCTATTTCCAGTATCGAAACGGCTCGCGCCACATATTCATGACCACGGCTCCGATTGCCTTGTCCGGGCAGACCTCGGCGAAACGCTCCTTGGTGGGCCGCACGCCGTTGCGCTCCCACAACTTCCTCAAGACTCCCATGGTGACGAGAACCGTATCCAACGCGTCATCCGGCGTGATGAAGTAATCCTTGCCGTGAAGGCGCTCCCCATAGGTGAAGAGGATACCGGTGGATACTTCGCTAATCACCTTGTTCATGATGACCGCCGTGGCGTGGCACCACGCTTTCTCGCGGCGCTTCTCGATGATGTTCACAGTGCCCCCTCCCTAATACATGAGGATGGAACCGCATTTCGGGCAGAAGGTCGGCACGTCCTCGGCT
>ENA-ORMO01002774-ORMO01002774.1-human-gut-metagenome-genome-assembly--contig:-NODE-2774-length-12957-cov-2.025810_pt1 | contig 12957 bp, 10 predicted proteins | sample MGYA00242106_ERZ509001 | MGnify/ENA primary metagenome ERZ509001 (study PRJEB26280, sample SAMEA2338736) | human gut metagenome | biome: human gut; feature: human-associated habitat; material: faeces... | reverse complement strand
ACGAATTTCAGATATTAGTGATTTCTGGGATGCTCATATTAAATATTTGACTGATGACTGTATGATACAGAATCAGGACGAAATTTCTTATTTTTCGGGACAAGGTTATAGAAAAATTTTAGAGGAGCATATGATGCGAAGCAAGGACAGGCACCATATGATATATTTTTGTGAAAACGGAGAAAAAATCGGCGCTGCGTCATATTGTACATATCAAAGTGAAGATGGAAAATGCTTTATCCTTGATTACTGGGTGTTTCCTGAGTTTCGGGGGAAGGGAAGAGGGCATCAATGTTTCGAAGCATTAGAAAAACATACGAAAGCAGATGGGGCTAGATATTATGTTCTTAATTCAGAAAAAGAAGACTCCATTCGATTTTGGAAAACATTAGGATTCGTTGAAAATGGTTATGATCAATATCATATGCCTTTGTACATAAAACGATAAAATACCATTATCCCAAAGGAATGATTGCCGATCAGGAAACCTTACTATTATACTATCCGTATGGGAAACCACAGAGCTAGGGCGGCTTACCCTTCAGACGAGAGAAACGGGGGTGATGTTAAAAAATAGCTGCCATTACTTGCAATAATGTCGGCTGGCTGCTTTGTTTACAATGAAAGTGATAAATATATCAAGAAAGTGTTATATTTATCACGAAATGGAATTGTCAGAAGAAAGAAAAAACGTTAAAATACGAAAATATAGAGCAAAAGAAGAAACAGATATATGAGCGATCTGTATCTGGCTGAAGACCTCGAACAGAAATATAAGACGCAGAAATAGCGAAGCAGCAGTTAGCAGCGGGGATAAAATAAACCAGATTAATATTGATACGGGAACAAGACGATTTAGGAGGAAGAGAAAATGCAGGGTGCGATTTTTGATATGGACGGATTGATGTTTGACACAGAAAAGATTTATCGGAATGTGTGGGATCATCTTCCGGTGGAGTTTGGATTTGAGGCGTGTCCGGGACTTGGGGAGGCAGTCTGCGGGACGAGCGGTGAGGATTTAAAGCGGATCGTGAGAGCGCATATTCCCGGAATCGATGCGGATGCATTCATGGATGCCGGATATGATAAAGTGCATGATATGGTGATGGCAGTACAGCCGGATGAAAAGCCGGGCGTACATGAGATCATCGGATATTTGAAGGGGCGGGGGATGAAGCTTGCGGTTGCGAGCGGAAGTCCGCAGGAGATCATTGAACTGAATTTAAAGCGCGCTGGTCTGACAGAGTTGTTTGACGCGGTGATCAGCGGATTTTCTGTGCCGCATGGAAAACCGGCGCCGGATATTTTTCTCGAATCCGCAAAGCGCATTGGCTGTGATCCGAAAGAGTGCTATGTCTTTGAAGACGGTGCGAACGGCATACGTGCAGGAGCGGCGGCCGGATGTGTGACTGTGATGATACCGGATCTGACGCAGCCGGATGAAGAACTTCGCAGTTTGTGTGCTGCGGTCTTTGAAAGCCTTTCCGATGCAATGTCTGCGATTTTGGAAAACCGCCTATAGTGACGTATTCGTAAACAAAAATGAACAAAGTGTAAATATATCGTTAATTATTGTGGAAAATGTTGAAAAAATATGAGGGATCAAATATAATATTAACGAAAATGGCAAAAGAATGGGGTGAGGTTTGGATGGTTAGCAGGAAGGTGACCGTGAATAACGAGCAGGGATTTGATATTGAGACTGCCGAAGTTATTGCGGCGGCAGCAGAAGCCTACGAGTCAAGGACGGAGATTATATATAAGTACAATATTGTGAATGCAAGGAGCTTGCTGAATATTCTCTCGGCGGCGATCGTCAAGGGTGATCAGGTAGAATTTCGGTGTGAAGGACCGGATGAGGATCAGGCGCTTGCGGGTATTCTGGCTGCACTGGAAAAATGAAATGATATGAGGCTGCGCACTTACGGATTACTGCGCAGCCTTTTTTCGTAGAATAATCCGGTCAAAAACCACAGTGGCGCATAGTCTAGGCGGATCACACCGTTGATATGATACGGAGAGTCGCTGTAGTCCCATGGACAGCAGCCGCGTTTTTTCAGGTACATTCCTGAGGTGTACTCGACAGTGAAAATGCCGAGCATATAAATAATTCCCCGTGTCATAATGCCGCACTTTTTCAGAAGAGACGACAGCGGGGCAATGAGAGAAGCCATACCGTAGATCGGAAACATCCGCAGAGAGGAAAATCCCATTAGTTTTGGATCATGGTGGATCAGAGAGTCAAGTCCGGTCCAGAAAACTTCGATGCACCATCCGTACATACCGCAAAGAATAAATTTCGAATGCATAGAATACCCCCTTGTGTTTGTTGCTATATTATTGCCTCACTGTAAAAAAAATATGCAGTGGAAACTTTGCTGAAACTTTCCGACAAATTGTGTTGCATTATACGGGAGGTATGCTATAATGTGTCTAAATAAATAATAGCGAAGTAGGAATCAGCGCGTTAAGTTGTCAGCGGCTGGGGAGGCGCCCTGAACCGAAAAACCATTCTTCTTAGGATGTGTTTGCGATGCTTTTTCCGCACCCGTTGCTGCAATATGAGGACATCTCATAATGTGGAGCGAATATTATTTATCAGTATTTATAATTTCACATTAGTGGAGGTGTTTTTTGATGCAAAAAAATAGTAAAAGAACATGGGATACACGTACCATTGTATTTCTCGGACTGCTCGTTGCGCTGCATATCGTGTTGGTACGTCTTGTCGTGATCGATCTGGGCGCATATCGGATTACAGTCGGCAGTGTCTGTACGATCCTTGCGGGACTTTGGTTTGGACCGGTGGCAGGAGGCGTGAGCGGGCTGATCTCAGACCTGATCGGATGCGTCTTGAAAGGCTATGCGGTGAATCCTCTGATTACGATTGCCGCAATCTTATGGGGAGTGATCCCGGCGCTGATGCGTCCGCTTATGAGCGGCGGAAAGATAAAAAGAATTACATTTGCGTGTATCGCTGTGACAATTACAAGTGTTTTGTCTACACTGGTCTTTACGACCGCCGGACTCGTATTGTTTATGAAATTCAATTTCTATGCAATCATGCCGGGCAGACTCATTCAGTGGGCGCTGATGACGCCGATTTATTGTGTGCTGACTTGTGTTCTGTATTTCAGCCCGCTGACAAACATGGTGCTTAACGCAACGGTTCGAAGATCGGGAAGTGCAGCGAACGCATAGAAGACGCACATATATGTTACAATTGAATAAGGAAAATGGTTCCAGATCGATTCCCCCCTGGAGCTTACATACGGGGGCGCTGCATACCGCAGCGCCCTTTCTGGTGTTATGGAAAGATCATGTCTCGCGAGATGTAAAAATCTTTTCCTGACACGAAATTTACATAAACTGGAGGTAATTATGAATTATAATGAGGCGCGTGAATTTATTCAGGAAGTATCGGTAAAGGGCAGTTTGCTTGGAATGGAGACAATTACAAATCTTCTCTTTTTGCTTGGCAATCCGCAGGATGATCTTAAATTTGTCCACATCGCAGGAACGAACGGAAAGGGGTCTGTGCTTGCATATATGTCAACGGTGCTTGAGCGTGCAGGGTATCTTGTTGGAAGATACATTTCGCCAACGCTTTTTTCTTACAGAGAGCGGATACAGGTAAATGGAGAGAATATCAGCAGGGAGGATTTTGCTCTGGCTGCTTCGCAGGTCTGCGAGGCGTACCGGAAAATGGCGGAAAAGGAAATGGCGCTTCCTACGGTGTTTGAAGTGGAGACCGCGATCTCTTTTCTGTATTTTAAACAAAAAAGATGTGATCTTGTAATGCTGGAAACAGGGCTTGGCGGACGGCTTGACGCTACGAATGTGATAAAAACTCCAGTGCTTACTATGATTGCGTCTGTCAGTATGGATCATATGGAATTTCTCGGAAATACAATCGCTCAGATTGCCTGGAATAAGGCAGGGATTATAAAAGATAAGGTTCCTGTGGTTTGTGCCCGACAGCTTCATGAGGCAGAACAGGTTATTTTGAAAGAAGCAAAGAAACATGGCAGCGAATGTGTTTTTGTGAATCCTGAGCGCATCACAGATATTCACTACGGACTTGAAAGACAGTCTTTTACGTACGGTGATTTTGGCCGTATTGTGATTGGTCTGGCAGGAGAGCATCAGATAGAAAATGCGGTTCTGGCTCTTGAAGGAGTGGCGGCGCTCCGCAGACAGGGATATGACATCGCGGATACGGCAGTACACAGCGGTATGGCAGATACGGTATGGAAAGGGCGTTTTACAGCGATCTGCGATCAGCCTCTTGTGATCCTTGATGGAGCGCACAATCCGGATGCGGCGAAGCGCCTTCGGGATTCTGTGGAGAAATATTTTAAAAACAGGAAAAAATATTATATCTTTGGTGTGTTTTCCGACAAAGAATATGATAAAATTATAGAGATCACCGCAGATCTGGCAGAGCACATTTTCACAGTAGAGACGCCGGACAATCCGAGAGCGCTGCCCGCAGAGGAGCTGGCGCGGGCGGTAGCGTGTGTAAATCCATCAGTTGAGGCAGTTGGAGATATTGAAACCGCGGTTAGGAAGAGTCTTGACAGGGCGCGGGAGGATGATGTGATACTGGCTTTCGGTTCCCTTTCCTTTTTAGGAGATGTGGAGCAGGCTGTACTAAAGTACAGAGCATGACGCGCCGAAAATGCCCGGTATAAAGTGGAGAGGATATCAGCTGCGGGAAGAAATTGGCGGATTGAATGTCAGATTGAAAGAATACATACACGAAATACAGAATTAATGCGGGAAGAACAGCGAAAACAGGGAAATGGAGAACGTGCATGAGAGACTTACTGGAATTACGAAACGAGATAGACAAGATAGACAGCCAGATTGTAAAGTTGTTTGAGGACAGGATGGAGCTAAGCGGCGAGGTGGCAGAGTATAAGATTGCAAACGGAAAAAAGGTGTTTGATAAAGACAGGGAGCGTTCAAAGATTGAAACGCTGCGCGCTTTAGCGGCAAATGATTTTAACAGGCACGGCGTGGAAGAGCTGTTTTCCCAAATTATGTCAATGAGCCGTAAGCTGCAGTATCAGCTTCTTACCTCGCATGGCGCTTCGGGAAGACTCCCGTTTATTGCGGTTGATGATATTGAACATGAGAATATCCGCGTTGTTTATCAGGGCGTTGAAGGTGCGTACAGCCATGCCGCTATGCGCGCATATTTTGGTGAGGACGTGAACTGCTTTCACGTAAAAAAATGGCGTGACGCAATGGAAGCAATTGCGGAGGGTGCAGCAGATTATGCAGTGCTGCCGATTGAGAATTCTTCGGCAGGTATTGTTGCGGATAATTACGATCTGCTTGTAAATTTTGAAAATTATATTGTCGGAGAGCAGATCATTAAGTGTGAGCATGCGCTTCTCGGGCTTCCGGATGCAAAGCTTTCGGATATCAAGGCTGTTTATTCACATCAGCAGGCGCTTTCGCAGTGTGAGGAGTACCTGGACAGACATAGACAGTGGCAGCTTATTCCGTATGATAATACGGCGCGTGCGGCAAAGAAGGTATCACAGGAGGGGGATCCGTCTTTGGCAGCGATAGGAAGTACTTTTGCCGCAGAGCTTTTCGGACTCAAAGTTCTGGAAGAGCACATCTATTATAATGAAGCAAATTCAACGCGCTTTATTATTGTGACGAATCAGAGAATATTCAAGCGCGATGCAAAGAAGATCAGTATCTGCCTTGAACTGCCGCATACAAGCGGTGCGCTTTATAATATTTTGTCTCATTTTATCTACAATAATCTGAATATGAATAAGATCGAATCGCGTCCGATACCGGGGCGAAACTGGGAATACCGCTTCTTTATCGACTTTGACGGAAACCTAAATGACAGCGCGGTAAAGAATGCGCTGCGCGGCATTAGAGAAGAGGCAACTAATATGAAAATACTCGGAAATTATTAAGAATAAGAATTTTACGAAAACATTACCGGTGAGAAAACGATCAGAAAAAAGTAAAGGAGAATGCAGGATGACGGGCATAGATGAATTGATCATATACCGCGATTTTGAAAACGGAGCGATCTTAAGTGACATGACATGGATCATGGAGCATTACCGTGCCAAGGAGAGACGAAGCGAGGTGCGGGAAAAGTTCTTCAGCTGTATGCATGCGCTTATTGATCTGGCAGGTAACTATGGCTTTGAGAAGAATCTTTGGCATACATATCTGACATACCTGCTTGTGAATAACGAAAATGTATTCAGTACTGCGTGTGAGATAAGGGGGATCACGCAGGGCAGTCTCCTGCGGTTTGCAAAGCATGATTTTGAGATTTTCAGAAAATTATTCGCATACGATTTTACGCCTCTTGAGCAGGAGATCGGAGCCGCATTTTTTGAAGAGATCCTCGATTACCGCAGCGCCGGTGTATCAGGCAAGGTGTTTAATAAGAGAATCTGCCGCAGGATATGCGAGCTGAGTGAACAGCTTGGAAATGCGAAAGACCTAGAAACATTTGCGCAGTATATGGTCCATTTTTATAAGGAGTTCGGGGTGGGCAAGCTCGGACTTCACAAGGCATTTCGTGTAGCACATGATGAAAACGGGGTGCAGATCCTGCCGATCACAAATATCAAGCATGTGAATCTTGATGATCTCGTAGGATATGAGATCGCGAAAAAGAAGCTCATCGAAAATACCGAAGCGTTTGTACAGGGCAGAAAGGCGAATAACTGTCTGCTTTTTGGCGATGCGGGAACAGGAAAGTCTTCCAGTATCAAGGCAATCCTCAATCAGTATTACGATCAGGGACTGCGTATGATAGAAATATACAAACATCAGTTTCAGGATTTGAACGATGTGATCGCTCAGATCAAAAACAGAAATTATCGCTTTATCATATATATGGATGATCTGTCTTTTGAGGAATTTGAGATAGAATATAAGTATTTGAAAGCAGTCATAGAAGGGGGACTTGAGAAAAAACCGGATAATATACTGATCTATGCAACGTCAAACAGACGCCATCTGATCAGAGAAAAGTTCAGCGACAACAAAGAGGAGCGTGACGGCGATATCCATACGAATGATACGATTCAGGAAAAAATCTCCCTTGCTTCACGTTTCGGAGTCACGATCTTCTTCGGTTCCCCGAACAAAAAGGAGTTTCAGAATATCGTAAAGACGCTGGCGCAAAGGTATGGCGTTTCGATGTCGGAGGAGGAGCTGCTTCTTGAGGCGAATAAATGGGAGCTGAGCCACGGCGGTCTTTCCGGACGTACGGCGCAGCAGTTTATTGATTATCTGCTTGGACAGATGAGATAGGAGGGGGATATGGCAGTAAGGTATTTCGCAGCCATCAGTATCGGATCGGTACAGACTGAGATGAAAATTTATGAATGGGGCGGCAAAAAGCCGATGCGGGAGGTGGAGTGTCTGTCCTCCCGCATGACACTGCAGCTTGACGTGTATAAGAGCGGACGCATCAGTAGAGAGCATATAGAAGAGCTGTGTACGGTCTTGAGGGATTATGTGCGCCTGATGCAGTCTTACCGCGTGGATGCTTACAAGGCAGCCGCGCCGAGCGCCTTCCGTGAATCACGCAATATGTCAATCATGCAGGATTATATCGAAAAGCAGACGGGGTTAAAGATCGAGGTGCTCAGCAACTCCGAACAGCGTTTTGTAGATTATAAAGCGATCGCTTCTGTTACAGCAGAATTTGAGACGATCATCCAGAGCCCTGCGGCGATCGTTGACATCGGAAGCAGCAGTATGCAGATTTCTCTGTTCGACAAGGACAAGCTGATCACGACTCAGAATATCAGAATAGGAAGTGTGACAACGCGTGAGCAGCTCGCGCCGTTTGTAAAGAGCAGCGGTCATTTTGAGACACTCGTATCAGAGCTTCTCGACCATGAGCTTGCAGGTTTTGGAAAGCTGTATCAGAAAGACAGGCAGATCAAAAATCTGATCGTGATCGGAGGCAACTTAAGAGGTCTTATGACTCCGTATCAGGAGGAAAGCCGCAGGATCACAGCCGTTACGAAGGAAGCGTTTGAAAAGGTATACGGATTGGTCGTTCATCTCGATCAGGATGAGATAGCCAGACGTTATAATATATCTTACGATCAGAGCGGCCCGATCGTTCCTTCGGCTGTTTTCTGCCACTGTCTGATGGAAAATCTTGGCGCGCAGACGATGTGGTTTCCGGATTACAGCCTTTGTGATGGGCTTGCGTATGATTATGGTGTGAAGAACCGGTATCTGAAAAACAGTCATGATTTTGAGGAGGACATTCTGGCGGCGGCGCGCAGCATTGCAAAAAGATACAAATGCAGTCAGGCGCACATTAGGAATCTAGAAGAGATCGCGCTTATGGTGTTTGACCGGATGAAAAAAATACATGGAATGGGAAAGCGCGAGAGGCTGCTTTTGCAGATATCCATCATCCTGCATAACTGCGGCAAATTTATCAGCCTTGAAAATGTATCCGAGTGTGCGTATTATATTATTATGGCGACTGAAATCATCGGGCTTTCACACACGGAGCGGGAGATGATCGCATACACGGTCAAATTTAATACGAGCGCGTTTGAAAACTATGACGATCTCGCGGTACGAACCGCGCTTACGAGGTCAGAATATATGGTAGTAGCAAAGCTCACAGCAATTCTGCGCATTGTCAATGCGCTCGATCGTACGCATCAGCAGAAGTGTAAAAATGTGACGGTGACGCTTAAGGAGCATGAGCTTCGGATCACGGCTGTCAGTCAGGCGGATCTTTCGCTTGAGGCGGGAACCTTTGAAAGCAAAGCGCCGTTTTTTGAGGAGATTTTTAACGTACATCCTGTATTTAAGCAGAGAAAGCAGATTTAGGAGGGAGCGTTATGGCAGAATTTGATTTTGGAAAGCCGGAGTATTTTACGAACAGAGAAATCAGCTGGCTGGGCTTCAACAGCCGCGTCTTAAGTGAGGCGAGAGATAAAAGCCTTCCTCTTCTGGAACGTCTGAAGTTCTTAAGCATCACCGCATCGAATCTCGATGAGTTTTTTATGGTGCGTGTTGCTTCCTTAAAGGACATGGTGCATGCAAAATATACGAAAAAAGATATTGCAGGGCTGACTCCGGCAGAGCAGCTTGTGGTGATTGGAAAACAGGCACATGAGCTTGTCAATATGCAGTATTCTACGTACAATCGGTCTCTCCTGCCGCAACTAAAAAGCGCAGGACTTGAAGTGGTCACGGAGCACGAAAAAATGACGGAACAGCAGAAGATGTATGCGGATACATATTTCGAGGAGAATGTATATCCTGTGCTTACACCGATGGCGATGGATTCATCGAGACCGTTTCCGCTTGTCCGCAATAAAACACTGAACATAGGAGCTCTTATCTCAAAAAAAGGGGAGAAGAGCAAGACAGAGTTTGCGACGGTTCAAGTCCCCTCTGTTTTGCCTCGTATTGTGGAGCTTCCGCAGACGGAGGGCGGACAAAAGTGCGTGATCCTTCTGGAACAGCTTATTGAGAGAAATATTGACAAATTATTTTTGAATTACGATGTTGTGTGTGCGCATCCGTACCGGATTATGCGCAATGCAGATCTGTCCTATGATGAAGATGAAGCGGCAGATCTTTTGAAGGAGATACAAAAGCAGCTCAAAAAGCGTCAGTGGGGCGAAGTGATCCGTCTTGAGATTGAGGAGAAAATGCATCCGAAGCTCCTGAAGATCCTGAAATCTGAATTTCAGGTCAAGGAAGAGGATATTTACAGGATCAATGGACCGCTCGACCTTACTTTTCTGATGAAATTATATGGACTGGATGGATTTGAGGAGCATCGCAACAAGCCGTACCGCCCTCAGCCGGTTCCGGGAATGAACGATGAGGAGGACATTTTTACTCAAATACGAAAAGGCGATATTCTCCTGCATCATCCGTATATGACGTTTGATCCTGTCGTACAGTTTATCCGGCAGGCATCCGCAGATCCTGATGTGCTTGCGATCAAGCAGACACTGTACCGTGTAAGCGGCAATTCGCCGATCGTCGCAGCGCTTGCGCAGGCGGCTGAGAACGGCAAGCAGGTGTCTGTACTCGTAGAGCTCAAAGCAAGATTCGATGAGGAAAACAATATTATCTGGGCAAAGATGCTGGAAAAAGCAGGCTGCCATGTCATTTACGGACTGCTCGGACTTAAAACGCACAGTAAGATCACGCTCGTTGTGCGCCGTGAGGAGGATGGAATCAGAAGGTACGTGCATCTTGGCACGGGAAATTATAATGATTCTACGGCAAAGCTTTACACGGACTGTGGGATTTTGACATGTTCCGAAGCGATTGGAGAAGACGCAACCGCTGTATTCAATATGCTTTCCGGCTATTCAGAGCCGAAACACTGGAACCGTCTTGTGCTTGCTCCGATCTGGATGCGGCAGCGATTTATGCGGCTGATCCAAAGAGAAACGCAGCATGCGCGTGCAGGAGAGCCGGCAAGGATCATTGCCAAGATGAATTCTCTCTGTGATAAAGAGATTATAGAAGCGTTGTACGAGGCGTCATCGGCAGGCGTAGAGATCGATCTGATCGTGCGCGGAATATGCTGTCTTAAGACAGGCATTCCAAAGGTGAGTGAACATATCCGTGTCCGTTCGATCGTAGGAAACTTCCTTGAACACGCAAGAATCTTCTATTTCCAGAACGGAGGAGATGAAGAGTTCTATATGGCGAGTGCGGACTGGATGCCGAGAAATCTGGACAAGCGTGTAGAGATACTGTTCCCGGTGGAAGATGAGAACCTTCAGGAACGCGTGCGCCATATTTTGCAGATACAGCTTGAAGACAATGTAAAAGCACACATTCTGCAGCCGGACGGTACGTATGAGAAGGTGGATAAGAGAGGCAAGGTCCTTTTGTGCGCGCAGGATTATTTCTGTGAGGAAGCAAAACAGATGGCAAAAGAGGAGCCGGAAGCGATCAAAAGCCATGTATTCATTCCGGCAGAAGCGGCGCAGTGAGCGTGAAGCAGCGCGGCAAGTATAGAGCAGCGCGGCAGACATAAAGCGGCGCAGTGAGCATAAGGCAGTGCGGCAAGCGTGATGCAAAGAGAAAGGAGAGACAGGTATGTACCGTGATAATACAAAGATAGTAAAGATCGGTGATCGCGTGATCGGAGGAGGCAACCCGATTCTGATCCAGTCGATGACAAATACAAAGACAGAGGATGTGAAAGCGACAGTTGCCCAGATACAGGCTCTGGAAAAGGCGGGCTGCGATATTATCCGCTGCGCCGTACCGACGATGGAGGCAGCGGCAGCGCTTACAGAGATCAAGAAGCAGATTACGATCCCGCTCGTTGCGGACATTCATTTTGACTATAAGCTGGCGATCGCGGCGATCGAAGCCGGAGCAGACAAGATCCGTATCAATCCGGGAAACATCGGCAGCACAGACCGTGTCAGAGCTGTCGTAGATGCGGCGCGTGAGCGAAGCATTCCGATCCGTGTCGGTGTAAACAGTGGTTCTCTGGAAAAAGAGATCGTAGAGCGCGATCACGGTGTGACAGCATCGGGTATCGTAGAGAGTGCGCTGCGGCAGACGGCGGTGATCGAGGATATGGGGTATGATAATCTCGTGATCAGTATCAAATCATCGGACGTGCTGCTTTGTACCGAAGCGCACAAACTCCTCGCAGGCAGGACAGATCATCCGCTTCACGTAGGGATCACAGAGGCAGGGACACTGCTCTCCGGCAATATCAAGTCTGCAATAGGGCTTGGCATGATACTTTCACAGGGAATCGGTGATACGATCCGCGTTTCACTTACAGGTGATCCGCGTGAGGAAGTCAAGTCTGCAAAGCTTATCCTCCGCACGCTTGGATTGAGAAAGGGAGGAATTGAGGTGGTGTCATGTCCGACCTGCGGTCGTACAAAAATAGATCTGATCGGGCTTGCCAATCAGGTGGAGTCCATGGTAGAAGATATTCCGCTTGATCTTAAAGTAGCCGTTATGGGCTGTGTTGTAAATGGCCCGGGTGAGGCGAAAGAGGCCGATATCGGCATTGCCGGAGGTAAGGGCGAGGGCCTCCTGATAAAGAAGGGCGAGGTCGTGCGCAAAGTTCCGGAGGATCAGCTCCTTTTGGTACTGCGGGAGGAGCTGATCCACTGGAATGACTGAAGTTTATGATCTACAGGAGCAATATTCATGCTGAAACCGTTTTTTGAAGTTTTCCCGGTTCTCGAACTTAGTGACAGCCTGCACGGTATTCTTGAATTCGTGCAGGTTGCGCGCGTGACGATGAATCGGGAACGCACGTTTATACATGTATATCTTGAAAGTGAAAAACTGATCTACAAAAAGGATATTATTGAGATTGAGCAGGCCATTACAGACCAGCTTTTTTATGATACACCGACAACGGTAAAGATCATAGAAAAATTTCATCTGTCAAAGCAGTATACTCCGCGCAAGCTGATGTCCGTATATGAGGACAGCATTCTTTTGGAGCTGAAAAACTATAATGCACTTCTTTACAGTCTGCTGCATGAATCAGAACAGATATTTTCGGATGAGGAGACGCTATGCCTTCAGATACCTGATACGGTGATCGCTGACGGAAAAGAAGAGGAGCTTCTAGCCATCCTCGAAAAGATATTTTGCGAGCGGTGCGGAATGAATTTCCATGTTAGTACGCAGCGTGTGGAACCGAAAGAGAATAAAAAAAGGCAGATGCAGGAGCAGGAGCTTGCACAGGAGGTTGCTGCGATCGCAAAAAATTACGCAGCAGTAAAGGAAAACGAAGCAAAAGAGCCGGAAGAAGAAAGGGGCGGTTCCCAAAAGGGAGAGAAGAAGCAGGGAAAGGGAGCATCTGGCGAAGGAAAGAGTGCCCGTACTTTTTCGGCAGATCAAAACGGAAAGAAAGAGGCACCGAAAAAGAAGAGCTTTTATCAGTCGGGAGACCGTTTTGGA
>ENA-ORMO01002772-ORMO01002772.1-human-gut-metagenome-genome-assembly--contig:-NODE-2772-length-12976-cov-4.530764_pt1 | contig 12976 bp, 9 predicted proteins | sample MGYA00242106_ERZ509001 | MGnify/ENA primary metagenome ERZ509001 (study PRJEB26280, sample SAMEA2338736) | human gut metagenome | biome: human gut; feature: human-associated habitat; material: faeces... | reverse complement strand
AGGCCTAACAGTAGGTGCTCGCTGCCCACATAGCTGTGCCCCAAGGCCCGAGCCTCCGCCGCTGCACGAATCAAAAGCTGCCGGGTTTTTCGCTCATAGGAAACTGCTGCCAAATTTCTCACCTCACCCAGTGGATTCTATCCATGGCTACTTCGGAATATACTGGCCCCTGTTTCCATCTTTTTTCTGATGTAACGGAAATTTCATTTGCATTTTGTGAAAAACATGCTAGAATAGCCTTGCATACACCTATGTACGCCCCTGGCTGTACATAAATTTACATTTGGAGGAAACGAGCATGGCTTACAAGATTACTGACGCTTGCGTCAAGTGCGGCGCCTGCGCCGACGCTTGCCCTATGGGCATCATCACAGAGGGTGACGACAAGTACGTCATCGACGCCGATCAGTGCGTCGACTGCGGCACCTGCGCTGACACCTGCCCCAATGAGGCCATTGAAGAGGCCTAAGTACTGTCCTTGCCGGGGCTGTCTCAAAGTCCGTTTGAGACAGCCCCATCCTTTATTCTATGACAATGGATACACTTTGGGGCGGCCTCACCTTTGCACCGGGTGAGAGCTTCCCTTTGAGCACAGATTCCATGGTGCTGGCCGATTTTGTCCGCCTTCCGAAAGCTGCCCAGGTGGCGGATCTGGGGTCCGGCGGGGGTGTGCTGGGGCTCCTGCTCTGCGGCAGATACTCAGACTGCACCGTCACCGGCGTGGAGCTCTGTCAGCAGGCCCATCAGGCAGCTCTGGAAAACATTGACCGGAACGGGCTGGGCCGGCTACGGAGCGTCCTGGGGGACCTGAGGCAGGTGCGGACCATACTGCCGGGGGGCGCTTTCTCCTGCGCCGTCTCCAATCCCCCTTATTTTTCTGGCGGACTCCCTTCTTCTGGGGTGGCAGGGTCCCAGGCCCGGCAGGAAAGCGCCTGCACCCTTTCTGATGTGTACCAGGCCGCGTCATGGCTCCTGCGCTTTGGAGGAGACTTTTTTCTGGTTCACCGGCCGGAGCGCCTGGCCGATCTCATGGCTCTGGGCCGTCAATGGAACTTGGAGCCCAAGCTACTGCAGCTGGTGCGCCACAGGCCCGCTTCCTCGGCCAGCTTGGTCCTGCTGCAGTGCCGTAAGGGGGCAAAGCCAGGATTACGCCTGCTACCGGATCTCATTTTATTCCACCCTGATGGTTCCCCCACATCCCGATACCGGGAAATCTACCACTTAGGAGACTGACTATGGCCGGAATGCTCTACTTGGTTCCCACCCCCATTGGCAACCTGGGGGATATCTCTGTCCGTTGCCGGGAAATCCTGGCCCAGGCAGATTTCATTGCAGCAGAAGACACCCGGGTCACCCTGAAGCTGCTGAACCACCTGGAGCTAAAAAAGCCCCTGGTGAGCTATTATGAGCACAACAAAGCTTCCAGCGGCGGGAAAATCCTGGATCGAATTCAGGCCGGGGAGGTCTGCGCCCTGGTGTCGGACGCCGGTTCCCCTGCCATTTCTGACCCAGGTGAGGACTTGGTCCGGCAATGCGCTGAAGCTGACATCCCCGTCTCCGCCGTCCCCGGTCCCTGCGCCGTGATTACGGCCCTCAGCATTTCCGGCTTGCCCACAGGGCGCTTCACCTTCGAGGGCTTTCTCTCTACGGCGAAAAAGAGCCGGAATCAGCATTTGGAGGCCCTGCGGACAGAGACCCGCACCATGGTGTTTTACGAAGCGCCTCACAAGCTACTGGCCACTTTGGAGGATATGTCCGCCGTCTTCGGTCCGGACCGCCGGGTCTCCCTGTGCCGGGAGCTGACCAAGCTCCACGAGGAAGTGATCCGCACCACACTGGGCGAGGCTGCGCAGCGGTACCGTCAGGCAGCACCCAAAGGGGAATTCGTCCTGGTCCTGGCGGGCGCCACGCCGGAGCACGCCCCCGTCAGCACCTTGGAAGAGGCAGCACATCGGGCCCTGACGCTCATAGAAGAAGGACTCTCCAGGAAGGACGCTGCCCGTCAGGCCGCTCTGGAAACGGGCCTTCCCAAAAATGCCATCTACGACGCCACCTTATCATAGCGGATTTCTCCCTGTTTTTTTGCCGGATGCTTGACAGGAACACCCGCATCCGCTACAATATTTTAGGTCGAGTTCCCTAACTCCCCTCTCCCCAAGCCCCCGTACCTCACCAGGATAGAGGGTCCGCCTCCTAAGCGGAATGTAGTGAGTTCGAGTCTCGCCGGGGGTGCCACCACGCCGGAGCAAAGCCCGCTTTGCTCCGGCGCCTTTTGACAGAATCACCATCTGCTCCCCTCCCTTGCCTCTCCTTTCCAAAACGTAAACACTTCCCTGGTTTATGCTTTGAGTTGGGTGCAAAACTGAGAGCGGCAGCGAAAATGGGCGCGCCTATCACGCCAAAAGGTCTCTTTTTCCCGCCAGGCAAAAGAGACCTTTTGAACTAAAATATACCATGTGGCACAGCAAGTTGTCTGATCCTGCTCAGAAACTTCTAAAATCCCAAGAGACCAGCTCTCGCCCACATCCGTTTGGCTCATCCCTATGTTCCGGATGCAGAACCGTCTGCATCCTGGGATAACAGTTCCAGGCAAAGCAAGTCCCCATCTTCCAAATATACGCGGGTTATGGCACTGGTCTTAACATAGCAGACGCCGTCCGCTTCCCCAAATGGGCCAACTTGTCTCAGGCAAACACACAAATTTGACTGTGCCAGCACATACCCCACCACGTCCTGATTACCACTTTTGTAAAGTTCCAGTCCTACCATACGGTTATGTTCCATGCCGTGCATCAAAACTGTTTTCAGCCCCGTCTCTGCCAACTTTGGAACAGGTGGTGGAGTTTGGTTCTTTCGCTCCAGAAGCCTTACCAGCATGCCCAGATATTCCGCATCTTGGCTCACAGCGACCAGGTCAGAGTTTGGATACAGTCCAAATCCATCCCACTCCCCACGGGGAGATACTTTTTGAACCAAAAAGAAATCGTCAAAAAATCCCACTGCTTTTCCCACCACAAAAGTATCCGGGGCGCTCTTGTCTATATGAAACTGTAGCAAGCAATCCCGCTCCAGCAAATCAGACTCTCCCCACATGCTGCACCTCCCAATACCGGCGCATTCGCTCTTGCTCAGATTCCGTGTCGCAAAACAGGCAACCAATTCTGCTTTTATAAATGCTGCGAACGCTTCCAGCTACCCCATCTCGTCCAATACTTTGCACAACAACTGCCCGGTCTGTATAATGTGTCACCAGACCACTGATGAGCCGTTTCCCAGACCTGTTGAGAATCTGGACTCCCTCCCCCCGTTCTTTGGCATGGTGCAGCAACGTATCCCAATTTGATTTCCCCTCTGCCAGGTCCTCATGTTGCGAGTCTATTTGGGGAAGTTGCCTCAAATAGAAAGTATTCTGCTCCATCCGGTACAGAAAGGCAGGTGAAAAAAGAAACCATCCATCTGCCTGGCCAGTCGGGTCCAAGAGCTTCACCAAAACATGTCCCTCTTGTTCCCAATGTACAACAGACCCGACTAAAAATGTATCTGGTTTTTTCATATTAAAGTAAAAGGCACACCGTTCTCCTGAGTGTACATGAACTTCCATATCGTAAAACATAGTTTTCATATTCAGATCCCCCTCAGCACATCTTCCGCTGTACTTGTAGGTGTATTGGTCCCCATCTGACGTGGTCGTCTTCGTGGACCGTCCCAGGGCGTCATATTGGAAGCTGGTGCTGGCTCCGTTGGCGTAGGTCTGATTCGTCAGAAGGCCATTCTTTCCCCCGTACTCGTAGGTCATCAGGGTCCGGCTTCCCACCGCCATCTTCGTCATGTTCCCAAAGGCATCATAGGTCAGATTGTACACCTGGCTCTTCCCGCTGGCGCTCCGGGTGATCTTCGTCAGAAGGGACTTCGTGTAATCATAGCTCACCGTCCCCAGATTCCCGCTGTTGATGCTGGTGCTCTTAGGCCGTCCTGCCGCGTCATAGGTATAGCTGGCCTTCACTCCGCTGGGGTCTGTCACCTCTGACTTCAGGCCCGTCATTTTGTGGAACGCGCCGCTGTACCCATACCTGGTGGTATTCCCACGCTGGGTCACGCTCCCCAGCAGGTTCCCATTGTTGGCATAGGTGCTGCTGCTTACAATCTTCCCTGCGCTGGTTTTGGCTGACTCTATGGTGGAACTCAGGACATTTCCCATCCCGTCATGGGTCAAGGTATCCTTTACATAGTCATTCGTCACAGATTTCAGGTTGTGCTTGTCGTCATAGTCGTAGTGATACGTCCCGTTCCCCCCGGTTACCAGCTCCTTCAGGTTCCCGTTTTCATACTCGCTGCTCTCCTCCTCGTTCCCTGTGGACTTCACCGACACCAGCTTCCCGTCCTTGTCGTACTTCATCGTCTGCGCCACTTCCTGGGTCAGGGACAGGTTGTCAAAATACGCCACATTCCCGTTCCGTTCGTAGGCGCAGATCACACGGATGCTCTTCACCTGGGTGCTGGCCTTCTTCGGCACAATGGCCAGGGAGGCATACTGCCACTCCCTCACATCCGGGTTGAAGGGCACATAGTGATACTCCTTGCTGTTGTCGCTATAGGTCAGCTCCGCTCGCAGGCCAAACTGCTTGTACTTGTCCCGGGCTGCTGCATCCTCTCCTTCCGCCTTCTCCTCGTTATCTGGCACCGCGTCCGCTTTTGCCCACCCGGACAGCACATAGGTCTTTCCCGTCTGGTATATCGGGATCTCCTGATACCCGCAGCTCTCCGTATATGCGTCTCCTATGATGCGAATGCTATGCGCATATTCTCCTTCCTCAAATAACCCAACACCTTTGTAGTACTTGGATGCAGGCCCTTCCGTCCAGTCCACGCCCCAGTACTGCAAATCTCCATTTTCCACCAAATTCACATTGGATGGCGCCTCGCCTCGTTCCAGCTGCACATCATCCACATAGAAGTACGGCCCTGCTCCGTTGTTATAGATCCCCACCGTGTATGTCCCTTTTTCCGGCGGGATAAACGTCACGCTCAACCGCACCCAGCCTCCGTCTACCTCTTGGCTGCTCTGATAATTCAGGTAGTCGCTCTTTTGCTGGTAATCCCAATACTCGCCCTTTTGATTGATTCCATTCCCTGTCACCTGCAGGTACACACCCTCGCCGCTGAAAGACGTGCACTGGGACGTGTTCACATAGGCTGAAAACGTGTATGCCTTCCCTCCTGCCAGCGGCTCGCTGCTCCGGGTGACAGATATGGTGTTGCTCTTCCCCGGGCGTATCCACCCTTTACAGGCATTCTGTCCTGTCCGTACCAGCTCGCTTCCTGTCATGGCTTTCGTTACAATGTTGCTATCCGTTCCGTTCGCTCCTGTCAGCGTCCACGCCGGGCTGCTCTTCTCAAACCCGTGGTTCCGCAGCTCGTTCATGGCCGATACGCCTACTGTCGCCGTCTTCAGCGTCCGGTTGTTCCGGCGGTCCGGGGTCCCCACGCCGCTGTATACCGCGTTGCTGGCTCCCAGCAGCTTCCCGGCATTGTCCGTGGTGTAGGCATTTACCGTCCGGCCGGCGTAGTCAAAAGTGTAATACGTCAGAAGGTCGTCGCTGGTGTTGTATCGCCGGTCGTTTCCGTAGTCCCGGTACTTCGTCTGCCCCTTCACCCGGTGGTTCATCTCTATCAGCGCTCCCGTTTGGGCTGTGCTTGTGTAAGAGGTTGCTTCTGTGATCTCCTGGACCCATCGCACCTGGCCGTCCTTGTACTGGAACTGCACCCCATAGTGGGCCTCCGCGTCATACACATACCGCATCCGCGTGTCCGGTGATGTGGAGTTCTCCTTGCACATGCCATACTGCGCCAGCAGCGTCCCATCCCGGCTGATGCTCACCAGCTTCTTGTCCTTGTAACCCAGGGTGTAGGTCCGCCCCGCACCATCCTTCACGCTGGTCAGATACTTGGCGCTGTCATAGTTCAGCGTTGCCACCGTGATTTCCGAGCAGCCCTGGTTCTTCTGCACAATCCGGGTGATTCGGCTCCCGCTGCTGCTGGGATAACCGTTGCTGGCGCTGGTGCCATCGCTGTACACATAGTAAAGCCGAATCAGATTCCCGTTGGCGTCTTCCATATGCAGCAGATGCCCATTGACAAATACCAGCGCGTTGTTTTTATCATCTGTCATCCGATAGTAATTGGGAAGATATTCGTCTATTTTCAGTCCCAAGCCATCCTCGTCATAGTAAAGACCGTCCTTTTTCTCCTCGTCCTGGGAGAAATAGTGGGCTGTCCCGTCTCCGTCTGTATACTTCAGGTATGTCTTCTTCTGGTCCGGCTCGATGTCGCTTTGCAGCTCCACCTTCTCCACCCTTTGCATCACATTCAGGTGTACCCCCGCACCAAGGTGCATCCCCAGGCCCAGCCAGCCTGCTACATCGTAATTCTCCTCCCCATACTTCATGGCGTAGCTGCTGTTGTACACCAGCTCCAGACTGAAGGGATTCACCGTGGAGGCATAGGACGCCAGCTCCTTACACACCGTCAGCTGTCCCGTGTAATCCGACAGGTATGCCGTGCCGCCGTTGCCTACCCCATAGGTTTGGTATGTATAATAAGGCTCTATGCCGTTGGTGCTCCGATAGCTCACCACGAAATATACGTTGTGACAGGAGAACCACGCCCGGCATTTGTTGCTGGACGTTGCGTTGGAGGTCAGCGCCAAACCGTAATTGCTACTCTGATCTGCATACCACTCCTTCGCTGCCGGTGTGATATCCCATAAATGAATGGTATTAATCGTATGATAGCTGGCCTCTACATAGTCCAGCACCGGGCCGTACTTCGGTTTTGTTCCCCACCGCAGATTGCTGTCCAGCGTCTTGTTCTCCGTGTTGGCCTGCATATACAAAATCGCGCTGCCATCATACTTGTTATCCACGCCCGAGCGCCAGTCATTCTGATACAACCCTGCATAGGCCCGCACCAGCGTATGTCCCTCCGGAATATCCGGGTACTGATTCAGGCGGAAGAAGACTTCCATCTGTCCGTAATCTCCGTGATACCCACAGGCAAACTTTTCATCTTTAATGACATAGTTCATACCGGTGGTGCAGACCGTCCCCTCGAAGTCTGTGGACTTGGTCTGGTCAATGAGGGTGGGGTCAATCGCCACCGGGTAAACCCGGTCCTCCGCCTCCATCCAGGTCCGGTCTGCCGTCACCGTCAGAATCCAGCTCCCCTCCTCTTCCTGGGTCAGGCGGTATTCCACTGCCTCGGAACAGGCGCCCTGTCCATCCATCATATAGGGGGCCGGAATCCAGTATACCCTCTCTCCGGTTTCCTTGTTTAAGGCGACAGAGCCATCCTCCAGCAGCTCCGGAGTGAGCCCCTGGAGTTTCAGGCGGAAGGAAAAGGCGTAGCCGCTGGACAGAGGCTCCTTCACCAGAATGGTCTCCTTGATGTGGTAGCTGTACAGCTCATACTGGAAGTCCACACCGGGGTAGACCTCCTCATACACCACCTGGGTCCGAAGACGGGTGGGGGTAATCTGCTGGCTCAGAGACTCTTCCTCCTCGCCGGCCTCTCCCCGGAACAGATTCTGCACCGAGGCAACCAGACCGGCAAAACCAGTGGGAGCCGCTTCCTTCCGATCCGGGTAAGAAATCTGAGCCACCGCCTCCCGGTTGTAGGGCAGTTGGCCCTCCGTCTCCGGTTCCGTCTCCTCCGGCTTTGTAGCTTCCGTGGTGGGCGCAATGGTTTCCGGTACCGTTTCCTCCGGGGCCTCCCCTTGCGCCGTCTCTGTGGCTTCCTGGGCCTCCTCCAGCCCGGTAACCGGGTCTGTCTCCGGTTCCGTGGCCACCTCTTCCCTTTCGCCCACCGGCTCCTCCGTCAAAGCCTCCTGCTCCGCTGCCTCCCAGGCCGTTTCCGCCTCCGGAAGCACTCCCGGCTCCACGCCCTCTGTCTCCGGGACGGTTGCCGCCTCGGTCGCTGTCTCCGGAGCCGTCGCCCCTTCTGTGGCCGCTTCCGTCTCCGGAATTGTCGCCGCCTCGGTCGCTCCTTCCGTCTCTGGATCCGTTGCTCCTTCTGTGGCTGCTTCCCTTTCCGGAATCGTCGCAACTTCCGTAGCCGCTTCCGTCTCCGGAATTATCGCCCCTTCTGTAGCTGCTTCCGTCTCCGGAACCGTCTCGGCTTCCGTGGCCGGAACTGTCTCTTCCTCCTCCGGGCTTACCAGGGAAAACTCCATCCCCTCTTCCCCCGTGTTGGCCGAAAACAGAAATCCGCTCCCCAAATTCCCCGCAAACCCACGGCTCTCCTCTCCGTTCACCGCCACATACCGGGGCGCCTCCGTCCCTTCCTCCTGCGCCGCCGTCCGCATCCCGTTTTCCTGGATCACCAGCGTGTTGTCAATGTCCTTCCACTCTTCCCCCTGGGCATAGTGCACCGGCACCCCGTAGTTCACCCCTACGAAGCTCCCGTCCTCCATCCGGAAGTGCTTCTCTTCCTCCTCCCGGTTCTCCGTCACCTCTCCCAGCACACGGCTCCCCGCTTCTCCTGGGGCCACTTCCTCCGTGAGCGCTCCCCCGGAAACCTCCGCCGCCTGGCCTCCCACGGCCTCCTCCGCCCGTACCTCCACAGGCGCCACCTGCACCGTCATAAGCACTGCCAAGATCCACGCCAAAATCCGCAACCCCGTTTTCTTCATTTCTCTCTTCCCCTTTTCTTTCTTTTTCTTCCGATGATCCCAGCTTTCCTTTCCTGCCCCATATGTTTTTCCCTGAAACCATCTCTTCTCCTTGAACTCTACCACCTTTTCCATATATTGTCAACCTGACTTTTGTATTCCTTCGCCAACTTGATTCCTGCAGCCCGGCGGTTAATTTTTTGAAATATTAAAAAACTCCCCAGTGGCCCAGCTCATGATCAAGCCCGGCCACTGGGAATTTCCTTATATTCGTGTCTCTGGAAGCAACCTACTTGCTAACCATTTCAGTTTCATACTCCGTATATGGTGTCCACCTGCGCACTTTTTATTGGAAAAATAGAAGCGCCCCTATCACTCCCCCTACAATAAACGATAAAACTGCCTTCCACAACCTGGCGTATCCTTCTCTTCTTAATAGCTCCGTCCGCCTGATAGACTTCTCCAAATATGGCGGTAATGACCTCCATTTCCCAAATGTTAAAATTATTGCAGACGGTATATCCATTAGTATAAATAGTAATATACGCTCTAATATTAAAAGAAAAGTTACAGCTATAATTGGAGACGTAATAATATTATATATTATCTCTATGCCTGCGCATGTCGCAATCGACAGCAGCATAAAACCAATATACATGCAAGGATAGTACTCTATTGGTCGTTGAATTTCTTGGCCACAAATTGCACACGCTACAACATCCGACATCTGCTTCCCTGTATATGTACTTGTGTTTTTAATGTACCAAAAAAACATTCTAGAATAAGTTTTTTCAGGCGCCTGATTGTGATTGCAATTTTTATACATAAAATACCCCTCCTGGTATATGACCTACTCGCATCTTATGTTTATCTTATTGGAATCCCAACCATCTTCAGAGCTACGTTTATTTTTGGTATGGCATCACCCCCGCAAAAGACAGTTTTGCTTTTTCTCTGTCTCTTGCGGGGGTAGCATACCAAACTAGTCATTCTACAGCAAGCAAAACCCCAGCCGAACGCATTACTCCAATGTAGGCGTGCAGACTGTGAAGCCATCCGACCATAGAAGCAGCAGCTTTCCACCTGTTAAGGGAAGGATTCGAAGAAGCTGTGCCCCATCTAGATTCTGCTGAGTCAGATCTATGTACACAATTAACTCCTCCCCATCCGTCCGGCATATCTGGTTTTCCCGGAGAAGGTAGCCATAGGAGTCGTCCCAACTGCACAATCCCGCCAAACCGGAAAATGATGTTCCCTCCTCCGGCGCAGCCACTTCCCGCAGGTTGGGAGAAACCGGATAGAGGAACGAGATCTCAACCTCCCCCTCATGAGAGGCCAGCGCTACCAGCATTTGGCCTTTCAGCTTCAGCAGTCCCGTTGCGGACCAGTTCTCCGGTAGAGATACCTGCTGTCCATCTACATACAACTGCCCCGCTGTCACCAGGTACAGCGTCTGGCCCACGGCGGCCATTTGACAATTCGGCTCACCTTGTACCGTAAATTTTTCCTCCCCGTTTTGGCGCACCGAAAATCCGGTTTCCGCCTGACCCTCATAAGTGAAGCACGCCTTTCCCTCCCGCAGCAGGGCCTTGGCCTCCGGCGCGGCACTCTGCCGGGACAGCACTTGGAAGGAAGCATCTAAGGCAATCTCCTGCATGACGTCGTTCTCCTGAGCCAGCAGCAGGTAGCCGTTCTCCCCTGCCGTAATGTCCAAGCAGGTCATCCCATCCATAGGATAAAATCGGGTTGCAAATGACATCGGCGTTTCCAGTATTACTTCGGTCAGCCGCTCCGGCATGCTGGCCTCCGTTCTCCGGTCACAGCCGACTAACAGGAGAACCCCACAGAGTATCACAAGCGCCTTCGCCCAAATAAAACCATGTCCTCTCTTCATACATCCAACCCCCAGTTCATTTTCAATTGCCCTGCCGGAGGCCCGGCAGGGCGGGATATGCCATACGGGTCGCATTCTCTGCCGGGGGTGCGGACCTACCTAAGCGTTAGCCGGAGGTCTACACTGTGACAAAGTCAAAACGAATCGCCTTTACCGGACAATCACCAGTCTGGCGTTTCCCGGCGTGCTGTACGTGCTGGCGCGGACGCTACACTGGATGTAGCCGGGACTCTCCAGGCGATATCCGGCGCCAAGGGGAATCTGGGAGGCATAGCCCAAGGACTTGCCTGTGGATCCGTTGGCGTAACCCAGATTATAGGTTGCGCTGTTCTGCAGATAGGTCGCATAGGTATACAGGCTCTTGCCCAAGGTGGGAAGTGTGAGAAACGGCTTTGTGAGCACGCCATCTCTGGGGCGGCTCAGGTAGACGGTACAGGGGAACTCCTCCGTAGCCTGGGGCGTAAGGTCGGCTGCCTCTTCAGCCGGGGTTTCCACAGGAATGTCCCATCCGGGGAACAGCTCCGAGAAGGTGGGAACCTCCTCCAGCACTTCACCAGTGGCGACGTCCACAATTTGAGCCTTGTAGCCATCGGCAACCCATGTGGAGTGGTAGATGATCGTGTTCCGTGCTGCGAGAATGGTGTCCGCCAGCTCCGGCGAGGCCGTCTCCAAATCCAGGTACGCATAGGCGGCTGCAGGTTCCAAATCGGAAATCACAACAGCCTCTTCCGGGGCAGCCGCAGAAAGCGGGGCAGAGACAGAAACCAACAGAGCCAACACCAAAAAAAGTGTGCAGAGTTTTTTCATATGCGTGCCCTCCTTGTTTTACAGCTTTACCTTACAGCAAAGCTATTTTTGCAGAAAATGTACCCGTGTTTTTATTATACCATATTTCTTGAAAATTTCAAGGCCAATCCGTGAAATTCTCCTAATTTTATGCTCGTCAGCGTAAATTTTCTTACAGAGCGCCCTAGCATTGAGTTAAATTGTTTCCGCATCATTCACAAGTTCATACTTCCTTGGTCACCCCAGTCCGCCGCTCTCTGGATAGGCCGCCTGCCATATGGTCCAGCTCTGCTCCCAAAAACCGGGCCCGGCGGATCACGTCCTCACCAAATTGTGCCCGAAGTGCATCCACTGCCGCATCCAGCTTGGCCCTCCGCTCATACTGTACCGGATCCACCGGAGAGAAGAGATCGAACTGACAATACCGCTCCCCGGACAGTTTGGTAACCTGAACGCCTATTTGCCGCAACGGTGTTTTGCGATCCCAGACCTCATCAAAAACCTGGCAGGCAGCTTCATAGAGTTCCTGGGTGATATCTGTCATCCCGGCCATCTGCCGCTGATGGGTAATGTCCTGAAATTCCGGCGTCCGCAGCGACACTGTGATGCAGCTGCCACTTTTGCGGTCCCGCCGCATCCGCATCCCCACCGTCTCACACAGACTCAGGAGCACCTGATGGGCCGTACGCAGGTCTGTCACGTCTCTGGGCAAGGTCACGGAGTTGCCATAACCCTTGTTTTCTGTTGGGTCCTGGCGCACTGGGTCGGCATTGCGGCCGTTGGCAAAATGCCAGATGGTCTCCCCCTGCTTTCCCAGCGCCCGGCGGAGCTGATCTACCGGCGCATGGGCCAGCTCCCCAATGGTGCCAATCCCCATGCGGCGCAACTTCCGTTCCGTAGCTGGTCCAACCAAAAACAGATCTCGCACTGGGAGCGGCCACAGCTTCCCGGGAATCTCCTCGGGAAAGAGACTGTGGACCCGGTTGGGCTTCTGAAAGTCCCCGGCAATCTTTGCCAGGAGCTTGTTGGAAGACACACCGATGTTGACCGTAAAGCCCAGCTCCCGGTGAATCCTCTCCCGGAGCATCTCGGCAGCCTGCACCGGCGGACCGTATAGGCCCTCCGTCCCTGTCATGTCCGCCCATGCCTCGTCAATGGAATATTGCTCCACTGCCGGGGCCACCTGGCGCAGCAGCGCCACCATGTGCCGGGAGCACTCCACGTACAGGCCATAATCCGGCTCCACCACCGTGAGATTGGGGCATTTCTCCAGAGCCTGAAACAGGGGCTCCCCTGTGTGAATGCCGTATTTCTTGGCCGGGCCGCTCTTGGCCAGTATGATGCTATGCCGGGAAGTTCGGTTCCCAACCACCGCCGAGGGAATCTCCCGCAAGTCCACCTTCTCCCCCAAAATCAGGACCTTGTGCGCCGCTGTCCAAGAGAGGAACGCGCTGTTGGCATCAATATGAAATACAACACGCTTTGTCATAATGCAAACGCCTCTGTTTTACTTAAAAATGGTCGCATCTCCGAAAAACTACGTCTAATTTGCCATAAAAAGGGCCTTGACATTCGCCGCGCCGCCATATATAATAAGGCTGCACAAATTAGTGCAAATTTATCGATAATAA
>ENA-ORMO01002764-ORMO01002764.1-human-gut-metagenome-genome-assembly--contig:-NODE-2764-length-13005-cov-3.340386_pt1 | contig 13005 bp, 10 predicted proteins | sample MGYA00242106_ERZ509001 | MGnify/ENA primary metagenome ERZ509001 (study PRJEB26280, sample SAMEA2338736) | human gut metagenome | biome: human gut; feature: human-associated habitat; material: faeces... | reverse complement strand
CCTCTATGGCCGCCTGCGCCTCGTCCAGTCTGCGCACTCCGTATTTCTGTGGGTTTTCGCACTTGCTGTCCAGGCTCTTGTCATATCCTTTATACCCGGCCTCGCGCACAATGCGCACTCTATCCTTCTGCTTCATCTTCCGTCACCTCCATTTCAGCCGCTTCTTCCTCCACATCTTCGCGTGCACGGCCAATCTCACGCTGTGCCATGCTGAAACGTGTCAGGGAATCCATCATCAGAAGGACATCCTTTCCCTGATCGCGGAAATACTCTGCGATCGCCGTAGCCGTCTTGGCAGCTTTATTACGTTCCAGCGCCGGTTTATCGGAAGTCGCCACAACAACGACCGAACGCCGCATTCCCTCTTCTCCGAGGTCTCTCTCTATAAATTCCCGCACTTCCCTGCCTCGTTCTCCGATCAGTGCGATCACATTGATATCCGCTTTTGTATTGCGGGCAAACATACCCATTAAGGTAGATTTACCGACACCGGAGCCGGCAAAAATGCCGATACGCTGTCCTTTTCCGACTGTGATCAGTCCGTCTACCGCCTTTACACCAAGCGGAAGCACGGTATCGATGATCTCTCTTGCCATCGGATCAGGCGGCGGTGCTTCTACCGGATACTCCATTCCCTGTGGGAAACTACCATCCGGAAGTCTGCCAAGGCCATCCAGTGTTTTCCCCAGTAAAGAAGGTCCTACATGCACCGTCAGCGGGCAGCCTTCGTTTTCCACAATACAGCCACCACCGATACCGTCCGTCACCTCATAAGGCATGAGCAGCGTCAGTCCGTCTTTAAAGCCGACAACCTCTGCAGAAATATAATCTCCGCAACGTCCGCTCTTATAAATGCGGCAAAGATCGCCCAATCTGGCATCCGGTCCTACCGATTCTATCGTCAGACCAACCACACCTGCGATCTTTCCCAGTCTTTTAAAATAAAGCTCTTCCTTTAATTCATCATATTTTTCAATATTCACACATGTATCTGACACACTCATTGCTCCTTTGCTCCCGAATAGGACAACAAAAGCAGCTTCCGTTTCAGTTCTGAAAGCTGCACGGAAAGACTGCAGTCATATATGCCATCCGGTGTTTCGATCAGACACTCATTCTTCCCAAGCGTCCGGTCCTCCACAAATTCAAGCATGGATGGCTTAACGCCTCCATCCTCGGCGATCTGTGTCTTCTGCATACTGACAAACTGATAGTCTTGCTCGGATACATGGATCAGATAAGTATCTGTATTCTCCAGTGCATGCAGCGTGTTGCTGATCAGATGGAATATCACATTTCTGTATTCTGACAGATCTACCGCAAAAATATGGTCGTAAATATCAGTCAGCTTGTCGACCAGATATGGCTCCACATTGTCCAGCTTTTCCTGATACTCCCGCTCCATGGCTGCTTCCTTTTCAGAAAGCTCTGCCATTTTTGCCTGTGTTTCCTGCACCGCCTTCTGATTTCCCTCGCTATACCCTTGTGTATAGCCCTGCTGCTGTGCCTGTTCCAGCGCACGTCCCGCATCTGCCTGACTCTGTGCCTGTGCATCTGCGATGATCTGCTGTGCCTGTGCATTTGCCTCTGCTATGATCTGCTCTGCGCGGCTGTTTGCCTGCTCGATCAGCTTCGTTGCATTTTCATTCAGCGAGCTTTCTATCAGCTGCGCATCAGACTGTACGTCCGGCTCTGCTGCAGCCGTCTCATCATTTTCCGCTTCATCCATGTATGCCTCTTCTTCCTCCATGATCTCATCCGGATAAGAAGGCATTTCCCGAAGGGATTCCAGCCTTTGGGAAATTCTGTCATTGGAATTGATCACACGGACAGCATCCGCATCCAGCTTCACAAATCCCGCTTTAAATAAACTCTGACTAGACAATGATCTCGTCACCTCCGCCTCTGGAAATAACGATCTCAGCAGAATCCTCCAGCTTTCTGATAATATTGACGATCTTCTGCTGTGCTTCCTCTACATCCTTCATTCTGACAGGTCCCATGAAATCCATATCTTCCTTGATCATGGAAGCCAGACGTTTGGACAGGTTGTTAAAGATTGCATTCTGTACCTGACTGTATTTTCAAAGTTAATTAAGAATTCTTCCAGCCATGCAATCGCATCCAGATCCAGATGGTTTGTCGGTTCATCAAGCAGCAGGATATCCTCGAAGACAAACATCTTCTTGCGGATCTCGTCTGCCAGCTCCGGCTCTTCGATCTCCATAGATTCCATGATATGCTTCTCTGTTCCTCTGTCTACTGTATTTAAGATCTCGACGACTGCATCGACGCCGCCGATCACGTTGTATTCCTGGTTGACAAGCGATGCCAGCTTTGTTTCCAGCACGCGCTCTACCTCTTTGATGACATCCGGGCTTGTTCTGTCCATTGTCGCGATACGCATTGCCACATCTGCCTGTCTGTCCGGTGGCAGTGCAGAAATGATCTGTGCTGCCTGTCCCGCCGGCAGATAAGAAAGAATAAGTGCGATCGTCTGCGGATGCTCATCCTGAATGAAGTTCAGAAGCTGGGAAGCATCTGCCTTTCTGACAAACTCAAACGGTTTTACCTGCAGAGATGCGGTCAGCCGGCCGATGACTTCCATCGCCTTATCCGTACCAAGCGCATTTTCCAGAAGTTCTTTGGCGTATCCGATACCGCCTTCCGCGATATACTGCTGCGCCAGACAGATCTCGTAAAACTCCTTGATCACTTCATCTTTTGTCTGTGTTGTAATGCTTTTTGTATTGGCAATCTCCAGCGTCAGTTCTTCGATTTCCTCTTCCTTCAGATGCTTGAAGATCTGAGAGGACTTCTCAGGGCCGAGTGCGATCAGAAGGATTGCCGCCTTCTGTACGCCGCTGATCTCCGAATCTCCATTTTTACCCATGGGCTACCCCCAGTCTTCCGTCAGCCAGTTGCGCAGTAAATTTGCAACTGCTTCGGGATTTTCATCCACAAATTTTTCAATGAGCTTACGTTCCTCCGATTTGGATTCCAGCTCAATATCTTCCAGATCTTCCTGCGGTGTAGACTGCAGCAGTGATTCCACTGCAAGCTCTTCCTCCTGCTGATCCGCTTTCTGCGCACGCATGCTTCTGATCACAACAAATGCCAGCACAGCCAGGATTGCAATGATCAGGATCACCTGAACAATATCCGTTGCTTTTATCGAAGAACCTTCTTTATCGATAAATACCGGTACATCATAAGCAACGATTGCAATATTTGCTGTCGGGATACCGGTTGCATTGCTTACAATGCTGTATACATCATCATCCACCGTAAGCTTTGTCTGCTCACCGTTTGCAGCCTTATACTCGTCCCATGTCATATTCGTCAGAAGCCCCTGACTTTGAATATCCTCTTCTTTGTAGATATGCAGCTTTTTCGCCGTTACAGATACAGAAGAACTGTCATACTGGATCAATCCCGCCGGAATATTCTGCTCTGTGATCTTTTCATCCGGCAGATACTTTCTGGATTCCTCCGTTACTGTCTCGGAGCTGTTGCTGCCATCCTCGATCACATACGTTCCATCCTGATCATTTGAAGTCGTACCGGGTGTGCCTGCCACGCCATTGGCCGCTTCTGAATTGTAGGTGTCCTCTGAGGCAAGCATGCCCTGCGTCTGCCCGTCCGGGGCGGAGTAATTATGCTCAGTTGTCTTATATGTCGAAAAATCCAGTGCCAGATTGCTGGCAACCTCGATATTGTCATACAGGTTCGTACCAATCAGCACACTCTTTACTTCCTGCTTGACGATATTTTCCGCATCCTGTTTTACCGCAAACTGCGTACTCGCATTGCCTGTGCCCTGTGCCTGCGTCTCACCGGAATACAGGAGATTACCGAGGGAATCGATGATCGTTACATTATCCGTGCTGCTGTTACCGAGAGAAGTTGCGATCATATGCGCGATCGCAGATGCTTTATCACTGCCCAGTTCCCCATTTAATTCCAGCACAACGGAAGCAGAAGAATCTGTATTCTGCTGAATCAGCGTACCGTCATTTTCAGGAATACTGAATGTCACATGTGCCTTATCAATAACATCGATCGTCTGCAGATCCTGCTCCATCATTTTCTGCTTGTATACAATGTAGCGTTTCTGCTTATCCGACTCTGTCGTGGAAAGTCCGCCGGAGGTCACATCATCAATCTGCGGAACCGCAGTCGAAATATCATTGGCACCAAGCACCATACGCGCCTGGGAAGCCTGTCCGGACAGGACATAAATAGAAAGTGCATCATCCGATGTCTTATATGTAATACTATTATCCGCTAAAAGTGCTGTCGCATCGGATGCATCCTTTGTTGTTTCACAATTTGCAACCAGTGTATATTGCGGTCTTGTCAGAACATATGCCACAATAGAAACCGTCAGGATCACACCTGCCAGCGCACAGACAAGAATTGTCTTCTGCTTCGGGCTGAATTTGTTCCACCAGTCCAGAAGCTTCTTTGGAATCTGTTTTAATTTATCTGCCATTTTCGTCTCCTACTTTTCCATATTAAATCTGAATATTCATGATGGTCCGGTAGGACTCCAGAAATTTATCCCTGATCGCTACCGTATAAGAGATCGCAGCAGATGCTTTTTGCAATGCAATCGTAAGATCATGCGTATTTTCCGTCTCTCCCATTGCAAGCTTTACCTTTTCATCCTCTGCATCTGATATATATGCATTTGCCTGTGTGATGTTATCCATGGCAGCAGACAAAAAGCCGCCAAACGCATCACTGCTTTTGTCATTTACCTTTCCTGGATCTTCTGTCTGCAGAGCATTTTTGATCACACCGCTGCTGACATTATACAACGAGGTAATATCCATTGTTATTCTCTCCCTTTACAAATCTTACTGTGCCATCTCCAGACCTTTGACAGCCATGCTCTTACTGGCGGAAAATGCCGTCGCATTCGCCTCGTAGGAACGGCTGGCATCGATCAGGTCTGTCATTTCCGTAATAACATTGACGTTCGGATATGTCACATATCCGTTTTCATCCGCATCCGGATGGGACGGATCATATACCATTTTCATTTCCGTTTCTGTATCTTCATAAGTCTTTCCGACACGTACACCGCCGCCGATATAATCCCCTTTTGCCTTTGCCAGCGCAGATGCAAATGTCCCGTTTTTGCCTTTTTCTTCAAATGTCACAAGCTTGCGGCGGTAAGGGGTTCCGTCTTCTGTTCTTGTGGTATCGATATTGGCTATATTTTCCGAGATCACATCCATCCGGTACCGCTCAGCTGTCAGACCGGATGCATTGATGCTGAAAGAATCAAATATACTCATAACTTCCTCCTACTCTACTGTGTCACTGCCTTGATCATGGAAAACTCATGATTGATGCTGTCAACCAGCGCATTGTACTTCAGCTGGTTTCTGGCCAGTGCAGCATTTTCTGTATCAATATCTACATTATTGCCATCCAGACGGTAGGAGAAGCCGGAGCTGTCCGTATAGCTGCGAATCCTAAGATCCGCCTTGCTTAAATTTGCCACCTTTTCGTCTGTTGATCTGTAACGTGAATTACTGATCGCCTCCTGCAGGCTGTCCTCAAACGCCACGTCCTGCCTTTTATAGCCGGGTGTATTCACATTTGCAATATTGTTGGAGATTGCCTCCTGTCTCATCCAGGAAGCATCTGCCGCCTTATCCAGCACATTTACATAATCATAAATATTGGAGTTGATCACTTTAACACCTCATTTCATCTAATAAGCCTACTTTATTTCATTATAAATTAAAACGCAAAAAACACAAGGATTTCTTGGAAAAAAAACAGGCCCGGAAACAGATCCTGCATCACAAAACCCCTTTCCAAGCCCGAGAATTCCCTTTTTCCGTCTATTCTGTTACATATTTTTTTTCACACGATCCAGCTCTTCATATACCAGATCATTGACAACCTTGATATACGTACCCTTCATTCCCGAAGATCTGGATTCGATCACACCCGCACTCTCAAACTTCCGCAGGGCATTGACGATAACCGATCTTGTAATGCCGATCCTGTCTGCGATCTTGCTCGCCACCAGAATGCCTTCCATGCCACCTAGCTCATCAAATATATGGATGATCGCTTCCAGCTCCGACTGGGAAAGCGTACTGAGCGCGGATTTCACAACGGCTCTTTTTCTGACTTCTTCTGCACTTTCTTCATTGACTGAACGTAGCATTTCCAGTCCGACTACAGTTGTTCCGTACTCACAGAGGATAATATCATCGATTTCATATTCCTGCTGCTTCTTATAAATAAAAAGCGTACCCAGTCTCTCTCCCGCAATATCGATCGGGGACAGAAGTGCTTTATACTGGTGCGCCTTTTCTCCCTCATAACCGAGCGTTTCCAGATTGACATTTTCCTTTGTCGATAACACGCTTAAAAACCGCTCATTCAGAAGACTGTCCACAAAGACGCCGACCTTGCTTTCAAACAGCTCATCCAGCGTCTCGATCCCATCTGTCCTGCCAACACCGAGGATCTTGCCCTTTTTGCTGATCACCAGTACATTCGACTGCAGGATCTCTTTTAACACATTGCAGATATCATTAAATACGACCTTACTGGAATTGTTGTTGTGAAGTAACTTCCCGATCTTTCTGGTTTTATCCAATAATTGTACACTGCTCATTTTCATTCCCTCTTGCTCTTATCATTCGCACCCGGATCAATCTGTCATATAGCGCTTTTGCATATAATATTCAGAATTTGTATGTATAATAACACAAATTGTCCGATTTTACAATAAAATCGGACAATTACCTCTCAGAATCTTATGCTTCTTTTGTTTCTTTCTTTTCTTTATAACCGCAGCCCTCTGCAGAACAAACAAGCTGATTTCCCTTTTCTACAAGTACATTTCCGCATTTCGGGCAAAGCTTATTGCTCGGGCGCTGCCATACCATGAAATCACAGGTTGGATTATCCTCACAGCCATAATAACGTCTGCCTTTCTTCGTCTTACGGATCACAACCTCTTTCCCGCATTTCGGGCATTTCACGCCGATCTTCTCCAGATACGGCTTTGTGTTGCGACATTCCGGGAAGCCCGGACACGCCAGGAATTTTCCGTGCGGTCCATATTTAATGACCATCTGTCTGCCGCACTGGTCACAGACAACATCCGAAACCTCATCCTCGATCTTTACGGACTCAAGCTCTTTTTCTGCCTTTTCCACGGCCTCATGCAGATCCGGATAGAAATTGGAAACAACCACCTTCCAGTTGACGCCGCCCTCTTCCACGGAATCAAGCAGTGACTCCATATTCGCCGTAAAGCTGACATCTACAATACTCGGGAAGGCTGTCTTCATAATATTGTTGACCGCTTCTCCAAGCTCTGTTACATACAGATTCTTTGCTTCCTTTACAATATATCTCCTGGCAAGGATCGTTGTGATCGTCGGTGCATACGTACTCGGACGTCCGATGCCCTGCTCCTCCAGTGTCCTGACCAGACTTGCTTCCGTATAATGTGCAGGCGGCTGTGTAAAATGCTGTTTACTGTCAAAGCTCTCCCAGGAAAGCTTTGTGTGTTCATCCAGACTGCCCAGCATCTTATTCCCTTCTGCTTTTTCATCCTCTTCCTGTGTATAAACACTCATAAAACCGTCAAATTTCACTTTGGAAGCTGCTACCGTGAAACGATATCCGTTTGCATCGATCTTTACAGAAGTTGTCTCATAAACTGCAGATGCCATTCTGCTTGCGGTAAAACGCTTCCAGATCAGCTGATACAGCCTGAACTGTTCACGCGACAGAGAATCCTTGATCTCGGACGGAACTCGCTCGATATCCGTCGGGCGGATCGCTTCATGCGCATCCTGAATCTTTTTGCCTTCCTTCTCCTTGGTATGCACATCAGCCGCATATGCACCGCCATAGTTTTCCGTAATAAACTTATGGCTCATTGCCTCAGCTTCTTCCGATACGCGGGTAGAATCCGTACGCAGATAGGTGATCAGACCGACCGTACCACTGCCCTTGATCTCCACGCCTTCATATAACTGCTGCGCAATACGCATGGTTTTCTGTGTTGAAAAATTCAGCACCTTGCTGGCTTCCTGCTGCAAAGTAGATGTCGTAAAAGGAAGCGGTGCTTTCTTCACACGTTCCCCCTTCTTCACATCTGTCACCTGATAGGCTGCGCCTTTCAGGTCTTTCTCTATCTTCTCCATTTCTTCCTTAGAAGAAATCGTCATCTTTTCCTTTGTTGTCCCGTAAAAATGCGCGGTAAGCGGCTTTTTCTCTCCCGGAACGGAAAGCAGCGCATCCACTGTCCAGTATTCTTCCGGAATAAATGCATTGATCTCATCTTCCCTGTCGCAGATGATACGCAGTGCCACAGACTGTACACGGCCTGCGGAAAGTCCTCTCTTTACCTTCGCCCACAGAAGCGGTGAGATCTGATACCCTACCATACGGTCCAGTACACGACGTGCCTGCTGTGCATCCACAAGTCCCATATCTATCTCACGCGGATGCTTCAGCGATTCCTTGACTGCATTCTTTGTGATCTCATTGAAGGTAATACGATAAACCTTCTTATTTTCCAGCTTCAATGCAATATATAAATGCCATGAAATTGCCTCTCCCTCGCGGTCAGGGTCAGTTGCGAGATAAATCTTATCTGCTTTCTTCACTTCCTTACGAAGCGCTGCTAATATATCCCCTTTACCACGGATCGTAATATATTTCGGTTCAAAATCATGCTCGATATCAATTCCCATCTGACTCTTAGGCAGGTCTCTGACATGTCCGTTACTCGCCATGACCTCATAATTGCTGCCCAAAAACTTTTTAATTGTCTTCACCTTTGCCGGTGATTCCACAATAACCAAATACTTTGCCATACTACTTCCCCTAATGTCCTGTAATAATCGTTTCAAACTATACACTAAAAAAAAGGATGTGTAAAGTTTTTTTTCCGTTTGCCGCATTTTCGGTATCTTTTTTGACAAATCTGGCTAAAAAAGGGAAGGCATTCGCCTTCCCTTCTGTGTTTTGATCTGTAATTAGTCGAGATCTAAGAGATCTGTCTTTGTTACAGAGAGTTCCTGATAACCAAGCTCCGGAACTACCGTTGTCGTTGTTTCACCTGTTATTGATGAAACAGAATTGATCGTAGTCTGGGCTTCCAGATAGATTGTAAACTCACCTGTTGTATTTAAGTATGAAAGTGGCAAGTAGAATCCATATGTTGTCATACTTTCCAGATTCGATACTTTTCCGTTTGCATCTCTTGCAATCTCTGTATTCAGCTGATTATTTGCCACCGAATAAGTTTTGATCACCTTTGAAATATTCACAACCGGAACTGTGACTTTATTGATAACCTTTTCCTCTACCTTCACTGCCGAATTATCATTCAGTGTAACAACATCATCTTTCTTCATTCCATCCAGCTTCAGATAATACTGAATTGCCATATATTTTGTACCTCTGACAAAGTTTGTATCATTCAGTCTGAAGTAAATTGGTGTTCCGATTGTTGCTGCATCTACACCGGCATTTGTATTTGGATCTACAAACTGATACTTCCTTACTCCGTTAGAATTTGTCAGAATAGAAGAATCTATTGCTGTTGTTCCGTCCGGATTCGTCACATTCTTATCATACGGTATTGATATACTTGTGATTGCTGCTGCATTTGGATTCGGTGTCTCAAAGAATCCAACGGATGGCTCTGTATAGCTTGCTGTAAATGATGCAAACAATGTATTTACAAACAGCTGAGCTTCCGTTTCAGATGCATTTTCCAATGATGAATGTCCTGCACCGGTATATGTAATATTTCCCTTATTGTAAATATAATATCCGTCAGATGCCATCGGTCCCCCGACATTATCTGCATAGGGGTCGAAATCATGACCATTTCCGCCTAATGTATACCATACTACAACATCTGATTCTCCGTCACCGTCATCATCTGTATCCATATCCAACTGGAAATACTGTGAATGAGTTGTAGTTACCTTAAACTGATCCGGTAACACATAAGGATATATTGTCAACTGACCTTCATTTAACTTATTTACAGTATAAGAATCTGCACCACTTTCATTTTTATCTCTGTTTGCCTTATTAGAGTTGATCCAATACTTATCGCCTGTGCTGTTCATAAAACGTACTGCAGTTGTATTATTCACACCCTGCGTTGTTCTCAGAACTGTCTGTCGTCCTTTACCCGGCTGATATGCTACCGTTTTACCGGTTGCTTCTATTGTCATGATCTCACTTGCATTCTGCGCTCTTGTATAATCATTAGAGGAATGCAGATATTTGACGCCACTCGAAGAAGTTGCCGCATTTACCAGTTCTTTTACCGTTATCTTTGTTCCATCTGACTCTGCTATAATATTCTGCGTCATACCATAACGATCCATACCTACCAGATTACGAAGTCTCTTTGCCTGTTTGTAGTTTGAGAAGAACATGATAAAGTCATGTGTCAAAAGCGTTGGTTTTCCGCTTTCCATATAACTTTCTACTGCCGCAATTGCATCATCGCTTGAGAAATTGGCAAAGTTATCACCAAATCCAAGGACTAACATATTCGCACCATATACACCTTCTTTTGTTACCTTATCGTCTTTGTCTTTTTCCGGTGCTTTGATTTCAACCGAATTGAAATAATCAAGCGCATATTCTTTCAGGCTCTTCTTCGTTGCAGTATTACCATTCGCATCTGTCGATGCAGATGCAGCATAAGCACTGTATTTTGCTACAAAGTCTTTTTCAAACTCACTGACTGTTACAGTCTTGATCTCTACCGTATAGCCCGGTACATTTTGCAGATACTTGCCAAACTTGGAATTCGGATCAGCCAGCTGTGCTTCCAGATTCAGGTTGGAACCTGTATTATTTGTCAGCTGCAGTATCTTACAGATCTTATCTTCTCCTGTGATATTAGCTGCCAGTGTATAACCTTCTGCCGAATCATGTGCGTTCTGGTACTGATAAGACTGCACATCCAGCTTCCACTTCAAAAGCCCACTGTATTCATTAGAAACATCACGTTTTAACACATATTCTACATCTTTATTCAGAACATAATTGCCGTCTGCATTCTTTTCGGCTTCCGCACCTGTTCCTTTTACTGTTACCACAATATCCTTGATATCTTCCGTTGTGCTGGAATATTTACCATCATTATTGATATCAATATATAAATGCGGCTGATATGTTGCATTCATAGTCGGATCAGAACTGTCTGAAGCAATATTGAACTCAAATGTCATTGTTCTGCTTCCATCCGCATTCTGTTCCAAGTACTTTACTTTATCAGGATCAATAACCTCAGAATTCTGCTTCCTCTCATACATATATTCCTGCGGCTGACTGTTTACAGTCAATACAAGTTTTTCTGTTGCAACATATTTATTGATCAGATCCTTTTCGATACTCTTTGCAGTAATCATACTCGTACTGATCATATTCTCATATTTAGTATATTGAGTTGATCCGCTATTATCTTCATACTGACCTGTTGCTGTATTGTATAGCTTACCACAACCGAACATCAGAAGTTCATACATATTGGAAGAATTATCCACACGCCCATGATCTCTGTCCGTTTCATTGCCATCTGTTACTGCTGTCGGATTTACAACCAGATTATCCTTTGTTGTAACAGGTCCATACATATCACCCGCAACAATTAACAATCCTTTTGCTTCAAGATAAGCTTCCAGCTTCTTCAGCTTATTCTTTGTGAGATCTCTTCCGGCATATCGCACAACATCTGTATCCGTATCAAGATATCCTTTTAACTGACTTTTTACCTTGACTGTATCACCTATATTATAATATACCATACCGGTCATATATCCATCATTATAGGCAGGCAGATCCCGTTCCACAAATTTTGCCGAATCATATATACCATCTTTTACATCTCTGGTTTTAATTTTATTTGTGTAGAACAAACTCTTCTTATTACTTTTACCTGTTTCAGATCCAATATAAATGATGTCATAATTTTCAATCAGATCATCATTCCGTCCATTGAATTCATCAATTGTCATAGATTCAAATTCAATGTATTTTGCCTTGTCTGAATAAAAGGCACTCAGATAATTGGATACAAAGTCATCTCTGTTTTTCTTAAACTCACTATAATCATCAAAATCACTGTACTCTTCGATGCCATATTTTTCACTATACAAGAAATTTGTTGTCGGCTCAATTTCCAGGATTCTCAAGTTGTTCTTTACCACACTGATTCCGGTACCATCATTTACCAAAATATACTGGATTGCCACAGCAGGCGTTACATTGGTAGACATACTGCCTGAGGTTGAGTTCTTGTTTGTTGCATTGATATAACTGATAACAGGGCTGAAACCGCCTGATGCTACCGCTGCACTATATGGTGTATTGAAATCACCGTTTGCAAAATTGTCAAGCGCATCAACCAATGATTTTGCTGCAACAAAATCACTCATATGGTGGTTATATACATATACATTACCACTGACAAAGTTACCATTACCACCTGAAAGAATACTATCCTTCAGATTATTGATGATATCTGTTTTCTTGAACAATCCGTCCGGATCCACTAATTCAGATGTAGTTGAATTAAAAATACCTGTATCCTTTGCAGCTGTCACAACAGAAGACTGCCCTTCCTGCCAGAGCAGAAGAGCCAGTTTACTGATATTATTGGAAAGCGAAGCATCATAGCCGGCGTAATCCATCATCAACGCTTTATGATTCTGGACTCCCTGATTGTAAAGGTATGCCATGATCACCATACTTAAATCATTATTTCCCTTTACAAAGCTTTGATAAGTACCGTTGATATAGATCAGATCCGCCGAATCAATATCAGCCGTGGTAACTTTTGAGGCTGCTACCATCTTATAGTTGATCTTCATGTTGGCATATTTCTTATTACTGCCCAGTACGTATTCTTTAAACCAGTCACTGTTATAAAACTTTTTTCCCTCTATATCCGTTGCATAATAAAGTGCAAGATCTGTG
>ENA-ORMO01002750-ORMO01002750.1-human-gut-metagenome-genome-assembly--contig:-NODE-2750-length-13082-cov-2.739925_pt1 | contig 13082 bp, 16 predicted proteins | sample MGYA00242106_ERZ509001 | MGnify/ENA primary metagenome ERZ509001 (study PRJEB26280, sample SAMEA2338736) | human gut metagenome | biome: human gut; feature: human-associated habitat; material: faeces... | reverse complement strand
CGATGTTTCCACGGATTTTCTCTTGGGACGGTCGGAAAAGTTTTATCCTCCAGCAGATAAACTATGGGAAAAACTGACTGTGGCAGAATTTCTGCATCTCCTGCAACAAGCGGAATCCTACCCGAAGATGTGTCGAAGTTTTTTGGAAAAAGACGAAAAGAAAATTTGACAGAGCGCCTATTTTCTTGTAAAATAAGGATTACGGTTTGCACTCTTAGCTCAGTGGATAGAGCGTTCGGCTCCGGACCGAAAGGCCGCAGGTTCGAATCCTGTAGAGTGCAGAGAGAAGTCTTGTCATAGGCAAGACTTCTTTTTTTGTCTGATTTTTACCAGCGAAAAACATTGACAACTGTTGTAGTTTCGGCGTATACTGCTTAACGGAAATGAAACCCATATAGGTCCATAATAGGTTGGATGTTTCTACCGGTTACCGTAAACAACCGCGCTATGAGTTTCCCGCATCTGGGGGAATTTGTATCCGCAGATGTAGACGGTATTTTTTTATGGAGATTTTAAGGAGGATTTCAAATGGTTCAGAAAAACTTTGTCTGCAAAGGGGATATTTGTTATAGTAAAGATATGAAAACACTGGAAACCTGCAAAGATGGTTATCTGGTCTGCGAAAATGGCGTTTCTGCCGGTGTATTCGCTGAATTGCCCGAAAAATATCAGGATTTCCCTCTGCTGGATTACACAGGGAAGCTGATTCTGCCCGGTTTTACAGACCTGCATGTTCACGCCCCCCAGTATCGTTTCCGCGCCCTGGGTATGGATTTGGAACTGCTGGAATGGCTGGACACTCATACATTCCCTCAGGAAGCAAAATATGTGGACACGGATTTTGCCAGAAAGAATTACGCTCGTTTTGTGGAAGAAATGAGAAAAGGCCCCAACACCAGAGGCTGTATTTTCGGCACCATCCATCGTCAGTCCACAGAAGTGCTCATGGAACTGCTGGAAGAAGCGGGTCTGTGTGCTATGGTTGGGAAAGTCAATATGGATCGCCACAGTCCTGATATCCTGCGGGAAACCACAGAGGAATCTGCAGAAGAAACTATTCAGTGGCTGGCAGATGTGGCAGACAAATTCCCTCATGTCAAACCCATCCTGACACCCCGTTTCCTACCTTCCTGCACAGATGAACTGCTGGAAAAATTGGGTGACATCCAGAAACAGCATCACCTGCCCGTACAGTCCCATCTGTCCGAAAACAGAGGGGAAGTGGCTTGGGTACAGGAACTGTTCCCCAAATCCAAACACTATGGCGATGCTTATGACAGTTTCGGTCTGTTTGGTGGAGAAAACTGCCCCACTATCATGGCGCACTGTGTCCTGAGCAGTGACGATGAAATCCGTCTGATGAAAGAAAGAGGCGTATTTATTGCCCATTGCCCCGAATCCAACACCAATCTGGCTTCCGGCATTGCCCCTGCCCGCCGTTATCTCACAGAAGGTATCCCCATGGGTCTGGGCAGCGACATCGCAGGCGGCACAAGATGTTCCATTTTCTTTGCCATGGCAGAAGCCATCCGTGTTTCCAAACTGCGTTGGCGTCTGGTGGATGAATCTCTGGCGCCTCTCACCATCCCAGAAGTGTTCTATCTGGCAACACTGGGCGGCGGTGCATTCTTCGGAAAAGTAGGTTCCTTTGCGGAAGGTTATGAATTCGACGCTTTTGTGCTGGATGACAGCCGTTATGACAATCCCGGAGAATATGACATTGCTCAGCGTCTGGAGCGTGTCATTTATCTGACAGAGGACAGCGAAGTCCTTCATAAATTTGTGGCAGGCAGACAGTTGTTCTAAAAAAAAGGAGAGAGTGCCATGCAATGTGAAAGCTGTATGTATTATCAGTACGATGAGGAATACGAAGAATATTTTTGCGACGTGAATCTGGATGAGGACGAAATGGAGCGTTTTTTGCGTGGCGGCTTCCGCAATTGTCCCTATTATCGTCTGGAGGATGAGTACCGCACCGTGCGTAAACAGATGTAATACAAAAAAATCCCAAAATTGGCGTAATTTTCTACACAAATTCCCCTTGCCTGAGAACAGGAAAAACCGTATACTTGAAACTACGGAAAATGCGGTATTTTGTCCGAAAAACGGAAATAAAAGAGGAGAGAAAAGTTGCGGCGAAACATAAGAAATTGGGGAAATGATATATTGCGTGCTGCCATCATCCTTCTGGTGCTGTTTTATGCCTGCTGGCCCCTGCGCCTTTCCGGCGGGTCTATGGAGCCTACTTATGATAACGGTAATGTGGTCTGCGTCAGCCGTTTGGCAGGCTTTTTTGGGGGCTATGACCGGGGAGATGTGGTAGTCTTTGATTATAAAGACGAAGACGGAGAACGGCAAGTCATCAAGCGTGTCATTGCTGTGGAAGGCGACCGTCTGGAAATTGTGCCTGAAGGTGTCATGGTAAATGGTGTCCTGCTGGATGAGCCTTATGCCATGGGGCCTACGGAGGGCGTTGCGGATCTGGTGATTCCGCCGGATACGGTATTTGTGCTGGGAGATCATCGGACAGAAAGCTTTGATAGCCGGAATATGGGCGTCATTGCGGAAAAAGATTTGAAAGGCAAAGTGCTGTTTCGGCTCTTTCCTTTCTTCTAAAATGTAAAATGAAAGAAGCGGCTGTGTGTAAAACACAGCCGTTTTTATATACAATAAAGTGTTTTCGTATATTTTCAAGAGGCGGAAAATCTGGAATCCTCAGTCGGAATTTACTTCCGACGAGGAGCAATCAGGAATTTCAAGGCATTTGCCGATGGAATTCTTGATGGATACCTCTGCCTATCTGTCAAAGGCCCCCATGAAATGAGCCTTTGACGACAATAGATGGAATCATATTTTTTCCTTTTCGTCATATATTTTACAGAAAGGCAATCCGCAAAAGACGGGATGCAGGTGCCTGATATGATGAAGGAGGTAGGAAATATGGCCTTGGAAATGACAAAGGATACCATGACTTGGAAACAGCGGAAGGGAACCCACCATTCCCGTATTTTGCTGGAAGGGGATATGATCGTGCCCGATAACCGCCCCGATGTGGCGCAGGTGCTCCATTGCAGCGGTACGGTACGGCTGGACGAGGTGAAAAGCGGCGAGGAAAAAATCAATCTCACCGGGGAATTGTTGGTGCGTGTGCTGTATCGGGCGGCAGGCGGCGAAAAGCCCGTGTATGCCATGACATCTTCTCTGCCCATACAGGAAGTGCTGTACGTGGAAGGCATGACGGCGGAGGACGCTGTGAATGTGATGGCGGAAACGGAACATCTGGAATGCCAGCTCATCAATGACCGGAAAGTGGGACTGCGTGCCATTGTGGAAGTATGGGCGGAAGCGGAAGGCAGCAAGAGCCTTCAGACCGTCAGCGGCGCCCAGGGAGAAACGGTGGAACTGCTGCGGAAAAAGGTGCTCACAGAACGCCCCGTTGCAGAGAAAAAGGACAGGTTCACAGTGAAGCATACAGTGTCACTGGGAGCAGATCAGCCCAACATCGGGGAAATGCTCCATCAGGTATTGACCCTTTCCGATACAGACATCCGCGCCATGGACGGAAAAGTGGCAGTGCGGGGGAATCTGCGGCTGACAGCCATTTACGGCACAGAGGAAAACGGTATGCCTGTGGCAGTGGAAGCGGAAATTCCTTTCCATGGATTCATTGAAGGCGGCGGCATTACGCCCCAGACATGGACAGATGTGAAACTGACAGTCAATGAAAGTGAAGTCCGTCCAGCGGTGAACGATGATGGAGAAACACGGAATCTAGATGTGACAGCGGTCATTGGTGCGGAACTGAAAGCCGTAGACCATACGGAACAGGAAATGGTCACAGATGCCTATGGTCTGGAAAGCTGTTTGCAGCCCAAACGGGAAAAAGTCACCTTCCCTGTATGTGTGGGCATGACACGGAGCCGTTTCAGCCTGAAAGAAGGGGTATCTCTGGAAAATGGAGAAATGCCAATGATGCAGGCGGTAGCGGCATGGGGGCAGGTACATACGGAAGATGTGACCGTGGAAACAGACGCTGTCAATGTGGAAGGGGTATTGCAGGCGGAAATCCTCTATCTTTCCGCCGATGATGATAAGGCAGTATGTGTGCTGCAACGGGGCATTCCTTTCCGTCAGACCGTAGAAGTGCGAGGTGCCAAAGCAGGGGATGCTGCCTGTGTACGCAGCACAGCGGAACAGGTGGACTTCCGCCTCATGACAGAAACGGAAGGGGAACTGCGGGCACAGATCCTGCTGGAAATTCTGGTGACAGCCATGGAAGAAACGGAAGTGGTCACAGACCTTTTGGAAATGCCCGAAGAAACACCGGAAAAACGTCCTTCCGCTGTGATTTGTGTGGTACAGGATGGAGAAAGCCTGTGGGATATCGCCAAAAAATACCGCACCACGCCGGAACGTATCCTCATGGTCAATGATATTGAAAATCCCGAACGGCTCTTTTCGGGACAGAAACTGCTGATTTTACGAGGTGGCAGAAAGTAAACAGCGCAGCAAAAGCCGGATGCCCGTTTGAAGGGAATCCGGCTTTTTCTGTTGAGGCACTCAGGAATTTGACACCGTTTTATTTTGCGTATTCTTCGGGAGTGTGTTATAATTTTTCTATGCAATTGACAATAATGGACGGAAAGAGAGTTTGAGGTGTGTCATGAAAGGGTATTTTATCACCATAGAGGGCAGCGACGGCAGCGGAAAGTCTACCCAGCTGAAAAAAATCATTTCTTATCTGGAGGAAAAACAGGTGGATTTGGTGGTGACGAGAGAACCCGGCGGAACTGATGTGGCAGAAGCCATTCGGGAACTGATTCTTGACCCGGCATATCCCCAAATGACCGCAAAAACGGAAATGCTCCTCTATGCGGCGGCCCGTGCCCAGCATGTGGAGGAAAAAGTCCTGCCGGCACTTCAGGCGGGGAAAGTGGTGCTTTCCGACCGTTATGTGGATTCCAGCATTGCCTATCAGGCTTACGGCAGAGGATTGGGCGATATGGTGGCACAGGTGAACGCCATTGCCACCGGTGGTCTTGTGCCGGATCTGACTGTTTTTCTGGATCTGCCTCCCGCAGTGGGCATGGCCCGCAAACAGCAGGAGGAAAATCATGAATTGGATCGGCTGGAACAGGAAAAGTTGGAATTTCACCAAAAGGTATACGAGGGCTATGACGCGCTCTGTAAAAAAGAGCTGGAGCGGATCTGCCGCATTGATGCCTCCGGCACCATAGAAGAAGTATTTGGGCAGATCAAAGCAGCGCTGGATGAACTTTTGGACAGAGCGTAAGCCATGGATTCCATAAGGAGGGATTTATATGAAATTGATCATTGCCATTATCCAGGATGAAGATGCGGGCGAAGTTATCTCCCATCTGAACGAAGCGGAAATTCAGGTAACCAGACTGGCTACAAAAGGCGGTTTCCTCCGCAGCGGCAATACCACCATCATGACCGGTGTGGACGATGAGAAAGTAGATGAAGCCCTGAAAATCATTGAAGAAAACAGCAAGTCAAGAACACAGTACGCAACACTGCCTTCTTCCTGCGGCGCTATGCATGGATTTATCCTTGCGCCCATTGAAGTTAAGGTAGGCGGTGCGACAGTATTTGTGCTGGATGTGGATCAGTTCCATAAATTCTGATGGCACAAAGAGGAAAGGAGTGAAGGGCGTTGCACAGTTTTTCGGATATTTACGGCAATGCCCTTTTGCTGCGCCATTTGCAGCAGGCAGTGGCAGGGGGACGTGTTTCCCATGCCTATTTGCTGACAGGCAGCTCAGGCAGCGGCAAACGGCTCATTGCGGATACCTTTGCCAAAACATTGCAGTGTGAAGCCGGCGGCACAGAGCCTTGCGGTCATTGCAGAAGCTGCTCGGCGTTCGATTCGGGAAACCACCCGGATATTGTATATGTCCGCCCCACCAAAAAGACATTGGGCGTGGACGATGTGCGGGAGCAGATATTGGAGGATGTGAGTCTGAAACAGTATCGCTACCGCTATAAGATTTATATTGTGGAACAGGCGGACACCATGACCGTACAGGCGCAGAATGCCCTTTTGAAAACATTGGAGGAACCGCCTGCCTATGCCGTTTTTCTGCTTCTGGCGGAAAATCAGACGGCTTTTTTGCCCACCATATTGTCCCGTACGGTTTTGCTTCATATCCGACCTTTGCCGGATACCATGGTGGCAGATTATTTGGAAAAGAAAAAAGGACTTTCCCCGGCAGAGAGCGCCGTTTATGCCGCTTATGCCCAGGGAAGCATTGGACAGGCGCTGGATTTGCTGGAGGACGAAAGTTTTCAGCAGATGCGGCAGGAAATTTTGGAAAAACTCATAGCTTTGCCCCAGGCGAAAAAAGGGGAGGTCTTTCTGTGGGCAAAGGATTTGGAAAAATATAAAGACGATCTGCGTTTTCTGGATATGATGCAGCTTTGGTATCGGGATTTGCTCTATGCAAAACGGCTGCGCAGTGAAAAAGACCTCATTCAAAAAGACAAAAAGGCGGAGATTTTCAGAAGTGCCGTGGAATCCGAAGGGGAACTGGCACGAAAAGCCGCTCTCATACAGCGTGCCCGTGTGCAGCTGGCACGCAACGCGAATTTTCGGCTCACTATGGAAGTGATGCTGTTACAATTAAAGGAGAATTAGACTGTATGATAGAAGTTGTAGGAATCCGGTTCAAAAAAGCCGGTAAAATGTATTATTTCGATCCCGATGGTCAGAAACTGGAAAAAGGCGGTTTTGCCATTGTGGAAACAGCAAGAGGCATTGAGTATGGCGCGGTCATCAAAGAAAACACCTTTGTGCCCGAAGAAACCATCGTACCTCCTCTGAAAAAGGTACTGCGTCCCGCAACAGCGGAGGATGCCAAAGTGGTGGAAGCCAATGCCAAGAAGGAAGAAGAAGCCTTCCGCATCTGCTTACAGAAGATTGCCCGTCTGGAACTGGATATGAAACTGGTGGATGTGGAAATGACATTCGATAAGAATAAACTGATCTTTTACTTTACCTCTGACGGTCGTGTAGACTTCCGTGAACTGGTAAAAGAACTGGCGGCAGTGTTCCGTATGCGTATCGAACTGCGGCAGATCGGTGTCCGGGATGAAGCGAAAATGCTCAGCGGCATCGGCATTTGCGGCAGAGCTTTGTGCTGCGCTACATTTTTGGGTGATTTCCAGCCTGTGTCCATCAAAATGGCAAAAGACCAGAATCTGGCGCTGAACCCTACCAAGATCAGTGGTATCTGCGGCAGATTGATGTGCTGCCTGAAGTACGAAGAAGATGTATACGAAGAACTGAACAAAAAGCTGCCTTTTGTAGGGGATATCATCTCTACCCCTGACGGTACCGGGGAAATCCTTTCCACGAACGTATTGATGCAGCAGGTGAAAGCAGCAGTGCGGAAAACGGAAAATGATCCCCCTACCATCGCTTTCTATCACGTGGACGAGATCAAAGTCATCAAGTCCAAAAAGAAACGGAAACAGCAGCCTGTGGCGGAGGAACTGAAGGAATATGAGGACTGATGTGTTGATCAAAGAGGGCGAGAGGGTGGATGACCTGCACCGAAAGGGCTATGTCATCATCCAAGACCCCAAACGGTTCTGTTTCGGCGTGGATGCCGTCATCCTCAGCGGCTTCGCACGGGTGAAAAAAGGAGAAAAAGTGCTGGACTTGGGTACAGGTACCGGCATTTTGCCCATTCTGCTGGAAGGCAGAACACTGGGCAGCCATTTCACTGGGCTGGAAATACAGCCGGAAAGCGTGGAAATGGCAAGACGCAGTGTGGCGCTCAATGAACTGGAGGAAAAAGTGGATATTGTGGAAGGGGATATCAAGGAAACGGCAGCCATTTTTGGCGGCTCCGTATTCGATGTGGTCACTTCCAATCCCCCTTATATGAATGAGGGCGGCGGTCTGCAAAATCCTTCCGGCCCCAAAGCCATTGCCCGCCATGAAGTTCTCTGCACATTGGAAGATGTGGTAAAGGGCGCCGCAAAGGTACTCCGCCCCGGCGGACGGTTCTATATGGTGCATCGTCCCCATCGATTGACGGACATCATGTGTACCCTGCGGCAGTATGGACTGGAGCCCAAGCGGCTGCGGTTCGTTCATTCCTTTGTGGATAAAGCACCCTCTATGGTGCTGGTGGAAGCGGGCAGAGGCGGCAAGCCCATGATCAAAGTGGAGCCGCCATTGGTAATCTACAAAGTGCCGGGAGAATATACCGACGAAATCTATGACATTTATTACGGAGAAGGGCAGGCGTGAGTATGGCAGGCGTGAGTATGGCAGGAACACTTTATTTATGCGCCACCCCCATCGGCAATCTGGATGATATGACGCTGCGGGTGCTGAAACTGCTGGAAACGGCAGACATTATTGCGGCGGAAGATACCCGCAATACCCTGAAACTGTTGAATCATTTTGAAATCAAAACTCCCATGACCAGCTACCACGAGCATAATAAGGCGGAAAAAGGCCCGAAATTGGTGGAACGGCTGCTGGCGGGAGAAAATATCGCACTGGTGACAGACGCTGGTATGCCAGGGATTTCTGACCCGGGTGCAGACTTGGTGAAGCTGTGCTATGAAGCAGGAGTACCTGTGACTGTGGCGCCGGGTGCGTCTGCGGCGGTAGTGGCACTGGTGCTTTCCGGTTTGGATACCAGACGGGTTGTTTTCGAGGGCTTTTTGCCCATGGAGAAAAAAGAACGGCGGGCGGTTCTTTCCACATTGGAAAAGGAACACCGCACCATGATTTTTTATGAAGCGCCTCATCGTCTGTTGGATACTTTGGAAGAATTGGAAAAGATTTTTGGTTCCGACAGGGAAATGGCAGCCATTCGGGAGCTGACAAAGAAATTCGAGGAAGTGCGTCGTGGTACCGTGGCGGAAATCAAAGCTCACTTTACCGCACAGCCCCCAAAAGGGGAATTTGTGTTGGTTTTTGCCGGCTATACCTTGCAGCAGCAGCGGCAGGCGGCACAGGAAAGCTGGGAAAGCGTTTCCATCGAGGAACACATGGAGCATTATCTGAGTCAAAATTACAGTGAAAAAGACGCCATGAAGCAGGTGGCAAAGGATCGCGGCGTATCCAAACGGGAAATTTACAGCTATCTGCATAAAGACTGAAATAAAGGAGGGTGATGGGATATGTTGGAACGATTTCAGGCATTAAGCGGCTCTCAGATCATTCTGGCGGCAGTCATTGCTTTTGTGATCTGGGCAATCATTGAATTCATTAGAAGTGTCCGCAGAAGTGTGAAAGTGGTGAAAAAGACCTTTGGAGAGGTGGACATGGCGAGGGTCATGGAACGGTGCCATGAACTGTTCCCCAATGAAACCATTCTGTTCCGTGGGGCGGAGTTCCAGCGGGGCATGCGTATCCGCATCACTACTACGCAGAAAACCATCATTGAAGGGGAATTGATCGGTATGAATAAGATCCAGATGATCTGCATCCGTACCAAAAACCAGATCATTGCCCATCAGTTGGATAAAATTCAGGAAATGACAAAAATATGAGAAAAGGGCGGCGTGCATACAGTGGTGCTGCTTCATCAGAAAACAGAGATAGCTGGAATCTTTAAGAAAGGATTTCAGCTTTCATATTTTTATCAACATTTTATGAGGATTGTTTTCTTCTGAAGAAAGCGGTTTTGTCTTTTTTTCTGTACATATTTCCGCTTTCTCTCTTGTTTCCCATTTTGATTTGCGGTATACTGAGGTCAATAGGGAAAAAAGGGGGAAGGATTATGAATGTATTGGCTATTGTGCTGCCAGTGTTCTGTATGCTGGGGCTTGGTATGGCTGCCAATCGTTTCGGTTGGATCAGTCGTGCCGGCATGGACGGTATTAAATTGGTAGCAGCCAATATCATGCTGCCTGTTGTTCTGGTAGACGCATTGGGGATGGCAGAGTATAACAAAGTAACACTTCTGCTGTTGGCGGTTATGCTGGTACAGCTTTTCATTGCCACAGGGGCTGGTTATCTGTTACGGCCTTTGGTTGGCGGCAGTCAGAGCAGATATCTGCCTTTTCTGACAGCGACTTTTGAGGGCGGTATGATGGCATATCCATTGTATATGGCATTGTGCTGATCGGAAATGCTTTCCAATATTGCTGCTTTGGATATGGCAAACTGTATTTTTACATTTACCGTTTATCTGGCACTGATTACAGCCACAGGCAAAGGAAAAAGCGGCGGCGGACAGTTGCTTTCCACGGTACTGCGTGCACCTGCTATGTATGGGGTTGTACTTGGTATTTTGCTGGGGGTTACAGGCATACTGCCTAAGATCGCAGGCAGCCGTGTAGGAGATGTATATTCTTCTTTGATTTCTATGATTACCACACCGGTTTCCGCATTGATTCTGTTGTGTGTTGGTTATGATTTGAAACTGGATCACCGGGTGCTTTCTTCCGCGGGGAAATCTGCTGCCATTCGTCTGGTGCTGCAAGGGGGCTTTTGGTGGGCGTATGGTTTGTACTGCGGAATTTTGTGGCAGAACAGGAAATGAAAATTGCTGTATTCCTGTATGCTTTTATGCCGCCTTGTTTCATGAGTCCTCTGTATGCTGTCAGAGAAAAAGACAAGGTGTATACATCGACAACCATTTCACTCTATACCATATTACTATCATTGCTTTTACCATTTTGTCCGTCATATTCGGATGATTTTCAAAGCCGCTTTTTCCTGTAAAGAGCGGCTTTTTCTTATGGTTTGCAGTAAGAAGATTTTTCGAAATTGTATGGATAAAAAAACTTCGGGAAAATTCGCTATTGTATCTTTCGGTAATTCTATTTATAATGTACCATAACGAATACGCATAGCAAATGCAATGAGCAACAGAAAGGCGGAACAAACATGAAGAAAAACTTGCTGGTAGCCCAATCAGGCGGCCCTTCGGCTGCCATCAATGCCACTCTGTGCGGTGTGGTGGAAATGGGATTGGAGCATCCGGAGATTGAGAAAATATATGGCGTTAAAAACGGAATTATGGGGATGTTGTCTGAACGGTTTGTAGACCTGGCAGAATTGCTGGCGTATGAAAGCGCGCGTCAGCTCCTTTGCCAGACACCGTCTTCCGCTTTGGGTTCCTGCCATATGAAATTATCTCCCTGGGAAGAAAATGCCTTTGAATATGAAAAGGCCATCAGCATTTTCAGAAAATATAATATTGGTTATTTTATGTATATCGGTGGCGGTGACTCCATGAATACTGTGCATAAATTATCCGAATACTGCCGGAACCATCATATCAATGATATCAAGATCATTGGTGTGCCCAAAGCCATTGAAAATGATCTGCCGGAAACAGACCATTCTCCCGGTTTTGGTTCTGCTGCAAAATATATCGGTACCACTCTGACAGAAATTGCCTGTGACTGTAATGTGTATGCACTGCCTTCCATTACAGTGGTAGAAATCATGGGGCAGGATACAGGCTGGCTCACAGCGTCTTCTGCTTTGGCAAGACTCAATGGAGATGCGGCACCGGATTTGATCTATCTGAGTGAACGTCCTTTTTCCGTAGAACAGTTCCTGTTTGATGTGCGGGAAAAAATGATGGAAAAACGCTCTGTCATTGTGGCAGTCAGCGAAGGTCTGCGCAATGAAGAAGGGGCTTATCTGACAGACAGCCTTCAGAATCGGGTGGAAGATGAATTTGGTCATCGGATTCTGGCAGGGGTTTCCCGCTTCTTGGAGGAAATCCTGCGGCAGGAAATCGGCTGCAAAGTCCGTAGTGTGGAACTGAATCTTATGCAGCGCTGCGCATCCCATGTAGCAAGTGCAACAGATATTCAGGAAGCACGCACCATGGGACGGGAGTCAGTGCGTTATGCGCTGGAAGGCGGCAGCGGCGAAATGGCTTGCCTGCGCAGAGTTTCCAATGCGCCTTATGCATCGGAAGTGTTCTTCATTCCTGTGGATCAGGTGCTCAATCGTGTGAAACAGGTGCCGGATGAATGGATCAATGAAGAAGGCAATGACATCACACAGGAAATGATGGATTACCTCATTCCTTTGATTCAGGGTGAAATTCCCTGTGCTTATGAAAATGGTGTGCCTGTGCATTTCCATCTTTCCTGATTCATAGCAAAAAAATGTATAAATCAGCCAAAAGTCGTCCATACTTTTCATCGAGGTGGTAGGTATGAAAAGAGGGATTGCGCTTTTGGCTGTTCTTGTTTTTCTCTCCTGCACAGCGGCGGGATATTTGTATACCCAAAGAATGCAGGAACCTGTGACACAGGAAGAAAAAACAGAGCAGACAGAACCTGTTGCAAAAGAAGAAACGGTCATTGGGGAAAATGCGGAAATCGTATATCAGTATTATTATACGGAAGATCAGAGAACTGCGGAGCAGGTGGAACCTGTGCAGAATTATCTTTTGGGTTTGAATCTGGCACAGGTACGCAGTATTTATGATGGCTGGCAGGTGGTTTTCTTTTCACCGGATAAAGTCATTCTGCGCAGTACAGTGGAAGGACGCAGTGATGAAAGTTTTCTGCTGGGTGAGCAAAATGGCATGCTGGCTGTTTTTCGAGAGGATGCCGATGGAAAAATAACATTATATGAATGTACGGATGTGCCTTTATCTGTATTGCCGGAGATAGAGCGTCAGCAGATTCGGGAAGGTGTGCGGATATTGGGAGAAGATAATCTTGCCAGGGTTTTGGCAGATTATATCAGTTGATTTTGCCATGTAAGAGAAGGATAAAATGATAAAAAACGCCGGAAATGTTGGCTTTTTGCCAACCTGCATCGGATTTTCTGCTTGATGGCGTTTTGGCAAGAGTGATAAAATTTTGGTGTAAAACGGAAATCATTTATCGAAAATCACGGAGGAATGTTTGACAACAGAAGGATTTTTGAAAAAATGATAAAAAGTAATCCGCATTTTTGATTGTCTGTAAGAAAAATTTTTTGAAAAAATTTTAAAAATAGGCTAGACATTTAATGTCCCACATGCTATAATAACAACTGTGAAAACTCCCCAATATTTTCACATTGCGGTAAGACGCAATCCCAATAAGAAATACCTTCTCTTTGTGAAAATGAGCAG
>ENA-ORMO01002745-ORMO01002745.1-human-gut-metagenome-genome-assembly--contig:-NODE-2745-length-13112-cov-2.132419_pt1 | contig 13112 bp, 11 predicted proteins | sample MGYA00242106_ERZ509001 | MGnify/ENA primary metagenome ERZ509001 (study PRJEB26280, sample SAMEA2338736) | human gut metagenome | biome: human gut; feature: human-associated habitat; material: faeces... | reverse complement strand
ATAAATAAATCCCTCTGCTTTCTATGATGTTAATATTGAAAGATGCCTTACATCATACTATTCATTAAGTCTAAGCAAATTTATATGCTTTGTCAATTCTTTTCTTTCTGTGCTTTCTCGTACGCTTTAAACTACCTCGTTGATAAAAATTTTTTCCTCATCCCACTCACTGCAAAATACGGTGCCGCATGGACGCTTGCCCATCAGAAGAGGAACCTGCTCCTCCCTTTCCGGTTCAAGAAACGGCTGATACCCCAAAACTTTACACGAACCATACGCCTTGGTAAATTCTGTAAGAGCTTCCCTGCCCTCCTCTAAGTAATAGGCATCGAGGATTACCTCGCGCAGCTCGCACCTCTCCTGTGAACCTATCTTTCGCATATCAGACAGATCGCTGTTCTCCTGCGGAAGCAGCTCCCGGGAAGTGCAAAACGTTCCGATCAGATTTCCGTCCGATTGGCAGATTACCATGACATCTCCGGCCTGTGCGCGCTGCTCCGCACAGAGCCTCTCATAATACGGCACATCACGGTAAACAAATATCTCGTACTGCTCCTTCAGCACACGATTTACAAACGCGGCAAGTGCGCCATATTCCTGCGGTAATACCGGCCGACACATGAAATCTGCATCATGTTTTTCTGAGATCTGCGCTGCGCAAAGTATATCTCCGGCATTCTCTTCTATCCCTGCCGCGCACAGTACAGCCGTCCCTCTATGTTTTTCGGCATTATGCAGCACACCGCGCCTCTGGGTGCAAAAATACCGATATCCAAACGGCGCATATATCTTCTCCGAGGCAGGCATCAGAAACGTAAACTGCTCGCCTGCCGCTTCCATCTCCTTCTCTGCAAGCGCAAGTAAAGAGCGCATCAGGCCTTGGTGCCTGTAATCTTTCTGCGTCGCTACTGCTACAATATAATGCAGAGTATGGATCTCTCCCTGCACATACATGCGAAACGGATTCAGGTGCACCATAGCATGGATTCCATTCTCATCCTCTGCAACATATATCTTATTGTCTCGCGTTTTCCACTCATAGTAATAATCCACAAACGCCTTATCGTCCTCCGAAAACACTTCCGCATACAGAGGACGCGTCCTGCCATGCTCTGATACAGCAAGCCGTCTTATAATCATCCCTGACACTCCTTTGCACAGCCTGCGCAGCCGGACGATGTCATATGGTCGTCTGCGATCAGATCAGAAAGCGACTGCAAAAGGCAGACAGCCTGCGCAGAAATTCCCTCCCCGCTTCCTGTAAATCCAAGCCCTTCCTCCGTTGTCGCCTTGATATTGACACGATCGCTTGTAATTCCAAGCGTCTGCGCGACATTTTCTTTCATCTGCTCCATATACGGCTGTAGCTTCGGTCTCTGTGCAATCACTGTCGCATCAATATTCTCAATCACAAAGCACTTTTCCTCCAAAAGTGCTCCTACATGGCGCAGCAGCTCGATACTTGAAATACCCTTGTACTTTTCGTCCGTATCCGGAAAGTGCTTTCCGATATCTCCAAGCGCTGCCGCACCAAGCAGCGCGTCCATGACCGCATGCAGAAGCACATCTGCATCGGAGTGCCCGAGAAGTCCCTTTTCATACGGTATCTCTACGCCGCCGAGGATCAGCTTCCGATCCTGTACGAGGCGGTGTACGTCATATCCCATCCCTATTCTCATACGTCTCTTCCTTTCCTGTCCGACTCTTCGTTATCTATTCCTGCTCTAAATTTTGTTGTTTTTCATTTTTCAGCCGCTTTTCTGTTATTCTTTCCCGAAAACACTCTTTTTACCTGCACACGCCAACTCTGTCTTTTTATCTTTTCGTTTCTGTTGCCTTACTGTTGCACATCCGGCAGATGTGCCATCTGTGTATCAGGACAGGTGATTTCCACCATCTTCTCTATCATGTGATGAAGAAGCTGCGCCTGCTTCGTATTGACTGCCTTATAATAGACTTCCTTTCCCTTACGCCGGCTCGTAATAAGCCCTCCTGATTTTAAAAGCTTGAGATGATGCGAAACGGCAGGGCTGCTCATCTCCATCATAGCTGAAATATTCAATACACACTCTTCACAGTGACACAAGATCCAGAAAATGCGTATCCTCGTCGCGTCACCAAGCTGCTTAAACACATCGGAAACAATCTGAAACTCTGATGTCTCCGGCATATGGCTGCATAAATCCGCAGAGCTTTTACAGTGCTCATGCGGTAATGTTGTCTGAGTCATAAAATCCCCTCCGTGCTGGAATGATTATCTTTTATATTACCACAAAACTTAGGCAAACGGAAAATAATTTGATCGTATAAAGCAATTAAATTTCTTTCATATGCATATGCATCTTAATTTTTGTATCATGGCAAACCTTTCCCGCACCCGAGCGTCAAGGTTTTTCCTAATGACGAGAAAAAAGACCGATACGATTCCGTACCAGTCTCCTTTCTCAGTTAGAGATACCTTATTTATATTTATAAAAAGATTACCATAGAAAGCACGAACATCACTACCGTTCCTATAATCATAGGAACTGCCGTACGCTTTACGACCTCAAGCGGCTCTCTCTTTACGCTTCCTGCTACGATCATTACTACCGCGGATACAGGAGATACGGCACGCAGGAGATTTCCTGCCAGTCCCATCGGAACAGATACTGCAAATACCGGAATACCTGCTGCTGCGGCAAGCGGTACCATCAGCGGCACCATCGCAAAAAACAGGGCTGTTCCGCTTCCGCTTAACAGAACGATCAATGCTGTCAGACCTACGAGGAGCAGCGGCAGTACAAATCCCATTCCGCTTCCCTGCATACCTGTCATCGCATTCTGCAATGCGGAGATCAAACCGATAGACTTAAGACCTGTAACAAAGATTGTACCTGCTACGAGCAGCGCTACGATCGGCATAGAACCGCCCATCCCCTTAAAGAAGGATTCTGTCTGAGCAAGCGCTTTCTTTCCGTCTCTTGTGCGGATCATCTCACAGATAATCGCGATCACAAAGGAGAATAGAGTTGCTACTTCTACACTGATGTCAATTTTCAGTCCCGTGATCTTCTGAAGCGCAAATACGCCGATCAGAAGAAGGATTGGAAGAAGAGGAAGAATCGCATATACTGTGCGGTACAGCGCTCCGCCCTGAACCTCCTCAATTTCCTTTACATCAGCAATCTTACCCGCTGCATCCTTGCTCTTGCTGTCACAATACTTCTGCCAGAAGAAATGTACAACTGCCATGAGAAGGATCGTAGGCACAGATACAACCGCATGATAACGGAATACATAATCTGTTGCCGTCATGCCTGCAAACTCTGCTGTGTTGGCAAGCTCCGCCGCGATCGCTACATTATCGCTTCCAAGCGGTGTCGGAACGATCGTTGCCGTAGTTGCAATAATACCTGCCGCTGTCAGCGTACTCATACCTGCCTGAATGAGGATCGGGTACAGTGTAGCAAGAAGAATAATTGCAAGGTTTGACGCACTCGGTACAACGAGAGAAAGCAGATTTCCAAGGAGGAATACGATCGGCACTAAGATATAAACAGATTTGATCTTTGCAATCGGTTTTGTCAAAACGCTTACTGTCACGTTGTTTGCCTTGATATCATTCATATATGCGGAATATCCGCCAAGGATCAAAATGATAAATCCTGCAGCCGAGATTGTTGACTTGAACTGGTCTGCGATCACCTTCAGCGGATCGAGCCATACTGCACCTGTTGAAGCAAATTCTTCTCCGCCGATCGGATTTCCGAGCGCCACGCCGACAAACATGAGCAGAATACCCATTAAAAACAGCGTAATCTTAATGTCCATCTTCTTAATTAGCATAAATACTACGACTGCAACAGAGATTGCTGCTGCGCCGTACATTACAAATGTTGACATAATAATTCTCCTTCCTCTTTCGTTTTAGATACACTTTGCAATTGACTCTTTAAACCAAATGCGGAATTTTTCTCCGTCAATGTCCATGCAGACTTTTGCATTCGGTTCCTTATGCAGGTATCCTTTTAAATCTACCACAGTACATCCCGTTGTCATAGTTCCGTTTAACTCTACGCCGACATACGCATCTTCCATCGTGTACAGCTGCGGGCAGAGCAGGTATGCGATCGCACAGCTGTCATACATTTTAAGCCCCGTATGAAAACTGCCGCCTCTGTAGCGTTTAAACAAATGGTACGCCATATCTCCGACCTTTCCCATTTCTCTGATCTCTTCGCTGTCCTGCGGCAGCACAAGCGCTTTCAGTCCCACATCAAGTCCTGCCATAACAATCGGCAGTCCGCTCTGGAATACCATCTGTGCAGCTTCCGGATCAGTCGCCACATTAAATTCTGACATAACGCCCTTATTTCCGCGCGAAGCAGAACCGCCCATCATAACGATCTCCCGAATATTCTTGCGAACTTCCGGATACATCGCAAACAGCAGCGCGATATTCGTAAGTGTCGCGATAGGTACAAGCGTCACAGGCTCCGGACTTTCCATAATCACCCTTCTCATGGCATTTACAGCGTGCTCTTTCAGCAAAAGCTCTGTCTTTGGCTCTGGAAAATTATACCCTTCCATTCCTGTCTTTCCATGCACATTCGATGCATCGACAAATTCAGCAATCAGCGGCTGCGCCGCGCCCATAGCTACCGGCACATCCTTGCCAAAAAAATTCAGCAACCGCAGTGTATTTTGCGTTACATTTTCAAGCGATACGTTTCCTGCCACCGTAGTGATCAGGCGCACATCCAACTCATCTGAAAACAGCGCGATCGCAAGCGCAAGCGCATCATCGATTCCTGGATCAGTGTCAATGATAATTGGTCTTTTACTCATTATATGCCTCCTTATACTATTTCCAGGTATATAAGTATACCTTGTTTTTCATGATCACTTTATAAAACTTCGCATTTCTCTTTGTCCCTGTCTGAAATAATAAGGGGCACTCTTCTTCCCGCTTTTACATCGATCAGGCCAAAATTAGTCAACTTCAGATCCGGCGAAACAGGGAGACCTAGACAGGAGAACGACATAATCGGATTCTCATGCCTGTATCCAAGCTCTTCCATTGAGAGGCGCACCTTAGAAAGCCTTCTTGCAACTTCCTCCGGCGGCTGATCGCTCAGGATACCGCCGACCGGAAGAGAAAGCTCTGAAAGAATTTTTCCCTTCCTTACAGTAAGGTATCCTCCCTGCATATCTGCAATGCGCCTGACTGCCAATTCCATATCCGCCGGATCATCTCCTGCCACCATTAGATTATGGTGATCGTGAAAATACGTTGTCGCGATAGTTCCTTTCTTATGGCAGCTCCCTGTAAGGAACCCTATACCAACACTCTTATTTTTACCGTAACGTTCCAGCACCGCCGCCAATATACATCCGCTGTTTTTCCATTGAAGCTCCCCGTTCCTTACCTCCATCTCTATGCGCTTCTCTTTTGTCTGCGTCTGATCTGGAAATACCTCCATTGCCCGAACAGAAATATGCCCATTCTGGCATGGTACTTTTACAGAGGAAAATGCTTTTATCTGTTCTTCAAAAATCTGAATACTTCTGTAAAAATCTTCCGGAAATTCCCGATCCGAATGCGCCTGCTCTTCTATGATCTTTCCCTTTCCGCCAGCCTCATAGACACATTTTCCTGATTTATATACGTATTGCGGACGCAGGCTGTCAGGCTGCGCTGTCAGTGAGAAGTCTGCGAGTTTCCCCGGTGCGATTGCTCCTCTGTCATCAAGATGCATCCTTCTGGCAGGCGTATACGTTGCGCAGTAGATTGCCTGTTCCATCGGAAATCCCATCTGTATGGCACGTTCCACCACGTAATTAAGCTGTCCTTTTTCCACCAGACAGTCTGCCATAGTATCATCCGTAACGAATGCACAATACTCATATAATGCATTCTGTTTTATATACTTTATAATATCCGGCTTTAGCATCTTGTTTTGTATCTCAAAAAACATCCCATTTTCAAGACGCTGCCGCACCTCTTCCAAAGTATGTTCGGTATGATCCGCATCAATCCCTGCATACAAATATTTTGCCAGGTCAAGATTCTTTAAGGACGGACAATGTCCCTCAACAGGAAAATCCTGTCGTTTTTTTCTCAAATACTCCAGAAATCTCGATATCTCCAGCGCCTCGTTCTGAATGATCCCGCGAAAATTCATCACTTCGCCTACGCAGACAACCTCCCTGCGCCGTAGCAATTCTTTCATAGAATCCGCGTCAATCTCACCGCCTGTCGTTTCAAGCGTACAGTCTGTAGACGGTACACTGCTTGGGATTCCATAAAAAATATCTACTGGCGCACGCTCCCCTGCATGGATCATTGCCTCAATTCCCCGAACCCCTTTCACATTTGCCATTTCATGCGGTTCCGAGACAATCGATGTAACACCGTTTTTCGCAAGACACTTTGCCATTGCCGCCGGCGTCATCATAGAACTTTCAATATGCATATGGATATCTATCAGCCCCGGTATCATATAAGCACCTTTCGCATCCAGTATCTCTTCTGCCTGAAAGTCATATTCTCTTCTCCGGTCAATGCAGAAAAAGCGGTCGCCCTTTACTGCTACATGAGCATTTTCAAATCTCTTCAAAAAAGTATTGTATACTTTTGCGTTTCTTATCCACAGTGTAACGTATTCCATAATACCCCCGCTTTTACATCAGTGTGCAAAAGTACAATACACATACTGCCACAAGTACATACATGACAGGCGAGACTTCTTTACGCTTTCCTGAAGCATATTTCAAAATAACATAAGTCGGAAGCGCTACGCAGATACCATTTGCGATATTATTTGCAAAGATTGTAAACGTCACACACAGAAATGCCGGGAAATACTCTGTAATATCGCTGTAATCCACATTTTTCATGCCGCTTAGCATATTCACACCGATAAATACAAGAACCGGCGCTGTCGCAGCAGATGGAATAATCAGGGCAAGCGGCGCAAAGAAAAGCGCAAGAGCAAAGCAGATACTTGTAAATACTACCGTCAGTCCTGTCTTTCCTCCCGCCTCTACTCCGGCAGAGGACTCCAGATACGTTGTCATACTCGGGATTCCAAACAGAGCGCCAAAGCTCGTTGCCACTGCGTCTACCTTAAAACATTTATCTATTCCCGGAAGATTTCCGTCTTTGTCAAGGTATCCTGCTTTCGCGCCAACACCGAGAACCGTACCAAAGGTGGAAAAGAAATCAGGAACAAACAACGCGATTAAAAAAGGAATATACGCAAAATTAAGTGAACCGAGGAAGTCTATCTTTAAAAACTGCTCTCCTAATCCCGCCGGCATAGATACAAAATTTTCCGGAAGTTTTGTGACTCCAAACGGAATGCCTATCACTGTTGTCAGGATAATTGTAATAATCATGCCGCCGGAAACATTTTTCACCTTCATGACCAGCATGATCACAAAACCGATCAGACATACCAAAACCTCAGGGGAAGTCAGGTCACCAAATGTCAGATTATTCTTTTTCTCTGCTGCGACGATCAACCCGCAGCTCTTTGCGCCCAGAAGCGCAATAAACAGTCCAATACCCGCACTGACTGCGTGTTTCAGGCTTACGGGAATCACCCGCACTACTGCCTCTCGAAGTCCCAAAAAAGAAATCAGAATAAATAAAATACCGCTCCAGAAAATAACGCCCGCCGCTATTTCCGGACTGATACCCTCATTTGAGATCATAGAAGCTACAATCCCTACGCTTCCAAGCCCCGGCGCCAATGCAAACGGACGATTTGTATACAGCGCCATTGCGCAGCTCGTCAGAATGATCAGCAGCACCATTGCCGTCATCATCACATGCTTGTCAAGACCTGCATTTCCAAGCATATTCGGAACTGTTGCAAGCACATATGCCATCGTCACAAACGTTGTAATACCGGCAAGCATTTCACGTTTTACCGTTGTGTTGTAGTCAGATAAATGAAACTGTTTTTCCAACCATTGTTTCACTTTTCCCGCTCCCTTCTTCCTTGTTTTTTTATTATTTTTATAGTAATATAAGAAAAACAATATGTCTAATTCATATTTTTTATCAAAATCATTCCTTTATGGAATAGTTGGGAGGTGTTCTGTGGAATTCTTAGAACTGCAGTATTTTATGGCAATCGCCAAACACAGGAATCTGACAAAAGCGGCTCAGGAGCTTTACGTCTCGCAGCCGACTCTTACAAAATTCCTTCAAAAACTTGAAAAAGAAATGGGTGGAAAAGTATTTCGCAAAAATGGTCACCGCTATGAGCTTACCTTTCTTGGCAATCGCTATCTTGAGTATGCCCGCAAGATAACTACGTTAAATCAGGACTGGGAAAAAGAATTGTCCGATATGCGCTCTTCCTTCGAAGGTGAACTCAATATTGCCTTTCCGCCGATGAGAAGCACCTGCCTGATTCCACAGTTTCTTCCGAAATTTCACGAAAAACATCCCGGCGTACATATCAATTTTTACGAATACAGTCACGGAATCCAGGACGAACTTCTTGCGGACGGAAAGCTTGATTTTGCTATCTTCAGCGCATGGCAGCCACATCCGAATCTTGCCTATGAAAATCTAAAGACAGAAGAGATCCTTCTCGTATTACAACCTGAACATTCTCTCGCAAAAAAAGCAGTCGTCCGAGACGACTGCCGTTACCTGTGGCTTGATCTAAGTTTATTTAAAGACCATCCTTTTATCCTTCATTTTCCTGACCAGAATACGGGACGGGCTGCCCAGCAGCTCTTTGAGCAGTATCACATCCAGCCCTCTGTTCCTTTCCTCACCCGCAGCAGCCAGACATGCATCCAGCTGGCGGCCAAAGGACTTGGAGCTACTTTCGCACCGGAAAGCTATGTCAGCGATGCTGCCCGTTTGGGTTCTGTTCTCGCTTTCTCTGTCGGAGAACCTCCGCTGCTCAACAACCTGATCATTGCTCACCGCAAAAATTCCTATCTTTCTACATTTGCCGTAGATTTTATCAATATTGCAAAAGAGTGTCTGGGCTAGAGGGCATCACGCCCCTTTCCCGCTCACTGCATAGACGATCTCCCTAATCCCGGACACGGATAAGACGTCCCATACTCTGCGGTTATTGTCAATGTCTGCCTCGCCGCAGTCTATAACCTCCATCCGCAGCCTCACCATATCCAAGAATGAATCTGCCACCTTGATCTTAAGCTGCTCAAGAGCCGCTGCCAGCTTATCTACAAAGACATGCCCCAGAATCTCTACCGCAAGAGAATCCTGCGTGATGCCAAGCGGCTTTCCAAACTTCTTTTCATACAGAGCGCGTGCATATTCTGCGATCAGCAAAGAGCCTCTCGTCTGCGGATCATTCAGAAAATCTACCAGTGTCTGATCATTTCTGACTCTCACACATTTGTCCTCACACACGATCCCGATTCCGTGAAATTCTGTATTCCATTCATACATATCACATTCCTCCTTTGTATCGCTTTCGTACCGGAGCATTTCTTTTTTACTGCTGCAAAAACGCTGTCGTACGCTGCTGCCTGTTTGCCATGAGCCATCCCATGATATGAATCGCCTGCTGAAATTCTCCTTTTGCTATCAGCTCTTCGATTTCCTGTGCAGAAAGCTTTTTCACATTCAGAAATTCTGTTTCATCCAGTGACTGCCCCGACACTTTCCGGCAGTTTTTTGCTACAAACAGATGCGCATAATTATCCGCTATCGTAGCGTTTGACGGCACAGTGATCAAACGATCCCAGTCATCAGACTCATATCCTGTCTCTTCGCGCAGCTCACGCTTTGCTGCTTTTAGCGCATCTTCTGCGGATACATCCCCCAGACCGCCGTACTCCTTTCCATCACTGCGTTCTATCCCGCCTGCCGGAAATTCTGTCGTCACCATCCTGATGCCAGGACGGAACTGACGGACACACAGATAATTCTCCTCCTCATCCGAAGCTATGATCACCACATAATCCCTGCGGCTGTATGTATAGTACGGCTCAAATACACTTCCGTCAGGAAAACGATAGGCAGATCTTCTAAAATCGATCCACTCGTCCTGCACAATATGTTCTGTGCTGATCTCACACCAGTCGAGTTTTTCACTTTCCTTTTTTTCCTTCGTATGATCCGAATCTTCGTTTATTTTTTCGCTTCTTTTTATGTGTTCCTCATTTTTCATCGTTTTTTGTCTCCTTTTTCTTCTTCGCCTTTCTATATAGATACAAATAGATACAAAAGTGTGCTCCGCATACTCTCACGGCTTTACACTGCTCTTACCGAGCTCATTTTGCCGTGCCGGATACGTATTGCGCAGCAATTACATACCTCTGGCATCCGTGCGCATCTTAATTTTTGTGTCACGGAAAAACTTTCGTGCGTCAGCCATCTATGATACACGATCATGAATTTTTCTTCTTGGATACTACGTCGAAGATTACGGCTGCCAGAAGCACAAGACCTTTTACAACCTTCTGCATATTCTGATCTGTACCCATGATGGACATACCCTGATTGATGATTCCCATCAGCACAGCTCCGATGATGACGCCCGGAACTGTTCCGACTCCGCCATATGCGGAAGCGCCGCCGATAAAGCAGGAGCCGATTGCATCCATCTCATAGTTCTGTCCGTATGTAGGCTGTGCGCTCGTCATACGTGCGATCGTAAGCATTCCTGCAAGCGCTGCGAGGAAGCCCATATTTGTGTATGCGATAAAGTATACCATGTTTGTATTAATACCGGAAAGCTTCGTCGCCTTCTCATTGCCGCCGACTGCGTAGAAATAACGGCCAATCGTTGTCTTGCTTGTGATGTAGCCGTATACAAGTACCACGATGATTACCCATACGAGTGAAGTCGGAATGCCCTTGTGCTGAGCCAGCTTGTAAGACAGCGCCATAACAATCACACAGATCACTGCCATCTTTGCATACATTGCTACTACATTGCCTGTCTCATATCCCTTTTTCACACGGTTCATATGTCCGCGAACTGTAAAAAAGATATAGAGAATACATGCGATCGCACCTGCTGCCAGCGCTACGCGGTTGAGTCCCTCTCCGCCTCCTAAGAAATCCGGTACGTAACAGTTTGCGCCGCCGCCAAAGAGTCTGACGAAGACCTCAGATTTGATCGGAAGTGTCTTTCCGCCCAGTACAACATTTGAAAGACCACGGAATACAAGCATACCGGACAGTGTCGTGATGAACGGCGGAATACGCAGAAACGCGATCCAAAATGCCTGCCATGCACCGATCAGAGCGCCGAGCGCAAGCATCAGCACAATCGCAAGTGCTACCGGAAGATGCATTGTCTCCATCATGATACCGCCTACCGCACCTACAAAACATACAACTGATCCTACGGAAAGGTCAATGTTTCCTCCTGTCAGGATACACAGCAGCATACCTGTTGCCAGCACGAATACGTATGCATTCTGTGAGATCAGGTTCGTAATATTCTGCGGAAGCAGTATCTTGCCTTGTGTTCCCCATGTAAAGAACAGCGTTACGAGCACCAAAACAATTATCATCGTATATTTTTGAATTCCAACCTTTATTTTCGCCTTATCCATTGCTTACTCTCCTTTGCCTGATTTCAGAATACATGACATGATCTTTTCCTGCGATGCTTCCTGAGCAGACAGCTCGCCTGCGATCCTTCCCTCGTTCATGACATAGATACGGTCAGACATACCGAGGACTTCCGGAAGCTCGGAAGAGATCATGACAACGGATTTTCCTGCTGCCACAAGTTCATTGATAATACAATATATTTCGTACTTTGCACCGACATCGATGCCTCGCGTTGGCTCGTCAAGGATCAATACGTCCGGATCTGCAAACATCCACTTGGCAAGCAATACCTTCTGCTGATTTCCGCCGCTTAAGTTTCCTACGTTCTGTTCCACAGAAGGGCACTTTGTTTTCAGTTTTTCTTTGTAATCAACTGCAACCGCATATTCCTTATCCTTATCGATCACACCTCTTGAACTTACGGCATCAAGATTAGAAAGCGTTGTATTGATCTTAATCGGATTCCCAAGGATCAGTCCGTCTCCCTTGCGATCCTCCGTCACATACGCCAGCTTGTGGCGTATCGCATCTTTTGCATTTTTAAGTTTCACTTCCTTGCCGTCAAGCAGGAGCGTTCCGCTTATATGACTTCCGTAGCTTCTTCCGAAAATGCTCTTTGCAAGCTCTGTACGTCCTGCTCCCATCAGTCCCGAAATACCTACTACCTCTCCTTTATGAACTTTAATAGATACATTATCAACTACCTTACGCTCGGTATAAATCGGATGATGCACCGTCCAGTTCTTTACTTCCATATTGACCGGTCCGATCTTCACGCCGTGACGCTTCGGAAAACGGTCTGCAATCTCACGCCCTACCATACCTTTGATAATACGGTCTTCCGAAAAATCATCAACTCCCTTCGTCAATGTCTCAATCGTGGAACCATCACGGATAACTGTGATCTTGTCAGCCACATAAGAAACTTCATTTAACTTATGAGAAATGATGATGCAGGTCATACCTTCCCGTTTAAACTTCAAAAGCAGCTCCAGAAGCGCCTGCGAGTCTGACTCATTCAAAGACGAAGTCGGTTCATCGAGAATCAAAAGTTTTGCATTCTTTGCAAGCGCTTTTGCAATCTCTACAAGCTGCTGCTTGCCTACACCAATGTCTTTGATCAGTGTCCTCGAAGACTCTGTGAGTCCTACCTGTCTCATATATTTTTCTGCTTCACCGTACGTATCGTCCCAGTTGATAGCAGCCTTTTTTCCTCGTTCATTTCCAAGGAACATATTCTCACCGATCGACATATACGGAATCAGCGCCAGTTCCTGATGGATGATAACAATCCCCTTTGCTTCACTTTCCTTGATATGATGAAATTTACATCCCTCGCCATTGTAGATAATGTCTCCCTCATAAGATCCATACGGATATACACCGGAGAGCACATTCATCAGTGTGGATTTTCCGGCTCCGTTCTCACCGACAAGCGCGTGGATCTCGCCTTCTTCCACCTGAAGATTTACATTATCAAGCGCTTTTACACCAGGGAATGTTTTGGTGATATTTTTCATTTCCAACAGTATCTTTGCCAAAATTGCTCCCTCCAAACTAT
>ENA-ORMO01002741-ORMO01002741.1-human-gut-metagenome-genome-assembly--contig:-NODE-2741-length-13116-cov-5.241942_pt1 | contig 13116 bp, 3 predicted proteins | sample MGYA00242106_ERZ509001 | MGnify/ENA primary metagenome ERZ509001 (study PRJEB26280, sample SAMEA2338736) | human gut metagenome | biome: human gut; feature: human-associated habitat; material: faeces... | reverse complement strand
TGAGGAGGGAGTAGATTGAAATATCGTTAAAGGACACGGCCACATGATGTCCGCCGAGCGTCCCCCTTTAAGCAGAGAGCATGGATTGAAATTGTCTTTCGTCCTTCGTTTCTTCCGCTAGTGCTGCGCCACCCTCCGCATGGAGGGTGTGGATTGAAATAGGTTGCCAGTGACGATGACAAATATACAAAATGCCACCCTCTATGCGGAGAGTATAAATTGAAATTTTCCACCCCAAAAGGTCAAAACTGGATTGTGGGATCATCCTTCATGCGGAGAGTGTGGACGGAAAGGAAAGTCGTGCCGGTATGTACTTACGAGGTTTACGCATTACCCACACTCTCCATGTGTAGGGGGTGGCTTGCAATGCTCTTGCTTTGTCAACCTTTATCCCTCCTGTTAATGTCACCATCCTTGTGGGGGCGTTATTTGGGAATCATTTTCGTCACCTTGTTCCCTGCGTGATCGCGGGCATAAAAGGGATAGCCTACAGACTTACGATTGAAAAATTGAGCGTTTCTTTGCGCATGGAAGGAAAATCCGCTCCCAATTGTACCTTTCGTAAACGCGCTAGCGGTGTATTCTCCGGATGTATTGGCAGCACGGACAAGAGCCTTATCGTTGCCTGTATCCTGGAAAAATAGATAGAGGTTGCCGTCTTGCCCCTGCCGTTGTGCTTCGATAGTAGGGGTGGAGGGGACTTCCGTCGGATGGGTCCAATTGTCGCCGGAAAGCTTGGACGTATCATAGGCCAAGGCAGCGCCAATGTCCAACATACCGCCTGTGGAAACCAACCCTGTCAAACTGGCCAAGGGTTTGACAGAGGCGAGTAGAATTTCTTTGACATCTGCGAGGGTAATCCCATCAAACTGGGTATAGATCATGGCTGCTGCCGCGGTCACCATTGGCGCCGCCATAGAGGTGCCAGTCATGTAGCTATAGCGGTTGCCAGGCGTAGTGCTGAGGATGTGCGTACCTGGAGCCGCCAAGTCAACAGAAGATGCGCCGTAGTTGGATGTGTGGTGTAGAGCACCGTCGTAACAAAGATTGGCTACCGAAAGGATATTGTCCAGATTGTACGAGGCGGGATAGGTGGGGGATAAATCTATATTTGCCGAGTCATTGCCTGCCGCTACAATAAACAGCATGTTGGATTCGGCGATCGCTTGGTAAAGGGCGCGGTCATTTTTGGAAGAGGAAAGGCTCAGGTTACAGATGGAGGCTCCATTGGCCTCTGCATAATGGATGGCCTGAATCAGGGAAGCGGTTGTACCGCTCCCGTCCGAACCGCCCAGCGCTTTGACCGGCATGATTTTCACGCGTTCCCCAGGGATAATGCCGGAAATTCCGATCTGATTGTCCGATGAGGCGGCGATGGTTCCTGCACCGTGGGTGCCGTGGCTATCCTCATCCCCTGTGTAAACCTGGTTGGTATGATCGTAGAAGTTCCAGCCGTGTACGTCGTCGATGTAACCGTTGCCGTCGTCGTCTATCCCATTCCCAGGAATTTCGTCCTCATTGACCCAGATTGCGCCGGCCAGATCCTCATGGGTATAGTCGATGCCGGTATCGAGCATGGCGACAATGACAGAACGCTTGCCCCCGTTGTAGCGCTTCCATGCTTCCTCAACGTTGACATCGATACCTGCTACAGCGGTAGAGAGGTTGTTGGTAGACCGGAGTTGCAATGTAGCAGCGTTTCCAGAGGAATCCCACCAGCCAAAATGCTGCGTCAGAATCTCATCGAGCACCGGGAAATGGCTTTTTTGGTCCGGTGCTTGAAAGGTTCCATCGTTGGACAGCGCCCATTGTTTTCCAAACCATGCGTCGTTGACAGAAACTTCCTGTTCGCTATAGGTATAATTCGGCTGTACCAGAAGAACCTGTTGATCTTGAGAAAGCTGCTCTAGTCCCTTGGCCAGAGCTTCCTTGGTTTGGAAGGAATGGACCTGGTAACTGCCATCCTGATAGAACGCCAGAACTTCGTTATTTTCATATGTATCCAGATCCGTTTCAACAACCGCAGAAGGCTTGGCCGCGGTAAGGGAGCTGGCGGCGGCTAAGGCGGATCTGCCGAAGACTGGAACGGCCAACAAGAAGGCCAAAAAAAGGGCTATTTGCCGGGGCTTCATGGAATATCATCATCCTTTCTGTTCAATTCCTTTGTCAGGGAGGGTTTAAAATGCTGGTGGCTTTTAATCGTTGGATTGGGTGGAAGTTCCATCTAAATCGTAACGGGTTTCTTTGAAGAGAGCTTGAAGAATCCGTGGAGGTTCCGGGAATTTTATTGGATGATTGAGCGTTGTGGCCCGGTCCAACGGCGCAAAATCAAAAAGGGGATGGACTTTTACTAAAAAATGGGTATGATAAGAGTAAGGAAATACTGAGAAAAGGACGATGAAGAAATGAAACGTATTGCACCGGAGGTATGGAAAGAAGATCTGGCGGAGTTTCGCGAAAAGACGGACCAATTTTATGAGGGACAGCTGGACAAAGCAGCCTATAAGGGCTTTTCCGGCGGCTATGGAAGTTATGCCCAAAGGGGTGGAAAGGCCAGCATGCTCCGGCTGCGTTTGGCAGGCGGACGGCTGACAAAAGACAAACTGAAGTTTATTGCGGATTCGATTGCAAAGCACCACATCGACCGGGTACACTTGACTACCTGTCAGACGGTGCAGCTTCATAATCTGCATCCAGAGGCAATTTATGATATTGTGGAGTCCGCGCTCGATCACGGAATTGTGACACGCGGCGGCGGCGGCGATTTCCCGAGAAATGTGATGGTGTCCCCGCTTTCCGGCGTTGAGCAGGGGGAGTACTTTGACGTACTGCCCTATGCGGAAGCGGCGGGCGAATATTTGCTAACCTTTATTAAAGCGGAAAAGATGCCAAGGAAACTGAAGGTCGGTTTTTCCAATAGCCCGGCAAATCAGACCCATGCGACCTTCCGCGACCTGGGATTCGTAGCGCGCCCGGACGGAACCTTTGATGTGTATAGTGCAGGCGGGCTGGGAAATAACCCCCGTATGGGCTTGCAGGTTGCACAGGGCGTTTCCCCATCCAAGATTCTGTACTATATCTGTGCGATGCGTGATACCTTTATCGCCTATGGCAACTATGAAAAACGCAACAAGGCCAGAACGCGTTATATGCAGGAGACCTTGGGGGAAGAAGGGTACGTCAAAGCGTACCAGGAAAAGTTAAAGGCGGTCTTTGAACGCCACAACGACTTGGATCTCAACATCACCCCCACTTCCATCGCAAAGAAGGGCGATGGTTCGACAGCGGAAGGAAAACGGGTGATCCCGCAAAAGCAGGACGGCCTGTATGCCGTGCAGTACCATCCGCTCGGCGGATGTCCGGCCCCGTCCAAACTGGGCGAGCTGTACGATGTGATTCGAGATATGGAAGATGTAGAGCTTCGTATCGCGCCGGATGAGACCCTGTATATCATTCATTTGACAGGGGAAGAGGCAAAAAGGGTTCTCGCCGCTACAGAGGACGGCGCACAAAGTCTAGTGGAGACGTCGGTAGCCTGCATAGGGGCGTCCATTTGCCAGGTTGGCTTGCGGGACTCACAGGAACTTTTGGCGGCAATTGTACGGGAGACCCGTGCAGCCGGAATTCCCGATGGAGCTCTCCCCCAGGTGCATATTTCTGGATGTCCTTCCTCGTGTGGGACCCATCAGATCGGCGAGATCGGTTTCCATGGTGGCGTGAAAATGGTCAATAAAGTGGCAACGCCCGCCTTTACATTGCATCTGAATGGCTGTGATACCCAGGGAGTAGAACAGTTTGGCGAGCAAGTCGGTATGATTCTTCAGGAAAATATTCCAGCTTTTCTGGTTGAACTGGGGAAGACAGTGGCTGCAACAGGAGGAACCTACCAGGAATGGAAGAAGGAACATGCCGCGCAGGTACGAGCCATTGCAGAGAAATATCTGGTCAAGTAAATGCGATTTTTACTTGTATCGGTGTGGACTGAGAGTAGAGAGGCCCTCCCAAAAAGGAGGGCCTCTCTTTTTCGATGGATTCCTAAGTAAAAAGGGAACAACCGCTTTGATTTTCCAGGGGAATTGTATAAAAAGTATAGATTTTTCTGGCTAAATACAATAATATAAGAAAAATATTTGCATAATAGCGGAAAAAATTTGGATTATTATATCATTTTCGATAAAGATATTGACAAAATTCAACAGATTTGTTTTAATATTTAATGAAGTTAATCGGATAAATAAATTGATTCGAAAGGCTCATAAGTCGCCGATAGAAATATGTTCATGAATGATACATAAGACGGCGAGCAAATAAATAGCTTATAAGTTCTTTTCTTCATATTCCTTCCCAAATAGCTGAAGCCGGCTCCGTGTTTTACCTCCCGGAGCCGGATGAAAGCTTTCCCTTATTGGGAAGGGCGGATTATTCGAATTCATACATTCCTTCTTAATAAAATATTTCACAGCAACGGCAGGGGCGAATTCACCCCTTCCGTTGCTGTTTGCTGAGGCTGAAGCCCTGTGCAGAAAAGATGACAAAAAGCAGGGGAATCGCAAAAAACTGTTACCTTTTCAAATGGCTTTGTTTCCCCTTATCAAGAATATAAATTCAACCAGTTCTTTTAACTGCTGGAAATAGGAGCCAGGGTTCACGGCCCAGCCAAAGAATGAAAATATGGGGAGTCAGGTTTCAGCTCCGAGGCTGGAATGAAAAAGAGGAAGAATTGCCAGTTTGTTCAAAAAAGAAATCGAATTCAAATAGATTGTTAGGCATAGAGACATATTTTTTGATATAAAAAAATGAAATACAAAAAATATTCTTACAGAGGCAAAAAATGCAAGAGAAACGCAATATTTTCTATTGACATAAAGAAGTATTTTTGGTTCTATTGTTGTAGAGCTATTAATTTGAAGAATAAATTCATTGCAAAATGAATTGACAGAAAAGAGGGATGCCCATGCAGAAAAGGAAGCCCTAAAGGGAGCTGTAAGCAGTGTGGACTCGGAGATAAGGAGGATCAAAAGTGAAAGCAATGAAGAAGAAATGGTTGTCCATATTACTGGCGGCGTCCATGCTCTTTTCACCGTCGTACTTGTTGACGGGAAACGCGCAGGCGCTGGCAACAGAAGCGGGAACCTCCAAAACCGTCCAGGCAGCGCCGATTGACCAAGAGGTTTACGAGGCGGAAGAGGCCTCCCTTATCAACGCGGTTACGGCCAAAAATCTGGACGACTTCTCAGGCGACGGCTTTGTCGATGGCTTGGGGACTGGCTCCAAAGTGACGTTTACCGTGGATGTTCCAGATGCAGGAGACTACGCGGTTCGTCTGCGCTATTCCAATGGCTCTGGAGAAAATAAGACTATAAGCCTGTATGTGAACGGTGAAAAGGTTCGAACAACTACGTTGTCAAAGATGATCAATTGGGACACCTGGGGGGCGCAGACAGAAAATGTGCCGCTACAGGCAGGTGAGAATACCATTGCTTTTTCGCTCGACAGCGGGGATACGGGTTCGGGTGTAAAGCTGGATTGTATTAGTCTAGCGTATATGTACGAGGCGGAAGAAGCGGAAGCCCTCAACGGGAATAAGGTGATGGCGGATCATCAAGGATATTCCGGCACGGGCTTTGCGGCTGGTTTTGAACAAAACGGCGCGGGTATCCGCTTCCATGTGGAAACCCCGGAGGCAGGCACCTACACCATGGTGGTGCGGTATGCGAACGGAAAGAACGATGCCTATGCGCAGAAACTGACCTGCTCCGTCAACGGCAACGCACAGAAGGTTCGCTTTAGCGACCTCGGCAGTTGGGAAGAGTGGGAAGACCGTACGGTCACCGTGGAGCTGAAGGAGGGAATAAACACCATTGACTTGGTCAAAAACAGCGATGATAGCGGTGGGATGAATGTCGACTACATCACGCTGAAAAAGGCCCAATGGACGTATATTGGCGACGTTGTCTCGGTGAAAAACGCCAGCGACAGCGAGCTGATCTTCGAATGCGACAACGCGGCGGTCAGCATCAAGTCCGTTTCCCCCAGCGCGCTAAAGATTTGGTGCGAACCCAGCAAGCGTTTTGACCGCAAATATGATTCCTTTGCCGTCCAGAACGAGGCGGTGGCTCCGGAAACCCTAACAGCGGAAGACCGGGGCGACCATTATATGGTTTCCACCGGCACGGTGGACGTGCAGATCGATAAGAGCCCGTTCCGCCTCACATATTGGGATAAGAACGGCCAGCTGCTCTGCGAGGGCGGCGAACAGAGCATGGGCTGGAGCACGGACGGAGAGATTTTGGTACAGAATAAAAAGCAGGCCGACGAGCGGTTCTGGGGATTGGGCGAAAAAACCGAGGCCTTTGAAAAGACCGGCCAGCGCCTGATTATGTGGAGCAATGACGGCCCCGGCCACGAGGGCGATTCCTATGTCCAGGAGACGGGGGAAGGCCGTTGGTATATGTCCGATCCCCACTTCATCAGCTCCAAGGGCTATTCGGTCTATTTTGACAACACGAGCCGCACCGTGTTCGATTTCGGCAAGACCGACCCGGACGCCTATTCCTTCGGTGCGCTGAATCCGGCCCCCGGCGGGGAGCTGTTGTACTATTTCATGTACGGTCCGTCCATGAAGCAGATTGCAAAGACCTTCACGGACATCATCGGGAAATCATACTTCGCGCCCGAATGGGGTTATGGAAACATCCAGTGCCATTACGGGTATACGCAGGCGGACATCGAGCGCGTGGCGCAGGCCTATCGCGATAAAGAAATCCCGTTGGATATGATGATGGCGGATATTGATTGGTATCAATACAAGTGTAGCCCGACGCAATGGAATACCACCAATTTCCCCGATCCCGAGGGGATGATTGAAAAACTCCATGATCTCAATGTACGTATGGGTGTGATAGACGACCCGAACGTTACGGATGCCCAGCCGGAGGATTACCCATACGGTGTGGAAAATGGCTACTTTATGCATAGCCGCACAGGCGACCAGAAGAATGTCATTTGGCCTTGGGGCGCTTCCTCCGGCTTGACGGACTTCTTTAACCCGGCAGCTCAGGAATGGTGGGGCGAACAGCACAACATGATCTTGGGGCAGGGTGTGGAAGGTTTCTGGCTCGACATGAATGAACCGGCGCGTATGCGCCCGGATTGGGTGGGCTGGAACGAGGAAGGCAAAGCGTGGGGCGATATTGAAGAACTTCACAATGTCTATGCCATCCAGCACAACGAAGCCATGTACAATAAGGTGACCGAAGACGGGAAGCGCCCGTTCCTGTTAACCCGCTCCGGTTTCACTGGGAGCCACCGCTATGTTTCTCCATGGACCGGAGACATCGGCTGCGGTTGGGAGGATATGTACCAGCAGATCCGCCTGGGCACCAGCTTGTCCTTGTCCGGTTTCAATTATTGGGGTTTCGACATCGGCGGATTCAACGGCACGCCTTCCAGCGACCAGTTCAAGCGCTGGATTCAGCTGGCCACATTTACCCCCATCCACCGCTTCCATTATTCTGTGGGGCTTCCCGCAAAAGAGCCCTGGGAGAACGGCGGCGAGGATGTAGCGCGCGAGTACATCAACCTGCGTTACCGCTTAATCCCCTATATGTATTCGCTTACAGCGGACAATATCATTGGAATCGGGATTGAAAAGGGCCTTGGAGAAGGCGGAACGGGCGTGCCGCTCGTGCGTCCTATGGCTATGGAATTCCAGGATGACCCGAATACTTACAGCATAGATACCCAGTTTATGAATGGCCCCAGTTTCCTGGTGGCCCCGGTGGTGGAAGATTCCACCGTCAAGGAGGTCTACCTGCCGGAAGGCGATTGGTACGATTACAGCAATGGCAAGACCGTTTATGGCGGTGGGGGGGACGTTGCGCTATTCTGCGCCGGTTACGCTGCTCCCGGTCTTTGTCAAGGCGGGCTCGATTATCCCGATGCAGCCGGAGATGGAATATGTCGACGAAAAGCCGGTGGACGTCCTGACGCTGGACGTGTTCCCCACGTTGGAGGACGGCAGTTTTGACTTTGTCCTCTATGAGGATGACGGCGAAACAGACGCCTATAAGAATGGGGTATACACGACGACTCCGTATACCTGCAACGTCAAGGTGGACGGAGACGGCACGTCGATTTTCTTCCAAATCGGCGAACGCACCGGGAGCTACACAGATATTGCGCCGCGCAGCTACCTGATGCAGTTCCACAAGGCGGCGTATGAAGACGTCTCCGTCCAGCAGGACGGTCAGCCGCTTGTCGCCTATGACTCCCTGGAAGCGCTCCAGGCGGCGGAGTCCGGCTATTATGCTGATGCTTCCAGCGAGATCTGTTATGTGAAGGTGCCCGATACAGCCAAGGCATCCGCCATAACGCTGCACGGCACGTCGATCCCCACGTATGAATTCGAAGCGGAAGACGCGGAGATCCTGGGGAACGCGCAGAGCGAAACCGTATTCGGCGGCTACACAGGTTCTGGTTATGTGGCATGGCTGCACGATGCAGGAGACGGTGTGCGCTTTTCCAACATCAAAGTACCGGAGGAGGGCGACTATACGGTATTCCTGCGGTATGCCAACGGTTCCGGCGCGACACAGACGATGAGCGTCTATGCAAACGGAAACGAAGAGGACGCGCAGCAGGTGTTTTTCGCAAGTATGAAGGATTTCACCCTCTGGGATGAGGTTCCGGTGACCGTTCACCTCAACGCAGGGGAAAATACCCTTACCGTCCTTGTGCAGGAAGGCGATACGGCGAACATCAATCTCGACCGCGCGACGGTGAGCCGCGAGCCCATGGTTATGACTCAGATGCCTGTCCCGAACGGCGGCTTTGAAAACGGAAGCCTGGACAGCTGGACGGTGGAGAATATCTCTGGGACAGCGGGCCATGGCGTGGATAACAACGACGCGTTCGGCGGCAACTACAAGTTCTATTTCTACAACTCGGGCGCCTATGAGGGCCGGCTCAGCCAGACGGTTACAGGATTGCCGGATGGGGTCTACCGTGTGAATGCGACGGTCAAGATGTCCAATGCAGCGGCTGACATCAGCCGAATGGAGTTGACAGGCTATAACGGCGAGCAGGAGACTCTGGTCAATATCCCATTCAACAGCATTTATCAGAAATTCTCCACGGAGGTTGAAGTAACAGACGGCCAAGTTAATATCGCGTTTTATTGTAAGGCTCCTGGGAACACTTCCATGCAGATCGACAACGTGGAGCTGTGGAAGATCGACAGTGAGCGGCCGAGCGAAACCTATGCGATCCAGGTGGCGGACGGCCAGGAAGCTACTTTGACCGCGCCGGCGCAGGCCGTGTTGGGCGAAACAGTGACCGTTTCCGTCTCCAACATTCCGGAGGGCAAGACGGTGAAAGAAGTCAAGGCTGTTAGTGCAGATGGAATGGAGTTGGATGTCAGAAAAATTATTCCAGACAAGTCCTACAGCTTCGTGATGCCAGCTAAGGCGGTGACACTCTCCGTAGAGCTGATCGACATTGAAACCGTGGCCAAGGCAGTGGTCAGCCGCGATACAGTCACCCGCATTGAAGCGGAGGATTTCGACGAGCAGGGCGGCGACCCGGCCATGGGCGACAAGGCGGGCGTCAAGGTCGAAAGTTGCGGCGAAGGCGGCCAGAATGTCGGCAGTACGGACGCGGGCGACTACATGCTCTACCACAATATCTATGTTAAGGAAGCAGGCACCTATCAGTTCCGCCTTCGGGTTGCAAGCAACAATACCGACGGCGGCGTAGAGGGTTCTCCGGACGGAGTAACCATCGTCACAACTGCGGCGCCCGAGGGCGTAGTCGGCACAATCCCGTTTACGGGCGCATGGCAGACCTATACCGATATTTATCTGGATGTTCCTCTGGAAGCTGGCCTACAGACGATCCGATTTAATGTGACGCATGAGGGCTGGAATTTCAACTACTTTGATATTCAGGCCGAAGCAAAGGCAGTCGTCACACCGGACGGCGTGACAAAGATCGAAGCAGAGGACTTTGACGGCCAAGGCGGCGACCCGGCCATGGGCGACAAGGCGGGCGTCAAGGTAGAGAGCTGCGGCGAGGGCGGCCAGAATGTCGGAAGTACGGACGCAGGCGACTACTTCTATTATGACGACATCCTCGTCATGGAAAAAGGCACCTATCAGTTTACACTGCGCGTAGCAAGCCAAAATACCGAGGGCGGTGTACAGGGTTCTCCGAACGGCGTGTCCATCGTGACCACTGCAGCGCCGGATGGCGTGTCGGCCACCATTCCGTTTACAGGCGGCTGGCAGACGTATACTGACGTAAAAGTTATGGTTCCGTTGGAGGCAGGGCGTCAAACCATCCGCTTCAACGTGACACACGAGGGTTGGAACATCAATTATTTCACCATCTCCGTTCCGGTGGAAATACCGTCCTATGAAGAGGTCTCCATGGTCAACCGTTGGAAGAACCAGTATCTGACAGACGATGGAAGTGGCGTACTCAAGTACGCTGGAAATATCGACAGCGACAACATCGATGCATATAGCTGGGACTTTATTCCGGATGAAGATGGCTATTATACCATCCAGAACCAGGCGACTGGCAACTATATTGTCAATGATGGTTCCGGCTTTGCAGCTTGTATGGCTGAGAGCGGAGAGGGCGACTCCGGCAAGTGGATTCTTCGCAATGTGAGTGGATATACCAAGGTTACCAGTCTATTGGACGATACGCTCTCTTTGGCGCTCGAAAATCAAGACTCCCAAAACCGGGTGGAGCTGGCCGAAGCGCCGGACAGCTGGTACAGTGCGCACTTCACGCTAAACAGCACACGCTTTGACTACGATATTTACCCCGACAAGATTGTCGATGGTCCATATACCATGACCGCCGACAACGGGAAAGAACTGCATTCCACCTATGAAAACAATACCTGGAAACTGACCAAGGACATCTCCGAATTGCCGCAGTTTACAGCAGAGAATATGCCGATTTCTGAGGCGCTGTACAATATGGCGTTGCAGGAGTCCCTGGAAGACATCTTTACAGAGACCAGCATTCACACAGGGGAAAAGGTCGAAGTATTTAATACCGGCGCGAACTGGAACAAGGTTTGGACGCGCGATACGGCGATGTCTGTTCAGTATTCTTTGGCATGGGCGTTCCCAGAGCAGTCCGGCAACAGCCTGCTGCAAAAGATTCAAGGCGACCCGCAGGAGTGGGTGGAGGATACCGGCACCGGCGGTTCGTATCCAGCTTCTACGGATCGTATTATCCTAGCTATGGCTGCATGGGAGACCTATCTTGCCACAGGGGATACGGAATTCCTGGAAAAAGTCTATGATGTGACCAAATATACATTGGAAAAGGACTTCCATGTAAACTATGACCCGAATACCGGCCTCTTTAAGGGGGAGACTTCCGGCCTTGACCATCGTTCTAAGACGTATCCCGACTGGATGGACGAGGGCTATTTCTCCGACATCATGGAATCCAAGTCCTGCAATACCAATATTGAGTATGCAGTGGCGTTTAAGGTAATGGAGCAGGCCTCGGAAATCCTTGGAAAGGACCCGGCAGAGACAGAAAAATGGGCCAAGCATTTTGAAGCACTCAAGCAGGCGATCAACGACACCTTCTGGATGGAGGAGCACGGATATTATTCCTCCTGGCAATATCCGGAATATATGGGCAATGTCCTCGCAGAAAAGACGGATGTCATTGCAGCCGGTTATGCGGTCTATTTTGACATTGCAACCCCAGAAATGGCCGAAAAACTGATGGAAAACTATCCGCTTGTCAAATATGGCGCAGATACCGTTTATCCACAGAAGACCGGTAAAAACTTCAGTGCGATTTACCACAATCGCGGCGTGTGGCCCGGCTGGGAAGCGGCCCTGATGGAAGCGGCAATGGTCGGCGGGAATCATGAGCTTGCGGGCGAGATTATGAAATCCATCATGTACGGTGCGGCGAGAAACCTTTCCAACGAAGAAGTTATTAACTACGAAACGGGCGCAGGCAATGATGCGCATCGCCAGCTGTGGTCGGTAGCAGGTCAGTTGGCCGGTTACTACCGAGTGTTGTTTGGTATGACGTATGATCTGGACGGCATCCATTTTGCACCGTATGTTCCGGATTGGATGGTCGGCCCGTTTGAACTGAGCAATTATTCTTACCGTGATGCGACCTTGAACCTCAAGGTTTCCGGACAAGGCGACCAGGTGGCATCCTTGAAGGTAAACGGCGAAGAAAAGGGCGCGAATTACGTGCTCCCCGCAGATGCCTCCGGCAATTATACGGTCGAAATTGCGATGGAGGACAGCGGCGAACACAGCGCAGTCAACCTCAAGCCGGAAAATTTGGTCATCTGCCCGGAACTGCCGGAAATGCAGCTCGAAGATGGCGTGCTGTCTTGGACGCCGGATACACGCTACACCTACAAGCTTTGGACCGGTACGGAATATATTGATGTAACGGGGCAGGATAGCTATACCATCCCACAGAATGTCTATGGCAGCTATTCCCTGGTGGCAGTGGACGAAGACGGGATTGCGTCCGAGCTCTCCGAACCCATCGTTTGGAATCCGGATGGGACGGTCCTCAAGTATGAGGCAGAGGATGCAAGTTACAACAGCGACTGCTTTGCCAACTCCATCCAGGGATATTCCGGGACCGGTTATGTGCAGGATAACCGTCCCAACGGTGGTACGGACATCACCTTCAAGGTCAATGTTCCAGTTGAAGGCGATTATCTGGTGAGCGCCCTGTACAACAATGGCGGCGATACCACCAGCGGAAACTATGCGGCAATCCGTTCGGTCCTGTTGGACGGTGAGGATTATGGCACCATGTCGTTCTCTATTACATTTGACAATGCATTCTATCGTTCACCCCGCATGAGGATGCACTTGACAGAAGGGGAGCATACCATTACCTTTACCTACAATTATAATGGCAATATTTACGACCAGAACATGAACATCAGCCGCAACAATCTTGCGATGGACCAACTGATTCTGGAGGACATCAGCACCATGTCAGTTGTAGAATCCCCCGTGCAGCTGGGACTGGATGGACCAGAGACGGTGGAGACAAACAGCTGCTTTATGGTGAAGAATACCATAAGCGGACTGG
>ENA-ORMO01002738-ORMO01002738.1-human-gut-metagenome-genome-assembly--contig:-NODE-2738-length-13139-cov-4.239223_pt1 | contig 13139 bp, 20 predicted proteins | sample MGYA00242106_ERZ509001 | MGnify/ENA primary metagenome ERZ509001 (study PRJEB26280, sample SAMEA2338736) | human gut metagenome | biome: human gut; feature: human-associated habitat; material: faeces... | reverse complement strand
CGTTGTCCGTTTTTGTCGGCGCGGCTTTCTTTTTGGCGGGCACGTCCCTTGGGGCGGGAGGCATGGGCGTGGGCGTCCGCTGCGTCCACAGCAGGCCGGCAAACGCCAGCAACAAGGCAAGGAGAATGCCCCAGATGATTTTTGTTCTTTTCGTGATCACCATGATCTTATCCCCTTGTATTGCCCGGCCTGCTGACAAAAAATTCAGCATACAGCATCCGCATGGGCATTGGATGTTTTCTTTTGGACTTGCGGAATTTGCCGCAATGACACTTGGAGTCTGCCCGTACATCTCTCAAAGTTTCGCTGCACAAATACAACAAGTCGCCATCCGTACAGGCGCGTTGGTAGAAAATCATGCCCGCATGAAAGCCTTTTTTGCGAATCCTGGAACAATAGCCGCACATCCTGTCCATAGGAGCTTCGTTCTCATCTTTCCCTGGCGTGGATATTTCCCTGGAGCGTCCAGACTTCATTTTTGAAGCTGATCCGCTCCAGCGTCAGGCCCGGCAAGGCGGACAAGGCGCGCCAGAGCGCGCGCTCTTGCAGCAGGGAGCCGGGAACGGCGCTCAGGGTCCATTCTCCCTTGATCCAGGGAGCCGACAGCTCAACCTTGTCGATGCTGCGTTTTTCCGGCTTCTGAAATGCCAGACGCAGCCGGGCACCCGCCTGCTGGGTGATCTGGTAGAGATGCCGGGTGGCGGTTTCCCGCGTCAGGATGCCGGGGTAGTTCTGGCCGGTACGGGCCTTCCGGCCCGTGGCCAGCGTCATCCGGGATACGGCGAGCTGCGGGCTTTTCAATATTGCCTTTGCCGGCAGGCTCAGGAAATCAGCCTGACTCTGGTGCGCCCAGGCGACGCTGACGGCACGGCCCGCACAGGAGGCTTCAGACAACATCCAGCCGTTGGCCACCGTGGGCTGGGCCAGCAGCGCCTCCATGCAGGGTTCGGCCACGTCCACGGCCAGGGGAGCTTGCGTCCAGATCTGCTCGAAATAGTTCTCCGGATGGGCAAGCAGTTCCTGGCGGCGCTGTTCTTTGTTCAATTTTGCCAGCCGGGCCGACTCCAGCGAGGCCTGTTCCGCCTGATGTTCACGCCATGCGTTGAAGGCCAGGCCGCCGCCGATCAGCAGCCCCAGGGCCAGGCCCGCGCCAAAGACCGCCGGCGAAACGCGCCTGGGCGCTTCCTGGAGCGATTCAAGACAACCGCGCCGACGCAGCACAGCGCCCGGCCCCACATGCAGCAGGGGTTCCAGCCAAGCCAGGCTGTGCGCCGGATCCTCCTGCGTGACGACTTCCGCGATGCTGTTGTCCAGCAGTTCATTCAGGCTTTTCAGTTCCTGTTCCGCCTCCTGGCGCGTCGCATAGACCGCGTCGCCCTGCCCCACATTCTGGCCGTTCTGGCGGCCAATGACCCACCAGAAAGATTCTCCCTGCACATCTTCCAGGGCGAACAGCCCCAGGAAGGACGGAGGAAGCTGGATAAAGGCCGCCAGGGAACGGGCCTTCTTCCAGTCTTCAGGCCGGCCGCCGCTGGAGCCGAAGCCGTACAGACGCCGCTGCACGGCCATCATGTCAAAAACCGGGTCGATCTTTTGGGCCATTTCCAGCAGCCGGGAACGGGAGAGCTTTTCCATCCTGGTGGAAGACCAGTCCAGGCCCACGGCCCAGGGACGTTTGTTGATGATGACCATGCGCATGGCTAATCCTCAGTCCCGCCGCCGGCGGCTTCCACCTCAATGGTAATGACCAGCAGCGTCTTGCCGTACTTGGCCCCGCGTCCGAAATTGAGCAGGCCAAGGGAGTTGGCCAGTTTTTGCGACTGGTCCTGGAATCCGGCCAGCACCAGCGTCTGGCCCATCTGCATGGTGGAGCGCTGGCTGAAGGCGCGGGTGCTGGTTTTGGGCAGTTGAATGGTCAGATCATTGGTGGAATATTCGCTCAGCTCGTCCAGGCTGGAGAGATTGATGCTGTACTGGAGGAGCACACGCCGCCGGTCCAGGATGTGCGGGATAACCGTCATGGCGAAGCCCGTGGTGACTTCGCCGGGCGTGATCTCCGTGGTCTGGCCGTAGTCTGACTGTGACGTGGACGAACCCGCGATATAGTTGATGCGCTGGATAGCCTGAATAGGCACGGGCTGGTTCGAGAGGATCAACCCGCCGCCGGAAGTGACCTGCGTGGCGTTGCCCCATTCCTTCAGGGCTTTCAGGACGCCCGTGGAGTTCTTCAGCTTGCCGGAGACAATAGTGGCGGAAGCCGTGCCCGGCCCGCCCAGAGACGCAAGGCTGCCGGCCACGATGGAAATGTCGTCGTTGGCGAAGAGGAGCTGGAAGTCCAGGCCCGCCTCGTTTTCGTCGGTGACTTCCAGCGCCCAGACATGCACGGTCAGCGCGACTTGGCGCGAGAGGCGCTTGTTGATTTCAGCGATATAGCCGCCGACCTGACGGACATTTTCCGCCCGGTCACGGACTGTAAGCGTGCCGGCGGCCTGGTTGCCCACCACGCTGCCTTCCGGCGAGAGCAGGGCCTTGACGGCCTTTTCCGTGTCCGCCCAGATATCGAATTTATAGTCAGTGGTATTGGATTGTGCCGTCTGGCTGGAGGTGTCCGCGGTGGCTACCGTCTGGTTGACGTTGGAGCCGCCGATGCTGGAGCGCGTCGTCTCCCGCGACTTGTTGGTGATATTGTCCTTGTATTCCCGCTTGCCCGGCGCGCCGAGAATCGTGAATGTCCGGACAGACAGCCGGGAGAAGACGACGGTATTTGTCTTGGCGTCGTAATCCCAGCCATAGCCCGAGGCGATGGCCACATGATCCAGCAGACCGCGCAGCGAGCCCTCATAGGAAATGTTCAGCATCCGCGACGTGCCGCCGGCAGCGGGCACGTCCAGCAGATCCGGCAGGGCCAGACCGGCTTCGCCCTGGGCGGATCCCTTCTTCTGGCCGCCGGTCAGGGGGGCCGGATCCGCGCCGACCTGGACCGTCAGCGGCGTCAGGTCCGCGATGGTGGCGGCTATCTCAGCCAGTGTGCCGCGCTTGCGCAGCGTCACATGGGTATTGAGCGCCGCCTGTGACTGCTCGTCCGCCCGGATGGGCACGGCCTTCACGCCCACATAGGGCTCGGCGACCACATCCACGGCTTTGGAGCGCGAAAGCGTGGTGAAGTCCCGGCCCTTGGATTCTATGAGCTCCTGATCCGGCGCGCCCGTGTGGGCGCAGCCGAACAGGATTACGCCAAGGAGCAAGAAGGCTATGCTGCGAAAAATGCGGGAAGTTTTCATTGCAATATCCAGTCAGATTATTTCATGCCGATTGTCACAATCCCATATTTCTTGCACCGAGTATTGACTTGTGTCGGTGTCAGGCCAAGCTCAGCCGCGATCTTCTTTTGTGAGAATCCTTTTTCAGCGAGTACGCATATTTTTCCAATTTCAATTTCTCGCTCGGTGCATTTATTGGATTCAAAAAATTTCCTTCTGGCCTCATAATATTTGCTGAAATGCTCATGTAGAGAATCAGAAACATACGTTTGTCCGTTGCATATGGCGGCAATGATCTCTTTCTGGCTTTCATCCACACCGAGGAGGAAAAACGCCAATTTTTGGCGGAAAGTGTACATGGGCATCCTACCTAACGCTTGTGGCGCAATCCGCCTTCCTCGTCATGCGGACGCGGCATGATTGCCGGTTTTTCCTTCACGGCTCGCGACGGCGAGCCTATCTCCCCAATGATGGGCAGGGCATTGTTAGGGAGCATGGTTGTGGGAAGACTTCCGTTCCAGCGCTCCGCTTGCAGCAGATGCACATAGGCAGGATTCTTGGCCATAGCCGCCGACTTCGCCTCTATGGCCTGGGCTTCCGCTTCTCCGCGCAGCTTGATGGCCTTAGCGTCGGCTTCTGCCGCCACGATCTGGGCGTCAGCCTCGCCCTTGGCCTTGATCCGCTTCATATTGGCTTCCACGGCCATGCGCTTTTCGTTCTGGAGCACCTTCTGAACTTCCACTTCCGCGCGCATGCGCTCTTCCACGGACCTTTCATAGGCGTCTGAAAAGTCCAGATTCTCTATCTGGACGGACTGGACGGCTATGCCGCTGCCGTCAAAGACTTTGGAAAGACTTGCAAACATCTTGGCCGTGAGTTCTTCGCGGTTCTGGACGATATCCACGGCATTGTACTTGCCGAACACGTCCTTGGGCTGGGCCATGAGCTGGGGAACGATGATCCGCTCCAGGTAGGATTCCCCGTATTTTTCATAGATCGAAGACACAAAGGCCGGGCTCAGACTGAAGTTGAGCGAGATCCTCGCTTCTGCGGCCTGAATGTCCTTGCTGTATACTTGAAGGGTGATCTTTTCCTTTTGCGTGCGAACGCTCATCCTGACCACGGAATCAATGATAGGAGCCTTGAGATGGAAGCCCGGTTCGGCGACGTATTGCACTTCCCCGAAACGCAAGACGACGCCCCGGACTCCCTGGTTCACCGTGAAGAAGGAGCCGTAGACAAGCAGCGCAAGGCACAGGAGCAGAGCGCAGCCACCGCTGATGCCGGCTTTCGAAGCGCCCTTGGCGGAATCGCCCGGAACGCTTTTTTCATCTTTTCCGAGATGGCTCTGGATACCGCGTTGCACTCGCCGATATTCTTGTTTCCAATTCATGGCTTACTCCCCTCCAATTATCTGTCTGAGTTTCTGCTCCGTGCGATTTCTCATGATTTTAGTAATACAATCGCTGTAATCTTCTCGTGTTTTACACGTAATTTTCATATTTTTATCAAATAAATATCTTGTACATTGATTAAGTTCCGTATCATTTTTATATTTATCAACAATCATAGATAGTTCATTAAGGGATTTATCTGATATTTCCTCGCTGTCATAAAGTGATTTCAAACCCCAAGCACCTAATATAATAGCCGTAGCAATCACGATCAGCATCACGACATCCGTCATTATTTCTTTCATATCAATGCTCTGAGACTTCCATGACCTTGTTGCCCTGGTAGATGGTCACACGCAGGGCAAGGCCGTTGGCCTGAAGGGCCGCGAAGAAATTCTTCACCGCGTCCACGAAGACGCCGGAGAAGGTCGCGGAACTCCGCATTTCATAGTCATTCTGGGCATTCCAGATCAGGCTGTAACCGGCTATGGCGGCCCAGCCCTCCATCAGGCCACGCAGCATTTCGCCTTTGTGGATCTCCCAGACGGGCACAGCCTCAATGGCCGTGGCGGCTACCGGCGTGGGGGCTTCGCTGGAAACCGTCGGTGCTGAAGGCGCTGGAGCCACTGCTGGTTCCGCGACCGGCGTGACTGTTTCCGGGGGCGCAGTCGGCATGTTCACGGCAACCGGCGTATAGGGCACGGGAGCATTGACCTTGGGCTTTTCCAGGGTCAGCGCCGGGGAGGTCTGCGCATGGCTGGGCAGAGATACGGGCTCCGGCGTGGGCGCGGGCGTTGTGGCCTGGGGAGCGGGCTGATCTTCAGGAACGTCAGCAGGCGAGGGAACAGCGGAAGCTACGGGAATGATGCCAGCAGGCGGTTCCGACAGGTAGACCGGAGAGCCTTTGGCCAGCGTCGTGGTGGGGGTGACCTGGTTCCAGCGGCAGAAATCCTTGACCGGAACGCCGCTACGCCTGGCCACAACGGCGGCAGTAGCCGTTCTCCTCACGGGATATACCTTGACGCCGGGAGTAGCGGCCGGCATGGCCGCTGCGGATGCCTGATCCGGAAGCGTCGCCATAGGCGCACGTTCCGGAAGCGGACGGGTTTCCAGGGGGTGCTCTTCCGGCACGGGGGTCGAAAACGGCGGCTCCGTGCCTTTGAAAACTTCGCGGGTGAAACTGAACATCTGCCCGTCCGAGCAGGCCACCTGTACATAACCCCGCATGGGGGTGCCGTCGGTTTCCAGCGTGTCCAGTCTGTAGCTGACGCCAAGACCGGAGGAGCCCAGAGCAAAGCCGTCCGCGCGGAGCTTCTGCTCCAGCACGTCGCCAAAAACACCCGGCGCGCGATCCAGGGCCACAGAGGTATGCGCCGGCGCATGCCGGCGGCTCAGTTCTTCCGCCGTCTGGGCGGCAAAGGCCTGAGCGTCCGCAGCGTAAGTCTCGCTGAGCCCGTCAAACGAGCCGGGACCGCTCTTGTGCATGACGCAGCCGGAGGCACAGAGCAGACAAAGTATCAGAACGCGCGTGGTTTTCTTCATTGGAGTCATCACTTTGCCTTGAACCCTTCCAAAGACCGCCAGCGGCTGGCCTTGGCGCTGTAAAAAACCTGTTGCTTCACATGCCGCTTCCAGACCTTGCTCATGAGCGGGTCAGCCCTGGCCATGCGCCGGAGTACGAAAATGGCCGCGATCCAGAACACAAAGGCCGCGATGCCGGAAATAACCGTCACACCGCCGATACCCACGAGCAGAGCAATCAGGGCGCTGCCCATAGCCAGCTCGCGTTCCGCACCAAGTACAAGGTTATGGCGATGCAACGACTGATGAATTGGAATGCGCCGAAATTCCATCAGATCACCGCGCCGGAAAAGCTGAAGCCCGTATTGACGATGCTTGCCGCAAAAGCAAAAAAGGAAATTGCAAATACAGTATTGACGACATGCTTGAAGCCGCCGGCGATGTCATCTTTGTTTATGATCATGTAAAGGCCGCAAAGGCCCATGCCGATAATGCCGATCATCTTGCCGGCCGGTCCCGTAAGAGTGTTGACTACCTTTTCAAGCGGACCGGAGAACTCCGTGATGCCGCCGCTGGCCAGGGCCAGTTCCGGAAAAACTCCAAGGAACAAAGCCAGAAGAGCAAAGAAAAAAGCCTTATTATACATTACTCCCCCCATCAGGCAGCCGAATAGAGGGGCGTTGTTTCGTAACGTCCCTCTTTCGCATTGAATTTGTTGACGGAAATGATGGAAGCGAGACGGCGCGTGTTCTGGCGCGTCTTCTCCATGTAGATGATCAGGTCAATGGCGCGGCCGATCAGTTTTTGCTTGGGGCCGACGCCCGCTTCTTCCACCAGCTCTTCCAGGCGCTCCAGGGCCTCTTCCGCGCTGTCCGCGTGGAAGGTGCCGATGCCGCCGGGGTGGCCGGTGTTCCAGAGCTTGAGAAGTTCCAGGGCGGCCGCGTCCCGCACTTCGCCGACAAGGATGCGGCGCGGCGCGTAGCGCATGCTGACCTTCGCCAGTTGGCGCATGCCGATGCCGGCCAGCTCCGAAGTGAGGAAAAAAACGGAGTTGGGCGCGCGGGATTGCAGTTCCGCCGTATCTTCCAGGATCAGCAGACGGTCATGCGGGCAAAGTTTGTCCAGCTCATGAATGATGGCATTCACGAATGTCGTCTTGCCGCTGGAGGTTCCACCCACCACAACGATATTTTTTCGGTCCAGAATGGCGGCACGGATAATAGGCGGCACTTCCGGCGTTATTACTCCCTGCGCCAGATATTCCTGCATGGTGATGACCCGCGAGGCTTTCTTTCGGTCCGAAAAAGATGCGCCAGGTCCAACCAGGGGCGGGAACGTACCCTCAAAGCGGGAGCCGTCCAGCGGAAAACTTCCTTCAACCACTGGATGAAGGGCGTCCACCGTGATGTCCAGGGCGCTGGCAACCAGCGAAAGGATCTGCTTGCTCTGAGCCGGCGAGAGCTCGCCAATGCACTCTTGTTCCTGGCCATAGCGCTCAATCCACAGCTTGCCGTCCGGGTTGAGCATGATCTCAATGACCGTCTCATCCCGTAGCGCCTCCATGATCAGCGGGCCACAGTTGTATTCCAGGCTTTCCAGCAGGCGATCATCCATGTTGCACCGCCTTCAGGATGAAGACGGCCACATTGACCAGGGCGGAAAGCGCCATGATGGCCGTGCAGAGATACAGCGTGGTTTTGAAGCCGGACAGCGTGGCCGCGAAGTCCGATGCAGCGTCCCGGATGCCGTTGATGGTCACGTCGGACAGCGTTTTTCGTAATTCAGAGACGCTTTTTCCCACGCCCTGGACATAGGCCGCCGTCTGCTCCCCCATGAAGGCGGCCAGGGCCTTCTCATGCTTTTTCTGGAGTTGTGTCTGGGCTCCAAGGAAAGCATTCTGGATTGTGACCATCATCAGCAGCGGATCGTCCTTGGGCACGGCCAGATCGTGCTTCCTGGCCAGCATGGCGCGCACGTCCTCCACGGACAGGCCGAAGCCGTCCGGCAGGCACTGATCCGGTTCGGGCGCGGGCGGAGATTGCGGCGCGTTGTCAGCAACGGCAGCGGAAGGAGTGGACTCTTCACCCGGCCAGTCCTGCGGAGTTTCTTCAGGGGGCAGATCGTCGCTCATGCGTCCGCCTCCTACAGAATGTCCGCCTGCTCGACGCAGGAGAGAATCTGGTTCCAGTAGCGCCGCAGGCGCGCCTTGACCGCTATGGATGTGGAACTGCCGTTGATCCCGGCCTCAAAGCTCTGACGCTTGGCCAGCAGTTCTTCGAGGTCCTTGCCGATCAGGGCCTTATTGCCCAGGGGAAGCTCAATGAGCGCATGAAACTGCGAGGAATAGTCCCTGTAAATTTTGAACTCCTCGAAGCTCTGACCATCAATGGCTATTTCGCCAAAGAAGGGATTTAACCAGACCACCAGGGGCGATTCGGGGAAGGTTTTCGCCAAGCGCGCCAAACCCTTCAGCGTATCACCTATGGCCTGGCCGCCAGCCACAATGGAGTGGAAAAACACTGTATGTCCGGCCTCGGTCAGGATCGGCAGCACCTCGGATTCTTCCATGTATCCGCCCAGGGCAAGAAACGAGGATGCGCCGTTGTCCACAATGACATGTGATCCTTCCGGGGCAGTGGCGATATTTTCCAGCAGCGCGTCAAACATGCGGGCGTCAATGTTCCCGTCCTTCATGACGTTCAGCGCCGTCACGTTAAATTCCCGGAAGGATGCCAGCGTGGCATTCACCGGATCTGTGTCATAGGCAAGCACCTCTTTTCCGAAATGCCCAAGCGCCTGATACAGCATGGCGGCGATCATGGACTTTCCCACCCCGCCCTTCCCTTGCAGTATAAAGTGTATTGTCGCCATTATTTCTCCTTGGTGGGGCCAAGTTCATTGATGTCAAAGTCGTTTGCGTCGAATTTCGAGGTTTTGCCCTTTGCCTGGATGGGGCCGCTGTGGGCCGGAACAAGAGCCTGATCCGCCGGCGTGGATTCCGGCGCTGGAGCGCTGGCGGCATGACTGGTGGGAATGGCCGACGCTTCACCAGCCCTTGTGGATGCTGCTTCCGCCGTGCTTTCCATGTCATTTTCCCGTTTTGCAGGCTTGTTTCCGTGTTTCGGCTCCAGATTTGAGCGACTGCGGTTATGGACATAGTTGCGGAACGCGCTGTAGCTCATGCTGATTTTTCCCGCTTCCTTGAGCTGGTCATAGGCACTGGCGTATGTGTGCCCTTGGGTAAGCAAGGCCATGACGTCTTCGCGCACAGCAAAAAATTCAACCCGCGCCAAACCGGGCCTAAGCCGTGGCATGGGCGCTCCGCCAAGTCTGAAGAAAGGCAAACGCTCCTTCGCCTTCGCGTCCGGACGCATCGTCTGCCGTGGGAGCCTTGCCGAGCCGGTAGAGCAGGGACCACAGGCCCCAGGCGGGGCCGCTCTTCCCGCCATCGGCAAAGCAAGAAAGAAATTTCTCGAAAACGGGACGAGCGGATTCCAGAGCCGGATCCGTCCCGTACTGCTCTTCGAGACGTTGCAGGCAGCGCCTGACCGCTTGCGCATGACGAGGGTTTTCCGCTGTCCCTGCCGCTGCGGACACGGAAGCGTCGGAAGACGGAGCGGATTGAACTCCAGGGGAGGAAGCGCCGAGCGCGTCGGTCACATCCGCCCAGCGCCGGCCACGGAGCCAGTTCACGAGGTAGGGAACAAAGCGCCCATGTTCCTTGATCCAGCCCGTGGAAGCCCGGAAGAGATCCAGGGCCGCCAGCAGGCGATCCAAGGCCGGAAGTGCGCCGCGACGCCAGAGCTGATGCCACACGGCGCGAGCCGGCTCTTTGGCCTCCTTGCGCGGATAGGCCGCAAAGAATCGCTCAAACAGGGTGTTGGCCGTCTGGAAGCCGGAGTCCTTGCCCGGCTTTTTCCCCTTGGAGAAAGAATCCCCCCACCCACCGGCTTGCGGGTTAGGGACGGGCGTTGTGCTTGGGAATGGCTTGCGAGCGGAGGGTGTTGACTCGCGTTTTTCCGGCAGGTGGGGGGAAAGGGGGGAACTCTTTTTTTTCTTATCTTCCTTATAAGAGGGGTGCGCAGAATTTGCGCATCCCCTCTGCAAATTTTGCGGGGGTGCCTGAACCTGACGCGAAGGCTTGCCGCTCTGGTCTATAAGGTCTTCCGTGACCAGCAGCTTCTTCACACGGTCAGACAGCAGAAGGGTATAGGAGCTGCATTCCCCAGGCGTATGCTCGACATAGATATAGCCGAGTTCGACGAGGCGGGCTTGGGCGTATTGCAGTGTCCGGACAGAAAATTTGCACTGTCCCGCCAGATGCTTCTGGGGCAGCCTGCATTTGCCCGTTGCGTAGCATTCGGCAAAGAGCTTTTTGTACAGGAGGGTGGGGCTTGAGGCCACGGCCTGGTCCGAGTCGATAAAGCCCGGCACGAATTTGTCTTCCACTCGCAGGAAGACATTTTTAGGGATAAGAATATTCATAATTCTGCATCCTTATGTTTGTAAGGAGCAGAAAAAAGACAAGGCGGCAGCCCCCCGGCTTGACGCCGGTTTATATAGTGTATAGAGTGCAGCCATCGTGTTTCTGCATCTCTATACGAGAGGCTGAGGGTCGGTTGTTGTCGCAACCGGCCTTCTCTTTTTTCAGCTCATGCTATGGCATTTCTTTTCCTCATCCTCACCAGGCTTGGCAGGCCGTTGATCTTCACACCGCCGAGGACATTTCCACCGAACCGGCACTGATAAAGGCCAGGGGATACTCCGCGCGGAAGCGCTGCTGCATTACCGGCGAGAGCAGATGAATGAAGCGCCGGCCCATTTTCATGTGCACACGATCCAGGTATGCGTCCACGCTCCAGGTTTCGCCCCGGCTGATCTGCTCTTTGAGCGTCATGTCCTCTTCTTTGACGACCTGCCTGTAGAACTCCTGCACTTCTGCGGAGTTGGAACAGTAAATGGCGTCCATAATCAGCCGATCCTTGTCCAGGGGATGAACCTTTCTGGAGCGCTTCCGTGTGCGTTGTTTGGATTTGAGACTCATAAGCCCTCCTTGAGCTTTGGCTGCACATCAGGCCGGAGCCACCACGCCCCGGCGACCGCCCAGGCGGGCGGTTTCGCTGGCTGAAGTTACGCGCTGATGGCGTCTTCTTCCCGCTCAATTTTTTCTTCGATCCTGTCCACGGCCTCATTGATGCGTTTGGCGGCCACAGGGTCGGCGCAGAACAAAAACAGTCCAATGGGTACGTCATCCCCTGTTCTATAAATGTACTTGACGGAGCGCATCCCCGACGTCCCAATTTTGTCAATGACAGTGGCGAGGCTGTCCTTCTCCACATCAACGCCGAACATATCCAAGAGATCAACCATCGCCGCTATGCCTCAGATATCGGCATCTCTTCGGGAAAAGCTCCCAGAGCGTCCGCCAGATCAGGATCAAGCGGCACGGCAAAGCCTTCCTGAGCTTGGGCAAAGGCAGCCGTGGCCATAGCGTTCATTACTTCCTTGTTCATTGCTACCTCCAGCTAAAGAGAGTTTGATAGATTAACGTAGCTCGTTGCTTCGTATTTACATAGATAGTCCCGACGAAGGCCCATTTTGACGACACTGGTAACGTGTGCGTCGTTGTATGACGCGGGGATTGACATCGCCGATGCGAGAATATTCCAGCGTATCGCCAATCCGAATGTCGTTGTCCCGGAGCAGCTTGCGATCCATACTGATGCCCCATCCGTCTTCTAGGCGGACGCTGAGCAAGTCTTTCTGGCACGCGAACGGGATGATTTTTGTCACTCTGGAAGTGGCAACAATGTCGAAATCAGAATCACATGTGGCCTCGACGTTCAATGTTTCCTTGTTCATTGTTCCCTCCCATCCGTCCGCCGGGGCGAATAAAGTTTCATTCCGTACAAAGAAGCGATCTTATCCGCAGAAATAATAAAGTGCTGTTCCCCTTCTCCTGTGCGGACCCATTGCGGGCTCACGTTGAACTGTTCCAGCAGTGCCAGCAGAATTTCAGATCTGACCTCCCCACGACGGCGACTGTCGGAAATGACTGCCTGGGGGATTCCAATCCCTTGGGCCAGTTCCGCTTGCCCGGTATAGCCGGTGACTTTTTTGATTCGGGCGTAGGCATCAAAAAATGCAGCTTTCATTACTGTTCTCTCTGCTAAAGGGATATAGGGTATCGAACATAGAAATTCCCTAACGACTCTTTGCGCAACGCTTCTATTTCTTCATGCGAAGCTTTTTGTTCTAAAAGCTGCTTCGCATGAATAAGGCAAAATCGAATATGACCCAGCACTGAATACTTATCGTTCAGCACTTTTTCAGGGGCTTTCATTTCAATAACAGGCATGGAAAATGCCGGACGAAATACTCTATCAATTTCTTCCATCAAATAAGGGTTGTTTATTCCATAACATAATTCGATGAGTTCCCCGCCCGTACAGTCATAATCAATTTCCATTAGGGCAACGCAATTTTCCCTTTGTTCTATTGAATTTTTCAGATCCGTGTTGAAAGTATAAAGCCCATTTTCACCTTCCAAAACAATATATAATTGCTCAATTTCGCAAGAATCCGAATTGATCTCACTTAAACTATTCTCTTGGTCACGAATCTCTTCTTCAGCAGAACACCAGCAATTGAAGTAAGCTGGAGTAATATAGCTGTCAATTTCACGAAACAGAGAGAGAGCTTTTTCAATATTTTGAACATCTGCCTGCGCTATACTATCTTTCTCTTTCCGCTCCTCTTGCAGGATACCCTCAAGAAGCTTTTGGGCAGCCTGCATATGATTGAAACACTGGCTGTAGCGATCCAGGCGATTAGCGAACATGGCGGAAACCTCCACGATAGCCCAATGGGCGAAGCGGATAGGAAGGCATTTCGCCTGATGTTTTTTTTGGATAAAAAAAGCCCTGAGCCAACATCCGGCAAAAAATCCAGATGCGGGCACAGG
>ENA-ORMO01002735-ORMO01002735.1-human-gut-metagenome-genome-assembly--contig:-NODE-2735-length-13152-cov-2.298007_pt1 | contig 13152 bp, 12 predicted proteins | sample MGYA00242106_ERZ509001 | MGnify/ENA primary metagenome ERZ509001 (study PRJEB26280, sample SAMEA2338736) | human gut metagenome | biome: human gut; feature: human-associated habitat; material: faeces... | reverse complement strand
AAGCCCAATAACTACACGGAATCATGCATGATAAATGAGGCAGATGGATGGAGAGAAAGAAACGTGTGATACCCAGGGATGTCTGTGCGGCATGCCTTGAAAGAGGTAACCATTATATAAAATAATGCCGAACGCATAGCAGTCAGCAGAGGTTATAGTAGCCGAGAGGCGAAGGACCGAATCAGTAGGAGTCTTAAGTATGGCTGAGAAAGGGGGAATGACCGTTTATGGAAGAAAATACAGCCGAAACTCTTGGAAACGATATTATGTAAGAGGTACGTACGGGTATACGATTATTGATAGTGCTCAGAATGCGCGTTCGATATTTGTTCCGGCATATGCGTATAAAACGTATACGATAGACTGGAGAGGTGATGAAATGATTACGAGAAGCTCACTTGAAGGCGTGTATGAGATAGACGAGGAGATCGTTTATGAGAAGGAATCCAGCTATTTTGTGCCAGAGGATGCAGTTTTGTTTCATAAGGAAGAGTATTATATGATGATGCAGGACGGACCATCATAGATATGGTATTTACCGAAAAAAAGCTTTGAGCTGTGAACACCACTAAAAAACAGGCATTTGGAAGTAGCATCGTACGAATAAAACAGGGTGTGAAGTGTTGATTTATACCACACAATCCTGTGCAGAATGTGGATATGTACAGGAGAAACTGCTCGCCGGTGTGGATATGTATGAACCGTGCCCACATAGAGAGATAATCTTGTGAGAATACAAAAGCAAATTTAGAGGGTTTGGTTCATGATGCCGGTTCAGACCCAATCTGTTTAATAAGGAAATTAAAAGCGGAAATTTTATTGTTGAATTGTGATATGCGGAGTGGTGTAAGCTGTATTAATGAAAGAAGACTGATAAGCTAGGCTTTTTATGATTCCACAATAGCCTATCAGTCTCAGACGGTCAGTTGTTGAAATTGCCATGTATCAGACAGTATACATAAAGGTATGATAAGCTGGGAGCTAATAACGACTTAATCTCTGATAAAAGAAAGGCAATTTGATTTACTGAAAATTTTAATTATTAATTGTAAGCTTAAAAAAACAGTATAGAAAAAATATATCAGGTAATTTAACGAGAAAGATCATATTTTACATAAGCATCTACTTTGGGTTGCGAGGAACATCCTGCGACGAATTCGTTTGTCAGGAATTCTTCAATCATAAATTCTCGTTCTTTTTTCCCTGTGGTAAATGCCCCAAGGCAAGCAATATTAGCATCATTGCTTAACCGGGCACGTTGAGCAGAATAATAATCCGAGAGTAAAGCGGCATAAGCCCCTTCTACCTTATTAGCTGCGATAGACATACCGATTCCTGTTCCACAGATCAGGATTCCCCGGTCATATTCTTTCGCAGCAACGGCTTTTCCTATTTTGATAGCTACATTAGCGTAAATAGGGTCTTCACTTCCAAAATCTGTTATACTACCCAAATTTTTTTCTTGTATAAATTTGATTAACTCTTCTTTTTCTTTTTGTGCATTGGGATCACATCCAATAGCAATTTTCATATTTATATACATTCCTTTCTTTTTGCTCAGGCACAGGCGTAATTAAAATATTTGCCTGCGCCTATTCTTTTGTTATAATTCTTATTTGTGGAGAACCCGGTACTAATCAAGAAAAGCAGAGCGGGCGGTCTCTCATTGTAGTAGATCTAATATTCCATCGGCCATTGCTTCCAGTATGATATAGCAGGAGCAGGAACCGGCATCGAGAACTCCTCTGGAACGCTCGCCAAGCCTGCTGGAACGTCCATATTTTGCAATGAGATCTTTTGTAGAATTTCTTCCTGCTAAAGCTGCCTCTTTCATATGTTTTAAGGCGTCTGCAAAAGAAGCCTGTTCAGCTGCATCTTTTTGCAGGGAAGAGACTGCGGGAGCTAATGTGTCAACCAGTGTTTTATCTCCGACTCGGGCATCGACAATGTCATAGAGTCCCTCTAATCCGGCTTCAAGATAAGCAGCAAAATTGCTTAATTCTATTTCTTCTTTTTCACTGTCATCGATAGCATCTCCCATGCTCATTAGGATCGTCCCGTAAATCGGCCCCATTGATCCTCCAATTTCATTCATTAAGATCATACTGAGATTACCCAGTCCTTCTGAAAAGGAAAAGGTGTCTTCCCCAAAACGCTGTTCAAAGACGGAAAAGCCTTTGTTCATGTTCATTCCGTGATCACCGTCACCAATCAGACCATCTACCTCTCCAAGGAAATCTTTATTTTCTTGAATCCCTCTGACCATTTTTAATATAATATTTTTACCATCTGCATTATAAAAAGAATTTTTCATGGCAGTTGTTCTCCTTTCTACTTTTGACAAAATCCCATTGTGTATGCTGGCATATCAAGCATCTTCTTTAACTCTTCATCTAGTTTTGTTATGGTGAGGGATGCGCCCATCATATCCATAGATGTAAGGAAGTTTCCAACGTAGGATTTGTAAATATGGATATCCTTCTTGTCTAAAATATTTACTACTTCATTATACAGGACATAAAGTTCATTAAGCGGCGTTGCGCCCATGCCGTTAATTAAAACGCATACATCATCACCGGATTGTATAGGATAATCTGGAAGTACAATATCTGTTAATCGTTTTGCAATCCCTGCTGCATCTTCAAGCGGGCATACTTCCATTCCAGGCTCTCCGTGAGGACCGACACCAACCTCCATAGTACCTTCTTTAATCTGAAAATTCGGATGACCGACTGCGGGAAGTGTGCAGGGAGTAAGACCTACGCCGGCACTTCGCGAACAATCTACGGCCTTTTGTGCGACTCGTATTACTTCGTCAAGATCAGCGCCGGTAGAGGCCATTGCTCCTCCACATTTATACATAATAAGTTCGCCCGCGATTCCACGACGTTTTTCGCGTTCAGATAAAGGAGCACTGGCAACGTCATCATTACAGCAGACAGTTTTTACGGTTAGACCTAATTTTTTTGCCATTTTTACAGCCATTTTTACGTTCATGTTATCGCCGGAATAATTGCCATACAGACAGGCCACTCCCTTTCCGCCGTCAACAGCAGTAAAAGTATCTAAAAACGCTTTTGCTGTAGGAGAAGAGCAGATTTCACCGACGGCTACGCCGTCACACATGCCTTCCCCGCAAAATCCGATAAAGGCAGGCTTATGGCCGGATCCTCCTCCAGTGACAACAGCGACTCTTCCCTGAGTAGAGATTTTTGATTTAATAGCTCTGGGATTTTCTGTTGTTTCTACGATATCAGAATGTGCACGGATAAATCCTTCCAACATTTCATCTACAATATTATCTGGATTATTTAAAATTCTCTGCATATGGTTTGTCTCCTTTGCTCGTTGATTGATTTACATGTTTTTGTACGTTTCTGATGAGGCAGTTAAATGTGAAAGCGTCCCATGCGCTGCGTCCGATACCAAGACCATCGACATTCGGCTGATCAATCAGACTGCATGCATTGGACGGGCTGACACTGCCGCCATAAATAATAGGAACGCTGCTGCCGGTATCTGAACCAAATAATTCGCACAGACAGCAGCGTATAGTATTGTGTTTTTTTCCTACATAATCAGGCGGGATGCAGGTGCTGTCTTTACCGATCGCCCATGCAGGTTCGTATAAAATACGAAGCAGCGGTACCTGCTCTGCTCTGATTCCGTACAGACTGCGTTTTAGCTGAATGCGCAGAACCTCGTCAGAGATCATATATTGTTTTTCAGAAGCAGTTTCGCTGATGCCAAGGAATACAGTCAGGTTTTCGGAAAGGGCAAAGAGGACTTTCTGGTTGATCATGGAATCTGTTTCACCTGCTTTTCTTCTCCGCTCGGAATGTCCGATCATGACACAGTCCAGATTCAGTTCTTTTAGCATGGGAGCTGATATTTCTCCCGTAAAAGAAAAATCTGTTTCCTGACATACGTTTTGTGCACCAAGAAGGATATTGCTCTTTAAACAGATCTGCCTTGCCGGATAAAGTGCTGTAAATGGAAGCATGACAGCCAGCTCAATATCTTTTTGGGGCAGATCAGACAGGAGTGTTTGCAGATCCTTCAGGTAACTCAGGCTTTCTGTCAGCCCCTTAGACATTTTTGTATTTGTACAAAAATATAATTTATTCTGCATGGTTCAATCTTTTTGCATTCATCTCCTTTATTTTCGCGTTTCTGCTGATTCTCTCCTGTATCATGTTGATAAGCATAATAACCAGAAGCATCATGCCCCAGATCAGCTTTTTTGAATAAGGAGAAAATTGCCACAGTGTAAAAGCTGTCTGCATTAATTGCATACAGAAGGTTGCGATAAAGACGCCGTATAATCTTCCTTTTCCGCCGGAGGGGCTGATACCTCCAAGAACAGCAATCATAATAACCTGAAGCTGATAGCTGTCTCCATAGCCGCACCGGGCAGAATTAGAGCGTGCCATGATCATCAGAGAAGCAATGCCTGCCATAAGACCGGAAATGGTATAGATTTTCATAATAACCCGCTCATTATCAATTCCTGCAAATCGTGATGCAGTATGATTTTCACCGATATAGTGTATTTCGTATCCGAGTTTGGTGCGGTCGAGCGCAAGGATCAAAACAACAAAGATGATCACTGCTGTGATAAAAACAATTGGGACGCCTCCGATTGAGCTGGTTCCGAATTTGAGAAACAACGAAGGATAGTTTCCAATACTGTTGCCGCCTGTGATACCCATCGCAAGCCCTGAGAACAGCGTCATAGTAGAGGGCGTGGTAACGATAGGGGAGACTGAAAATTTTGAAATAATGAAGCCGTTGATGAAACCGCAGAGACTTCCCACAATAATAGCTACTAAAACAGCGATTACAATAGTTGCGACAGTACCTGCTTTTTCAATATCGAAAAACCTGCCGGTCAAAACCATTGCTGCCAGGAGGCTGGACAGATTGGCTGTTGCTACGATGGAGAGATCAATACCGCCCTGCAACATGCAAAGAGCCATGCCAAAGGCCAGAACAGCTACTTCAGACAGCTGGAATGCCATACTTGAAAGCGTTTGTCCATTAAACATACTTGTACCAAAGCAGCAAACCATGATTACACAAATCGCTAAAAAGAATGTAAATAAGATTGCCATGGAAATGTCTCGACTGAGATATTCTTTTAATTTTTTCACTTTTTTCCCTCCCCACATTATTCCGTATAGATAAAGTTTTTACGGTTTCTGATCCGGTTCTGGTAGGAGGTGGATATAATACTAAATAAAAGTACAATGCCCATAAAGAAATCCTGCCATGATGCGGACAGACCGAGATAAATCAGGGTTTGTTTAAACAAATAATATAAAATAACACCCAGAAGCGTACCAAAAATCCGGCCGTATCCGCCGCTTGGTTTTGCACCCCCGATAACAACGCAGGCAATGACAGACATTTCGGTGCCGACCAGAGAGACTGGATTTACGGAGTTGGTACTGGCAATATAAATAATCCCCATGATGCCGCCGAGAAATCCGGCATATCCGTAAATAAAGAAGCGAAGAAGCGGTACATTAAATCCGGCTCTCTTTGCGGCTTCATTGTTACATCCCATTGCAAAAATACCTTTTCCGATCAGCGTCTTATGTAAGATAAAATAGGTCAGCAATACGCAAAGGACGACTGGAATAATAAATACAGACAGTCCGATAGGCGCTCCGTGCTCGTTAAGTGTTGTAAATATTTTGGCAGAACTGAGCGCGCGGAACTGCTCGGGAAGATCACTTGCACCGACATTTTTTGTTCCGATGAGGATGGTCATAATTCCGAAAAATACGCTTGCAGTTGCCAGTGTAATAATAAATGGCTCTAATTTTAGGACATTGATTAAAGCTGCATTGATAAGGCCGAGCAGGATGCCGATCGCTATGGAGATTAAGAATGTGACAAAAAGGCTTTCAATCTGCAGGCTCATGCATAACCTTAATGAAGTGTAGCCGCCAAAAATTGCAATCGCAGGAAAAGAGACGTCAATTCCTCCGGAAATCATGACAACCAGAACGCCCATTGCCAGAATGGTTGTTCCGGCAGAGGAACGTACCATATTAAAAAGTGTAGTTAAGCTTAAAAACGCAGGGTTTCTTACTGCAACAATGGTACAGTAAACGAGAATAATTATGATCAGAAAGCGCTGCGTTTTATCAATCTTTTTTAGTGCCTTCATTTTACCTGTCCTCCTGAACTTTCTTTTTTCCGGATTCCACCAAGGTATTGATCTGTTCCCGGATATCAGGAGCAGCCATTTCCTCTTCTGAGTATTCTTTTACAATCTCACCATTAAACATAACGATGACACGATTACAGTTGCTTACGATTTCTTCTACCTCGTCTGAAATAATAATGACGCCGATTCCCTGTTTGGCAAAGGACTGTATGTATTCATAAATTTCAGATTTGGATCCAATATCAATTCCTACAGTAGGCGTATCCAGGATAAATATTTTTGGATGTGATGCAGCCCAACGTGCAATTAGAGCTTTTTGCTGGTTTCCACCAGATAACGTATTGATCAGTGTATCTTCATTGTATACTTTGATCCGGAACTGCTCAATCGCTTCCCTGGCAAGCGCCCGGGATTTATTTTGGTTGATTGTTCCAATAAACCCGGTCAGCCGCTTTAAAATTGCTGCGCCGACATTTTCATTTACACTTTTTGAAAGAAATAATCCCTGAATAGCTCTTTCTTCAGGAACAAGACCAATACCAAGATCAATGGCATTTTGTGGGCAGGTAATAGATACCTTTTTTCCCTCTATATAAATTTCTCCGCTGTCGGGTTTGTTTAATCCGAAAAGAGAAAGTGCAAGCTCTGTACGACCGGCACCGAGCAGACCGGTTAAGCCGAGGATATCTCCTTTTCGTACATCCAGACTGATGTTTTGGAAGTTTCCCTCCTTGCATAACTGTTTTATTTCTAGTAAATTTTCATTTTCTTTGCAATTGCGCTCATACTGCTGATAGGTGACTTCCCTTCCGGTCATATAGTAGGCAAGTTTATGAGGATCCATCTCACTGGCTGCGTAGTCTCCTATTTTATGGCCATCACGAATGACTGTGATGCTGTCTGCAATACGCATGACTTCGTCCAGTTTGTGACTGATAAATACGACGGCAATATTTCTTGCCTTTAGGCTCAGTACGATGTCCAGTAAGCGGTCTACTTCATTTTTGGTTAATGCAGTTGTAGGTTCATCCATAAATAATAGCTTTGCATCAAGAGCCAGTGCTCTGCAGATGGCAATCAGTTGCCGGTTAGCAATGGATAATTCCTGGATTTTTGCATCGAGAGGGATATCAACACCGATTAGATTTAAGGTGTCTGTTGCTATTTTCTGAATGTCTTTTTTATTTGTAAGAGGTTTTCCATCTTTTATCAGCTTGTTCATAGCAATATTATCTGCTACAGACATTTCGTCAAAGAGAGACAGATCCTGGAAAATGACTTGTATTCCCTCGTCAATTGCATCTTTTGTAGAATGCTTTGTACAATCCTTTCCATTGATCAAAATGGTACCAGAGGTGCAGCTTTCAACACCGGCAATTATTTTTACAAAGGTAGATTTGCCGCATCCATTTTCACCGGCCAGACATTTAATCTCTCCCTCTTTGATAGTAATGCTCACATCATCAAGGGCCTGAACACCTACATAGCTTTTACAGATATGTTCTGCTACAACAATATTTTTTGTTTCTGCCATAGAACTATTGTCTCCTAACAATTTTTTAAAAGAAATGCGGGCGTTTTACCGCCCGCACGTATACATAAACGTACGATTTCTTTTTTAGAACGGATAATCATCAACATTTTCCGGTGTAAATACAAGTGGAGCGTTGCCACAGATGAGATTGCCGTCTAAAGTAATCTTGTCATACCCTTCTTTTGTAAAAGAAGAATCTTCTGTGATTTCTTCACCTTTTAAGATGTTATAGGCAATTTCACAAGCAGTATAGCCTGCATCTGCAGGTCTCCAGCAAAGACCTCTGTACTGTGTACCATTTTTGATATAGGCACCGCCCTGGGATGGCGTAGCAAGACCTACAAGAGCAATATCCGTACGGCCCTGTTCTTCCAGTGCCAATGCCATACCATTTGAAGAGGCAGCACAGTCAACCAATCCCTTCAGATCCGGATAAGCAGCGATTGCCTGTACAGCAAGGTCATAAGCAGTCTGCTCATTATTGTCATCTTCGCCAGGAATACCATCCGGGTTTACAAGTTCCATTTCTGGATAATTCTCTTCCAGATAAGCTACCATAGAGTTAAACCACTGCATATGAGTTGTCATACCAAGTCCGCCAACTGCTGCGTAATACTGTCCTTTTCCTCCCATTGCCTCAGCAAGGTACTGACCATACAGCGTTCCAAAATAATCATTATCAAAGGCTTCCAGATCATAGTCTACATAATCAAGAATATCGGATGCTTCGTGTGTAACAACGACAATTCCTTTGTCTCTTGCCTTTTGCAGTGTCTCGGCAACTGCCTGAGCATCTACAGGTACGCAGCAGATCGCATCAACGCCCTGTGCAATCAGGTCTTCAAGCATAGCGTTCTGCTTTGCAGCGTCAGAACCTTCTGGATTGATTTCATACGCATATACATCGTCATGATCTGCGTTGAATTCGTCTACACCGGTACGCATGTCATCAAACCATGCGATACCTTCTGTTTTAGCGCAAAGAGCAATTGTAAATTCTGCATCTTTTTTCTCTGCTGCCGTTGCAGGAACTGCGAGTGAGGCTGTCATTAAAGCTGCCATTAATAATGCGATACGTTTTTTCATTAAAAAACCCTCCTATAATAAATAGTTTTTATATAAACACCTGCTGCTACAAGCAGGCTGTTTATTCAACATTGCGATGACGTGCAGCCATCTTTTCAAAGGTCAATTCAGGCGTTTCTTCTACAAGTGTCATAACGATAATATCAAATATCATCAGCAGACATTGTTCAAAAAGATTTCCCATTGGTTGGAAAGAAGGAACTACGTTGTCTGTTCCGCGATAAACGCAGGCAGGGATAAAAAGTACCTGATCTGCCACTTCTTTGGCTGTATAGCCACTTGGAGAACCGGTTACTACATAAATAAATGCGCCGGCCTCTTTTGCTTTTTGGCAAACATAATTGATATGTCCAATCTGTCCGTCTCCCAGTGTTGCAATCAAGAGATCCCCTGAACCAATATAGGGGGTGGTATCATCCCAGATCCAGTGGACCTCTTTTCCCATATGCATCAGACGCATGGCAAATGCCCTGGTCATCATACCTTCCCGTCCTACTCCGATACAGAAGATTCGGTTATATTTTTTGATGATTTTTATAAAGTCATCTATCTGGGAAGAATCAAATGTATCAAATACCTGACGGTATTCCTCAAGCATAGCTGCATACTTATCACGATAATTCATAGTTTGTCACCTCATTTCATACTTTATAAATGGATTAAAATACATAATCTTCTATATTTTTTACGGTATATTCCAATGGCGCATTTCCATATGCGATACCGTCTTTTAACTGAATTGATTCGTATCCTGTTGTTTTTAGGTCTGTACCATTTTCTATTGACTGACCGGAAACCAATAAATATGCTGCATAGCAGGTAGCATATCCGGCATCTGCCGGGCGCCATGCAAGAATACTTGCCATAGTACGGTTTTTTAAATACTTTTTTGATTCAGATGGAATGGCCAAAGAAACGACCTTTACTTTTTGGTCAAGGTGTTGTTCTGCTAATGCGCGGCAGACACCGCTTCCATAAGCAGAGCATTCGATAATACCATCAATATCCGGATATTTCTGAATCAGATTTTGAGTAACGGTATAAGCACCCGTTTCAGAGTTTCCATCTTCAAGCGGAAGATCCGTCAGGCAGTGCATGTCAGGATAATTTTCTTCAATATAAGAAACAGCAGAAGAATACCATTCCATATGTGTGTCCATTGTCCGGCTTCCAACGATTCCAGCGTAGCTACCAGTTTCTCCTATAGATTCTACGATGTTTTTTCCAAACAATTTTCCAAAATCCTGATTGACGAAGGCTTCAATGTCCAGATCCACATAATTGGAAATACTGGGAGCCTCGTGCGTAACAACAACAATACCAGCGTTTCTTGCGCGTTCGATCGTATCTAAAAGAGCTTCAGGATCGTTTGGAACCACGCAGATTGCGTCGATTCCCTGTTCAATTAGGCTTTCCATTATGGAAATTTGTCCGCCAGCATCATTTGTTTCCGGATATTGAATAGAAACATTTAGTCCAATATCTTTTTTCAGCTGTTCGATTCCTGTTTCCATATCGTCAAACCAGGGATCATTTTGTTTTGCAATCATAACGACTTGATAATCAGCCGGATCAGCGGTTGCTTTTGCATTGCCGGAAAAACAGATCCATCCGGTACAAAAAAGGAGACTTTTTTTGAAAAATGGTTTTGCAAAATTAAAAAATTTATGCGTCATATGCATATTTAAAAAACTCCTTCCTATATTGATCTCTAAAAGGTTCTGTTTTTCGTCATAATCAGTATAATTCATGAAAAAATAGTTGAACATAAAAAAAACCGACTAAAAGTTTTAAAAAACCGAGTTCTTAAATAAAAATAGATTTTTTTGAAACAATCTATGCTATACTTCAATTTCGAAATAAGCATGACAGAAATAAGAAGTGGAGTTTTCAGATATATGAAAAAAAAATTACGATCTATTGTGCAAAACAGTTCACTGCGTTCTAAGATTATTTGTATTGTTCTGATTGCGATGATATTAATGACAGGAGTTTCTGCTGTTTGCCTGAAAATGACAGTAAATGCCGGAAATGCGATGTTTTATAAAGCGCTTGCAGGTTCTCTTAGCTATACGGCAGGGGATATAGCAACTAAACTTTCCAATATAGAATCTATGACAAATATGATTATTACAAACAGTGAGATACGAAAAAACTTGATCATCCTTTTGGACGAAGAATATGAAATCAAGAAAAAGAATGCGAAAAGTAATCTGGAGCGTTTATTGACTGATTATCATCAGACATATAAGAGCAATAATATTGCCTATATCAGCTTATATTCAAATGATGTCAGTATAACAAGTTATGCGCCGGGAGCAGCGTCTACACCAGAGCATATTCATACAGGCGTCATTACAGAAACGAAAATGAATGCAGGGTATCCGATCTGGGATACGGATCATTGTAATACACACGGGTTATTTCTTGGAAGAGAAGCAAGACAGGTAAATCATTTGTCGTTTCGAACGCTGGGAACGCTTGTGGTATGTCTTGATCTTGAGAAAATGATTGCGACCAGCACAGAGTCGGCATTTTTGTCAGACAATATACAGTATCTATTGATTGATGAGGAGGATCATGTATTTTATCGGTCAGACGATTTTACACAAAAACAGGCAGCAGAAATATCCAGAAAGGTAACATCGGGATATCAGGTACTGAATATCAACGAGTCTTCGTATTTTTCTGTCAAAGGAAATATTTCGCCAAATGCATGGCAGTATATTTGTTTAGTTCCTTATGAAGAGATGGAAAAAACGATTTACGCTACGCAAATTTTGGTTGCGGTATTACTTATTGTCACGCTTTGTCTGGTGCTTTTTCTCAGTCATAAGATGACCAGACTCATTGTTTCGGATATTACGGTACTGGTAAATGAAATGGGGGATTTTTTTAAGGACGATGCAATGTTGTTCAAGGCAGATGCTTTATACCAAAACAGAAGGGATGAAATAGGTATTTTGCATAAACAGTTTAAAAATATGGTACTTCAGATTCAGCATATGATCAGGCAGAATTATATTAGCGAAATTTTGGCAAAAGAAGCGCAGCTAAAAGCGCTGGAGAATCAGATTAATCCACATTTTTTATATAATACGCTGGAATCAGTGAACTGGAGAGCAAAGGCAATAGGAGAATCAGAAATCTCAGCTATGGTAGAGTCGTTAGGAAGTCTTTTGCGTGAAACAATTCGTGTAAAAGAGAAGGTGGTTTCTCTGAAACATGAGTTGGAGATTGTTTCAGCTTATATTACGATACAAAAAATTCGATATGGAGACAGACTGGAGTATATGGAAAATGTATCAGAAAATTTGATGAATCTACAGCTTCCACATCTGACGATTCAGCCGCTTGTAGAAAATGCTATTTATTATGCACTAGAGGAAGTTATAGGACCCTGCCGTATTGAAGTATCAGCAAAAAAAAGTGATCACCTATTCATTGTGAGCGTCAGAAATAATGGTTCCCAGTTTGAAGAGTATGCTTTGGAAAAGATTGCGTCAGGACAGACGAGTACACATGGATTTGGGGTGGGAATTTTAAATATTGAAAAAAGAATCCAGATGATTTACGGGACAGAATACGGATTGGAGCTTTGCAATGAGGATGAAGATACGGCAGTGGTAAATATTTATCTTCCAGGAGGAACAGAGGATGAAATTATTGATTGTTGATGATGAACGAATTATAAGAGAAACGATAGCGTCGCTGGTAGACTGGGAGTCACTTGGTATTACATTGATCGGAACTGCGGAAAATGGAATTGAGGCATATAATATCATTTTGGATGAATATCCGGAAATTGTGCTTACGGATATAAAAATGCCGGGATTAGGAGGATTGGATCTCATACAGCGGATCCATGAGATTAATCCTGATACGCAATTCGTTATTTTATCTGGGTATGGAGAATTTGAGTTTGCACGCTGTGCTATGAAATATGGGGTAAAACATTATTTATTGAAACCATGTAATGAGGAGCAGATTATAGAAAGTCTCCGTCATGCAAAGGAAGACTATTTAAATACAGTCTCTAAAAAAAGAGCCTTGGTAGAAAGTAATGGAAATATTTCTCAGATGGTAATGAAAAATATCCTAGCCTTTTATTTGCAGACACAGGATTCTGCTATGGAGGAGGTGGTCTATCCATACAGCTCACAGTTTGAAATTAATCAGGTGCCCTATCATCAGTATTATATTTATTATGTGGAAAAAGAAAATTATGAAGCAATCTGTTCTGATCTGCAAAGGTTTGGAAAACAGTATTTTCCAGAAGTGATTTTATATATTTTTTATGTGAAGGGGACGATCAGCTTTTTCTTTCATGTAAATGGCTATGCGGAAGAAGATA
>ENA-ORMO01002732-ORMO01002732.1-human-gut-metagenome-genome-assembly--contig:-NODE-2732-length-13164-cov-2.930353_pt1 | contig 13164 bp, 8 predicted proteins | sample MGYA00242106_ERZ509001 | MGnify/ENA primary metagenome ERZ509001 (study PRJEB26280, sample SAMEA2338736) | human gut metagenome | biome: human gut; feature: human-associated habitat; material: faeces... | reverse complement strand
GTGCCCGGGGCGCGGAAGCGGCCGGAGCGCTCCAGAGCCTGGATCATATCCTTCTGGCAGCTCTGGATATAGGACATAAAGGCGCGGCAGGCGGCCTTCTTGATCAGCTTTCCGCCGTACAGGTCTACATCGGCCACCCGGTTGTAGATCTTGAAGATCATAAAGTCGGTCAGGCCGGGGACCACAGGCTCCACCCCCTCGGACAGGAGGAACTGCTCCAGGTGGTTGTTGCCCAGGGAGGAGAACTTCACATAGATCTCGCCCACGATGCCCACCCGGACCTTTTGCTCACCGGTCACCGGGATAGTGGCAAAGTCGGCGCAGATCTCATCGAAGATCCGGCGCATCTGCTTGCGGCTCATGCCCTTTCCCGCCTGGAAGCGGTCCACCAGCTGCTGGGTCCAGCGATCTACCATGGCGTCGGCGGCGCCCGCCTCCACCTCATAGGGGCGGACCTGGTTGGATACCCACATGATCAGGTCGCCGTACATCATACCGTATACCAGCTTGCGGATCAGGTCCACGCTCAGGCTGAAGCCAGGGTTCTTCTCCAGGCCGAAGGAGACGGAGATCACAGGGATGTAGTCCATCCCCGCCTTGGCCAGGGCCTTGCGCAGCAGATGGATGTAGTTGCTGGCCCGGCAGCCGCCGCCGGTCTGGGTGATGAACAGGGCGACCTTGTGGGGGTCGTAGCCCCCGTGCTTGATGGCGTCCATGAACTGCCCGATGACCAGCAGAGCGGGGTAGCAGGTGTCGTTGTGGACATATTTCAGACCCTCGTCCACCACGGACCGGCCGTCGTTGTTCAGCTGGTCCACATGGTAGCCTTCCAGCTCCAGCAGCTTGCGGAACATCCCGAAGTGGATGGGCAGCATCTGGGGCATGAGGATGGTGTACTCCTCCTTCATTTCCTTGGTGAAAAGGAGGCGGCCGGTCTCATCATATACTAATTTCGCCATAGAAATGTTCCTTTCTTGCAGGGCGTGACCGCTGGACACGCCTGTGATCTGCGGCGCGCTGGGGTCCCCGCGCCCTAAGAATTGGCCTTTCTTGCGTCAATTGCCGCGATCAGGCTCCGGATCCGGATCTTGACAGCGCCCAGGTTGCTGATGTCATCAATTTTCAGCTGAGTGTACAGCTTGCCGCCGTCCTCCAGGATGGAGCGCATCTCGTCACCGGTGATTGCGTCGATGCCGCAGCCGAAGGAAACCAGCTGGATCAGATCCATGTCCGGCTGGGTGCATACATACCGGGCTGCGTTATACATCCGGGCGTGATAGGTCCACTGGTTGAGCACATGGCGGGGGGTCTTATCTTCCAGCCAGGCCACCGCGTCCTCTGTGATGAGGGTGAAGCCGAAGGAGGTGATCAGGTCGTTGATGCCGTGGTTGATTTCCGGATCCATGTGATAGGGGCGGCCGGCTACCACCAGAATGGGACGGTCCTCTGCCCGGGCCTGGGCGATGTATGTCTGGGCGGTCTGCCGCAGGTCGTCCTTATAAGCCTCGTAAGCTGCGTATGCCGCCTTGGTCGCGGCGGCGGTCTCCCGCTTGGGGATCTGAAACTCGTTGAAAAACCACTCGCCGGCCTTCCGCTCGAAATCCCGGGGGCGGTGCAGGCCGAAGTACGGGTACAGGTAGCGGACCTGTTTCAGAGCAGGGACGTTGGCGGCCAGCAGCTCCGGGTAGTAGGCCACCACCGGGCAGTTGTAGTGGTTGTCTCCGATGCCCTCGTCGTTGTTGTAGGACATGCAGGGGTACCAGATGGCGTCCACGCCCTCCTCCACCAGGGCCTCCACATGGCCGTGGAGCAGCTTGGCGGGGTAACACACGGTGTCAGAGGGGATTGTGCGTTGGCCCTTGAGATAGAGCTTGCGGCTGGACTGGGGGGAGAGGACCACCCGGAAATTGAGTCGTGTGAACAACTCGAACCAGAAGGGGAGGTTCTCATACATATTCAGGCCGAAGGGGATGCCGATCCTGCCCCGGGAACCGTCCCCGCTGCCCTTGCCGTGGAGGGAGCGGAGCTTTGCGTATTTATACCGCATCAGGTCGGGGTGCCGGGTGGGCTCCTCACCCAAGGGGCGGGAGCAGCGGTTGCCCGAGATGAAGCGCCGCCCGCCGTCAAAGGCGTTGACGGTGAGAGAGCAGTGGTTGGTGCACAGGCCGCAGGTGGCCGGCTTGGCGGTGTGGGTGAATTTTTCCAGGGCCTGAGGGGAGAGCAGAGCGCTCTGCTCCAGCTCCAGATCCCGGGCGGCCAGGGCTGCGCCGAAGGCCCCCATGATGCCCGAGATGGTGGGGCGGGTGACGTCCCGGCCCAGCTCCAGCTCAAAGGCCCGGAGCACCGCGTCGTTGTGGAAGGTGCCTCCCTGGACCACGATGTGCTGTCCCAGGTCATCAGGGGAGGCGGCGCGGATGACCTTGTAGATGGCGTTTTTCACGATGGAGATGGAAAGACCGGCGGAGATGTCCTCCACGCTGGCTCCGTCCTTCTGGGCCTGCTTGACGCTGGAGTTCATAAAGACCGTGCAGCGGGAGCCCAGATTCACCGGGTGCTGGGCGAACAGGCCCAGCTTGGCGAAGTCCGCGATGGAATAGCCCATGGCTTTGGCGAAGGTCTCAATGAAGGAGCCGCAGCCGGAGGAGCAGGCCTCGTTGAGCATGATGGAGTCCACCGCCTGGTTGCGGATCTTGAAGCATTTCATGTCCTGGCCGCCGATGTCGATGATAAAATCCACCTCAGGCTCGAAATGGGCGGCGGCACGGTAATGGGCCACCGTTTCCACCAGGCCCAGGTCACAGGAGAAGGCATTTTTGATCAGGTCCTCGCCATAGCCGGTGACCGCTGCTCCCCGGATCTGGATGCGGTCTCCGCACATGGCGTAGATGGTCCGCAGCTGCTCCAGCACGATGGCCACCGGGTTGCCCTGGTTGGAGTGGTAATAGGTATACAGCAGGCCGCCGTTCTCTGTGATGAGGGCCAGCTTGGTGGTGGTGGAGCCGGCGTCAATGCCCAGCCAGGCGGGGCCGCGGTAGGTCTTGATGTCGGTCTGGGGCGGGCGCTTGGCGTTGTGACGGGCGCAGAAGGCGCCGTACTCGCCCACATCCCGGAACAGGGGAGGCATGGTGTCCACCAGGGTGGTGGTGTCCACGCTCTCCTCCAGCTTTTTCAGCGCGTCCTCAAAGAGAATGGGCTCATAATCGGTGGCGCACAGGGCGGCGCCCATGGCGGCGAAGCAGTCGCCGTCCTCGGGAAAGATGGCGTGGTCTCCGTCCAGCTTCAAGGTCTCCACGAACCGCTCCCGCAGCCCCATAAGGAAATGGAGGGGGCCGCCCAGAAAGACGATTTTACCTTTTAGTTCACGCCCCTGGGTGAGGCCGGCCACCGTCTGATCCACCACGGCCTGAAAGATGGAGGCGGCCACATCCTCCTTCCGCCCGCCCTGGTTCAGAATGGGCTGGATGTCGCTTTTGGCGAACACGCCGCAGCGGGAGGCGATGGGATAGATCTTTTCGTGCTTCAGGGAGAGGGCGTCCAGCTCACCCACCGTCACGTTCATCAGGGTAGCCATCTGGTCGATGAAGGCCCCGGTGCCCCCGGCGCAGGAGCCGTTCATCCGCTCCTCCAGTGCGCCGCCGAAGAAAATGATCTTGGCGTCCTCGCCCCCCAGCTCGATGACGGCGTCCGTCTTGGGGATGTATGTATTGACCGCGGCGGCGGTGGCGTAGACCTCCTGCACAAAATCAATGCCGGAGGCATTGGCCACGCCCAGGCCGGCAGAGCCGGTGATGACCATTTTCACCTGTTTGCCCGCCAGCAGACCGGTGATGGAATGGAGGGTCTCGCAGGCCCGTTCCCGGGTCTTGGAATAGTGCCGCTCATAGGAGCGGAACAGCAGCTTGTTCTGTTCATCCAGCACCACCACCTTCACTGTGGTGGAGCCGATGTCGATGCCGATGCGCAGACTCATAGTAACCTGTAACTCCTGACTGTTCGTCCGAAAACGGACTGATCGATATGAATAATTCTCTTAATGGTATGATACTGACGGAGGAGGGGAAAAACAACAATTTTAACGACTTCTTAACGGGAAAAGGGGGAGGAAAAACAGTCTTTTAACGTCGTAAAATTGTGCATTTCACCTCTATGGGATCAAAATACAGAAATATGTAAAAGAAAAGTGAACTGTCGAAATGCATAAAAAACCGCCCGCATACTAAGCGGGCGGAGAGAAAAAAGCGAGTTTACAGGGGGGAGAGGCCGCCTCGGCACAGTGCCGGGAGCCGTCGAACCGCCGCCCTACTCTGGAAAGGCGGTGAGGGAGCGGTTGGAATAGAACTGATAGCTGTTCCCGGTCTGCCGTAAGGTCAGCATGCAATCTCCGTAATCAAGATGGATCAGATCTCCCTGGCGGAACCCTTGCGAAAAGATGGGGAATGTATAATTGGTGTCCCCGTGAAAGTGATAATAGGCATCGTACTCCGGTAGGTAGGTGAACTGTTCCAGTCCGACCTGGCGGGTCTCTTCCAAAGTCAGACCGGTGTGCTCCAATAAAACGGCGTCCATCTCCTGCCTGGTGATCTTAGTGCAGCCACATGGCGGAGCAGTTCCATGATAGCCCCGGTCGATCACCAGCTGGCGCTCTTCCTGACTCATGGGGGTGGACGGCTGAGCGCTTCCGCAATAGAATAATTCAAACAGATCAATGTCCTGGGGCGTGTCATACTGGGAGGTGAGGAACATATTCCGAATGGAGAAATGGAGGTAGGCGTCCCCGCCGTTTCCTGTCCCATTATCAAAGAAGGAGCCGTCGTTGAAGTAGGCCAGCTCTTCAGGAGTGAGGGGGACAGGATTGTTCTGATGCCCCTTTTGCTGTTCCGCCCATCCCACCAGAGCCTGGACCGCATAAGTGTCCAGAACGCCTATGGGTTGGAGAGAATCTCCGGAGAGAACATAGACCAGATTTTCCCCACCGCTCTTCCAGGATAGGCCGCCGGGTTGGTAAAGCAGATATGGGGCCGTCTGGCCGGAGGAGAGGGTCAGGGTGATCTGGTAGGCGTCCCTGGAAAGATCATCCTCGTTCCATCGGCGCCGGGCTTCCTGGGGTGTGGGAGCCCGGGCGCAGAGCAGATCGGCCCGGCCAGCCTCCAGCAGGGAGGGCGCGGTGATGGGCTCTGGATAGGAGACGCTGAATCTGGAGGGAGGGGTTACCTGTATGGCGCTGGCCTGCTGGATCTGGGAACAGAATTGGTCATAGGCAATACCGGAATCAAGAGCCTGTTGTTGGGCATTGGCCAACTCCTTTAGCTGGCTGATTGTGCTGTCGGGCAGAGTGGCCACAGGGACGGTTCCACTGGTCGTAGCATCCAGATAGGGCAGGACATAAAGCAGGCCTGTGGATGCGGGATAGAGATAGAAACGAGTTATGTCTGTCCCTGAGGAGAGTTTCAGACCATAGCAAACCGGGATCATTTCAGAGAACCCGAAGGCGGTTGTCTCTCCGTTTTTGTCATACGCTTCCGCCTGGAGCAGGATCGACCGGGCCTTCTTCAGAGCCTCCTGATCCTCTATGGCGGGGTACCAGGTACTAGAGGTGAATGGCGGTGCGAGGTGGATAGACCAGGAAGCCTCCACGGCTGCTACATACCCTGTGTAGCTGTATGGAGAGGGGCCGCCGCCCCCAAAGGTGAACACCGCCGCCAAGGCCAGGGCCGTACACGCCCCAAAGATGGCTGTGGCTCTCGTTTCCGGCTTCTTTACCAAAAGGGCCACCCGCTGTTGGATGCACTTGCCTCCTCCGGCCATTGTAGTGGAGCAGGACAGCAGGTCGGCGGGCCGCAGGGAACGTTGGGCCACCATGTCCACCAGGGTCCGGCCATAGGGGGTGCGCTCCTCCTCGCCCAGCCGCCGGACCGCCCCCTCGTCGCAGGCCAGCTCCCCGTCCGCCTTGGACAGGGAAACTGCCAGCCATACCAGGGGATCATACCAGTGGAGGGCCAGGGCGGTACACCGGAGGGCGGACCAGATGTGGTCCTTGTGGGCGTAGTGGGTCCCCTCGTGGGCCAGTACATGGCGCAGGGCTGTTTCGTTTTCCGCAACCTCCGGAGTGAGGTAGATGGCGGGGTGAAACAGGCCGGACAGGCAGGGGGAGGACAGGCCTTCCATCCGGTAGACGGGAAGGGGACACTGGGGAATGTCCAGGGGACGGCGGGAGCGGCGCAGCCTTGCGGCAAAGCGCAGGTTGTTCCCAACCAGACACAGGAGCATCACCAACGCTCCTGCTCCCCACAGGACAGACAGGATCCGGGGGACAGTGGAGAAAAAGGCGTAATCAGTATAACCGTTCTCCTCCAGGATCGTGCCGCCGTTGTAATAATCAAAGCCGATCTCTCCCAGAGCGGGGAAGCTGCGGCTGGTGACGCCGGCGCTCATGACCGGGTCCTCGCCCTGTTCTTCCCGGATATGCTGGATATAACGCTCCGGCGCATCCATGTGGCCGGTGGGGAAGGCATATACCGGGGTATTCTCCATCTGGGGCGCAAGGTCCACTGCTCCTAAGGAGGAGAGGAAGGGGAGCTGAATGGGGATCAGCAGCCGGATCAGCACCACCAGCCACAGGGCATAGCGGTTTACAGAGGACAGCCGGTCCCGGGTGAGCCACCGCACAGCCAGCACCGCCAGGATCAGCAGAACTGAGGAGATGGCCCAGGGGATCAGAGTGGTCATCAGACTGGGGAGCGCCATCGATCCGGTCATGTGATTCTCTCCTCTGCCTGACGTAAAATTTCATAGAGCTGATCGAGATCCTCCCGGCTCAGGGCTTCGTCCCGGACCAGGGAGGAGACCATCAATCCCACACTGCCTTGGTACACCCGGTCCAGGAAGGACCGGGTCTCCTGCCGGGCGGCGCTCTGCCGCTCCACCGCCGGAGTGTAATGCCTGGTGCGGCCCTCCACCTGACAGTGGAGCAGGCCCTTGCCCTCCATCCGCCGCAGGGTGGTGATGGTGGTGCTTTTGGCCCAGCCCACTTTCTCGTGGAGGGCGGACACCAGCTCCATCACCGTCATGGGGGAGCGCTCCCACAGGCTGTCCAGCACATACCACTCGCTGTTGGTCAGGGTCAGCGGTTCCATATCGTTCACCTCACAGACTGTTGGTTTACTTTGTAGACTGATTGTAACACGGAAGGTCTACAATGTCAACCACAGGAGGGGAGGACCACGCTCTGCCGATTCTTGATATACATTGCTTGAACGATAAAAATGTGGTACAGTAAAGCCAAACAATAAATTGTAATTTGGAGCGAAAATATGGACTATGTAATACGAGAGATGAGAAACGAAGAATTTGGCCTGTTGGGTGATTTTTTGTACGAGGCAATCTATATTCCAGACGGAATTGAACCACCGCCGAAATCAGTGATAGAATGTCCGGAGTTACAAGAATATATCGTTGGATTTGGAAATCGAAAACACGATAAAGCCTTGGTGGCAGAAATCCAAGGAAATATAGTCGGAGCTATTTGGGCAAGGGTTATGAATGATTATGGACACATTGATCATGATACGCCATCTCTTGCTATGTCTGTCTGCCCCCAGTACAGAAGATCAGGCATTGGAACTTCATTGTTGAAACGACTGATACAAGTAGAAAAATTGGCTGGATATTCAAAAATATCTTTATCCCTTCAGAAAAGTAATGATGCAGTGAGGATGTATGAGAAAGTGGGATTCACTGTTGCTGCTGAAAATAGTGAAGAATATATTATGATCTTAAATTTATCATGAAAGAGGAACAGGCTGCTGAGCGACCTGCGTAAAGGAGCACCGCCCTTCGTCAAAGCGGCGGAGGGAGGTGTTGATTGACTAGTTCCGTCCAAAGGATGATCGAGAAGGAGGCGTCCCAGCCGGGACGCCTCCTTTGGATGATTGACAGCTTGTGGTTATGCGGCGGGAATGGTGAGGACCTGGCCGATCTGGATCTGGTTGGGGTTCTGGAGCAGGTCCTGGTTGGCCTTGTAAATGACCTCCCACTTGGTGCCGGTGCCCAGGTGCTTCTGGGCGATGGACCACAGGGAATCGCCGGCCTTCACGGTGTAAGAGCCGGCGGGCTGCTGAGGCTCGGCGGGCTGCTCGGGGGTTTCAGGTTCCACGGGCTGCTCGGCGGCGTTGCTCACCAGAGTGGTCCGGGGGTCGTTGCCCTCATAGCGGTAGATGGGGAAGTTCTTGGTGGTCTCGTCATAGGAGACCACGCCGTACTGCACCAGAGTGCCGTCATAGCCGTTGGAGTCGTTGACGTCGGGCTCCATGATCATGGCGATGACGTTGCCGGAGACCTGATCCATAGGGATGACGTACGCGCCCTTTTCAAAGGTGACCTTGGCGGCGTCCCGCAGATCGGCGGTGAAGCCGGCCTTCTTCTCGTTGTAGGTGTACTCGCCCACATAGTAGTACTGCTTCAGTTCGGCGGTGGAGCCGGGCTCCAGCTCATAGTACTCCGCACCCTGATTCTGGAGGATGTACAGGATCTTCTCCGCGTTGGGGATGTCCTTGGGGATGACGTAAGCGGTGGGACGGATGCGGCTGCGCACCACGGTGTCGTTCATGGACAGGGTGGCGGAAGAGGTTTTGGCGTCGCTGCCATCCATGTTGTACTGATAGCGGGTCAGGGCGGTGGGGGACTGGGTCTTGCCGGAGGCGACCTGCTGGAGGATCACGGTGTCCTCAGCGTCAAAGACCTTGCCGTCCTCGGCGACCTGGGCGCGGGCGTCGGCCACAGCCTTGTTGATGGCGTCGTCGTTGGCCACGGCGTAATCAATGATGGAGTGGGCGGCGTTCTGCTGGGAGTAGACCCGGCGGGCGAAGTTGGTGGAGCCGGCGCCGATGCCGCGGGTCTCCACCAGGATGGAGATGGAGTTGTACAGGCCGTAATAGGCGCGGCCGATGGGGTTATTTACGGTGGTGCCGTAGTGGTAGACCCGCAGGCCGGAGTCAGTGGCGTTCTTGTGCAGGCCGTCCACGGCCTCCTCGGCCAGCTGGTTGACCAGAGGATCGTTGTTCAGGCTGCTGGCGGGGGTGGACTGCATATCGTCGGCGTTCTTCATATAGCCGTCCTCAGTGACGCCGTAGAAGGTGAACTCATGGCCGTCCATGACCACCTCTGGCATGAAGTACTGGTAAGCGGTGTGCAGGTAGGCCAGCTCCGGGGCCTTGAGGGCCATGTGGTCCCGGTTCATGTCGAAGCCCTGATAGGTGGAACGGGTGAACAGATAGGAGCCGTCGGGATTGATGCGGGGAATGACGATCACATTGACGTCGTCCAGCACCTCCTCGCCGTAGCTGCCGCACAGGTCGGAGACCATGACCAGCGCACCTTCGCCGGCGGCGGGCTCGTTGGGATGGATCTGGGACTGGATCCAGACGGTGAGCTTGCCGTTATCGCTGACCAGCTCGCCGGCCTCCTCCAGAGATTTGGCGGAGGACAGGTCGGTCTCGGTGAATACGGCGATGGGCATATCGTACTGATAGGCGGGGGTCTTGCCCAGGCTGTACAGGTACATATCCTCTTCCGCCTGGTCCTTCGCCGTCAGATAGCTCATCATCTCATCCTGGGTGGTGAACTGATGGTCGGCCCGGTCCTTGGTGAAGAAGGGGGTGTCATATTCCTTGAAATTCTTCAGCGTGTCGGTGGAGAAGTACTCGTCCAGCACCTCGTCCGACCAGAGGATCAGCAGGGAGTCCCGGGCGCCCTGGTCATAGTTCTCAGGCACGTTTGCCAGGTTGGGAGAGGTGGGCTCATAGCCTGTATAGGCCATCTTCCCCGTCTCCACCTCCAGCTTCAGAGAGCCGGCGTCCAGGTCCTTCTGCGTTACGTTGAAGATCTTGCAAACATTGTAGTAGCCATCGCCCCGGACCCAGTAGCTGTATGTGCCGGGCTCGCTGACCAGATAGTCGCCCTCTGCGTTCTTTTTCACCTCGGGCAGGGCCTTGACGGCGTCCTCGCCGCTGTCGGCGGGAACACCTTCATGTACGGTGATGGTGACGTCCTCGGCCTTGACGTCTGAGGGATACTGGAATTCCAATTCTGCGCCGCCTGCAGCCAGGGAGGGGGTGATCATCATGCCGGCTACGAGCGCTCCGGACAGCAGCAGGCTGGTCCATTGGTGGGTTCGGGTCGCTTTCATGTTAACACTCCTTTTCTTTTCAAGCTGAGAACAGGGCCGATGAGGAGCGGGAGTGGACGCCTGACACAACATTTTTTCTCCTTTCCGGTGGTCCAAAGCCTCGCTCCAAATGGTTGATCGTATTATATCACAGAGTGCTTTCTCTTTCAATATGCACATATTAATTTATATGAAAAGTACGGATTTATAAAGATTGACGAAAAACCGGCTCCATGGAATCCAGATATAAACGAAACCATTTTCATGCATCTGATATAATGATTTTTAATACGAAAGTTTAAGTATCTCCACAAAAATACTAGGCGACCTTTTTTGCCTCACCTTTACATGTGAATAGAGGTCAGAATTTGGAACTCAAAAATGGGACACTTGGCAGTAAAACTAAAAAATTACTATGCAAAAATGAAAATAGTTCTTGACGTGCGAGTCGCGTTCAAGGTGGGTATTGTCAACGATTCCCAAAACCTCCAAGGGAATTGCTCCTTTGGAGGTTTTCTGTTGATTGATAGTTGCTGATCTTAAGTCGTTCTTTTCCTCATCCGTTATGATTGATATAAAAAATACATTTCAATTTATAATTTTTCCACAAATATTTTTTATTGACAAAGGAATGTGAGTGTGATATTATAAATCCATCTAAATGAATAAAATATATAACAAATCCCAGAAATAACTATTTGAATTGCTCATAATAGCTTTGCTCAGATTTCGAAGTCTTTAAACTATTTAGCCGAGCATGTAAAGTTCCTGTACGGTTTTAGCTGTTGCAGAGAGATACCAGATAAGAGTTTACATAAGCCATAGAGGTAGTCCTAAATGGAAAAAAATAACCTGGTACGTCGAGCCCTCCGCTACCTGCTGCCCTACAAAAAGGCCTTTGTGGTGGTGGGGCTGACGCTGGTGCTGTCCACGGTGATCGGCTTTTTGCAGCCCCTGGTGATCCAGCGGATTACGGACAGCGGCATGATGCAGCAGGACATGGGCGTCATTGTCACGTCGGCGCTGTTTTTGGCGGTGCTGGTGCTGGGCAACCAAGCCATCGATTTGCTGCAGACCCGCATCTTTGCGGACGTCCACAACGCCTCCTATTACTCTATTTTCCATCAGGTGTTTGAGAAATTGCTCCACCTGAAGAAAAGCTACTTTGAAGACAAGAACAGCGCGGAGATCCTCAGTTTCCTCCAGATGGATGTGTCCCAGGTGTCCTCTATTACGGACCGGTACACCGTGCTCAGCGTCAGCTATGTGTTCCGGATCCTCAGCGGGCTGATCGGGCTGTTTCTCATCAGCTGGCCCTTGGCCCTGGTGGTGCTGTGCATGGTGCCGGTGAAATTCCTGCTGGTGCGGGGCCTGTCCAAACGGCAGGAAAAGGCCATGGATGAGATGATCGAGAGCAGTCGGGACTTCTCCCGGTGGTTTGGGGACGACCTAAACGGCGTGGACGAGATCAAGCTGTGGGATCTGTTTCAAAGCCGGGACAAGGTGTTCCGGGAGAAACAGGAGAAGGTGCTGCAGGTGGAGAAAAAGTCCACCATGATCGGAAGCTGGAACACCTTTTGGGAAGTGCTTCTGGAGTGGAGCGTGACTATTTTTCTGTACATTTTGGGAGGCTGGCTGATCTGCACGGGAACGCTGACCATCGGGGCGGTGTTCGCTTTTGTGAGCTACTCCGGCTATGTGACAGGGCCTGTCTCCGCCCTGATTAACCTGAAGATGTACTTTGCCAGGATCTTCCCCTCCGCCCGGCGGCTGTTCCAATTCCTGGACATGGAGACGGAGCCGGACAGCGGCAGAAAATCCCTGGGCCGCCGCCCGCCCAGCCGCTGCAGCGGCGGCCGCCCAGGCTGGCGTTTCAAAACGTGGCGTTCCGGTATGAGGAGGGGCGGCCTATCCTTCAGGGGGTTAGCTTCTCGGTGGAGCCGGGGGAAAAGGTGGCCATCATCGGGCAGAACGGCAGCGGGAAGTCCACCATTTTGAACCTGCTGCTGCGGTTCTACAAGCCCAACTCCGGGCAGATCTTGGCGGACGGCGTGGACGTCCAGGACATCTCGCTTGACGAGTACCGCAGCCTCTTCTCTGTGGTGAGCCAGGAACCCTACTTGTTTTTGGGGAATATTTTGGAAAACGTGGACCTGCAAGGGAACGCAGATCCCGAAAAGCTGCAAGCCGCCTTGCAGTCCAGCGGGGTGGAAGGCTATCTGCCCCGGATGCCGGAAAAGGAGCGGACACAGATCGGCCGAAACGGCGCCCGGCTGTCCGGCGGGGAGAAGCAGAAGCTGGCGGTAGCGCGGGCCCTGTTAAAGGACGCCCCGGTGGTGATCTTGGACGAGGCCACCTCCGGTTTCGACGTGGAGTCCGACGCCTACCTCCACGATGTGATCCTCCATGAAATGAAAGAAAAAACGGTAATTATGATCACCCACCACTACCACAACCTGGAGGGGATGGACCAGGTGTGGAGGCTGGAGAGGGGAAAAGTACTTCCTGTGGAAAGATCCCTGCATACCACAACACAAAACACCAGGTAAGAGGAGAAGAGCCTATGTCGAATCCCAATGTCCATCTCTTTCGGACTTCCCAGATGCCCTACTTGTACGATGTCAACACAGATACTATCCTGCCTATTTCCGAACAGCAATTCCACGAGGCGAAGGCAGACAAAAGTCTATCTTCCCCCTTGTTTCAAGCAATGCGAGAAGCAGGTTTCCTAAAGGAAAACCGCGTGGAAGAGGCAGAACACCCTGCCACCCCATATTTAGGTTTCTATTTAGATCATAAAATCAACCAGATGATCCTGCAAGTAACACAGAGCTGCAATCTTCGGTGTGAATACTGTATTTACTCAGGAGCTTATCACACTAGAAGTCATTCCCAAAAACAGATGACCACGGAAATAGCCCATCGGGCGATCGATTTTTTGATCAGTCATTCTGCGGACAGCGAGGAAGTCTTTTTGTCTTTCTATGGCGGGGAGCCGCTGC
>ENA-ORMO01002729-ORMO01002729.1-human-gut-metagenome-genome-assembly--contig:-NODE-2729-length-13186-cov-4.735892_pt1 | contig 13186 bp, 18 predicted proteins | sample MGYA00242106_ERZ509001 | MGnify/ENA primary metagenome ERZ509001 (study PRJEB26280, sample SAMEA2338736) | human gut metagenome | biome: human gut; feature: human-associated habitat; material: faeces... | reverse complement strand
CGCTAGCCTGTCACGCTAGAGGTCGACGGTTCGAGCCCGTTCCGGGTCGCCATTTATGCTGCTGTAGCTCAGTCGGTAGAGCGTATCCTTGGTAAGGATGAGGTCGGCGGTTCGAATCCGCCCAGCAGCTCCAACGAAAAGCACTCAAACTTAACGGTTTGGGTGCTTTTTGCTTTGGTTTTATAACAATTTTCTCTTTTTTGAAAAATCAGCAAAATATTGTATTGCTGTTAGTCGCAACAAAAGTCGCAACATGGCTTAAAAAATAACCGGGTAGGGGGTGTTTCCCTGCCCGGTTTTTCTTTATTCACCCTCTGCTTTGAGGGCGTCTCGGATGACCTGTCCGGCGCGTCTGATGGATTCTTCATTAGCGTGGGCATACATTCTCAGAGTAACAGCGGTATCACTATGCCCAAGGCGTTCACTAACCGATACGACATCTGCCCCGTTGGTAAGAGCAAGGGAGGCCGATGTGTGCCGGAGCTTGTGTGGGTGGAAATCCTCTACGCCGTATCGCTGACCGAATTTCTTAAAATAACGGGTAGGACTTTGAGGGTGCATCGGATCAGAAGAACTATCCTGAGTAAAGATCCATTTGCTAATACACTTGCTTGACTGCTCAGTCTGGAGCTGGCGCAGGAGCTTGACCACATCCGGGCCGATATCAATAGGCCGGGATTTTCTGTTTTTGGGGGTATCCTCGTAGATACCTGCAGCGGACGTATATTGAAGATTACGCCGAATAGTAATACAGCCCTTCTTGAAGTCTACGTCTGTCCATTGCAGGCCACAAGCCTCACCACGTCTCATTCCGGTATCGGCAACAAGATTGATATAGGCTTGCCATTTTAGAGGCTCATTATCCAGGCATTTGAGAATGTGGCGGAGTTGCTGGACAGTATAGGCCTTCTCGCTCTCTTCTTTGACGTGTTCATTCTTTCTGGGCTTGGGACGAGTAACCCGTAGCATGGGATTTTCCTGAATTGAATCATCAAGAAATGCCATTTTGAAGACGCCGTTAAGGATATTGTATAGCTTGACTGCCGAGGAGTGAGCTTTTCCGCTCTTTTGGAAGTCAAGCAGCAGCTTTGTGAGCATGGATGGAGTAATATCCCTCATAGGGAAGTCGCCCAGTACAGGGAGAATGTGTTTATCGAGGCATTGGCGATAGTTTGAACGCGAGTTTTCGGAGAATGTGGCTTCTTTTGCCGGCATGAAGACACCATCCGCATACTGTCTCAGCGTTTTTATCTTTGCCGCTTCCAGAGCAGCCAAGCGTCTTTCCTCCAGATCCTCCTGCCGAGTTTTAAGGGTTCCTTCAGCCAGTTCATTTTCCAGGTTGGCCGCAAATTTATCGAGTTCGCGTTTAATCGTTTTGGCGCTCCATCCTGGCTCTGGCCTCCAGCTTCGTGTAACCTTGCGGCCTCGGCCATTGGATACCTGGACTTTGTAGACCGTTGCGCCGCCGGCATCAGTTGTTTTCTTGTAGGACGCCATATTATTCAGCCTCCTTTTCGTCTTCGGAGATAATAAACTGTTCCAGATCACAACCCAAGCGGTGCATAAAATCTGAGTAGCCGTAAAAACGCAGGAATTTTGCAATAATGCTGAGTTGTGTATTTTTAGCTGGGTCATCCCGATGATCGTAAAGTAACTGGCACCATTGTACCGCAGTAGCATCGTCAACGCACTTGCTGATTAAGGCAAATGCCGTTTGCTCTGTGGCGGTGGTGTCATTTTTAATACGGTCATAGAAATCCGATTTGAATTTTTGAAGGTTCTCTATAATATCAGCAAAATAGAGCCGGACATCTATATTTCGCTTATCATACGGGATTAGAGAAAATGGCTTTTTCTGTGCCACATCCTCAGCAGAAAATGCAAAATAGGATGTAATTTTTTCTAAAAATAAACCATTTTCTATCAAATAGTTCAAAACTATCAGTTTTGACCTGTCTTCTTGGCTGTTTTCCAATTTCAAAACAGAGGCAGCGTGCTCAGAAAGTCCGATTTCCTCAGCGGTGAGGTGTGCTGTCTCCTCCTTTCCATAACTTGATACACCCAGAAGATAGTCAGTGGAAACGCCAAGAAAACTTGCAATATTGACGATTGTAGTAGGAGTTGGATTTGCACTGCCATCCATATAAGCAGATACAGACTGGCGTGTAATACCAAGATGAGCGGCCAAGTCTGCTTGAGTGTACCCAGAAGATGACATGAGTTCCCGTAACATTGTAGGAAGCGGAGCATTATAATTCTCTGGAATACTGGTTCGCTTGCGTGGCATATCTATATCACCTCGATTAGCAGTTTTTGTTTGCACTTTTGTAGAGGTAGCTGATATTGATTGACCAATCAGCTAATAACTGCTATAATGATACCATAAGCAACGAAATACTGCAATAGGAAAATTAAAAAAGGAGATGATTTTATGAGCAAGCAATATGATCCGTCACGTCAATTCCAAACTATCGCAGAAGCCTCGCGTACAACGGGGTTGTCACAGTATTTCCTCCGACGTGGTTGCTGGGACAACAGTATCCCACATATTCGCGCCGGGGCCACGAAATACCTGATCAATGTTCCGCTTATGATGCAGCGCCTCAATGAGCAATCAGAGATCGGTGCCCAGGCAAAAGCGTAATTATTTGGGTGTCAGGGTGGGGACGCATACTGCACAAAAAAGCGGAGAAATATTGTGCATAACGCTGTTTTGCAAAACAGGAAGTTAGCACAAGGCGCTTTCATCCTGTAATTGTAGTAGGCGGCTGAGTAATCAAGCCGTACAGCATCAATAAATCAACACATTACATTATTAGGAGGAATTACTTATGCTCACGGAACAAAGTTGGGAAAACCAGATTAACAGCAGGCTGAAGAGGTTCGGAATGCACGTTCAGGCGTCGCATGAACGCAGTGGCGGTTATATCTGCACTAAAGAGGGCTGCAAACCTCGATGGTTTAGCGATCTGTGCAAGCTCCAGAACTTCGTAGAGGAACTGGAGGAGCGGTACGCCGAGTAAGCAACAGCGTGGCGGGATGGTGGGCAAGTAGCCTCCATCCCGAAATACAACTATGGAGGGATTGCAATGAGAGACTACACCACGGAGGATATTTCAGAAATGCACGATCGCAACGAGAATTTCTGCGGTACGCAGGCCAACATTGCCAAAATCCGGCTCTACAACGAAATTAAGGGTGCTTTGGTGGAACTTATGCAGCGTTGCGACGAGGTGAGGTTGGTGGATGGCTTTGCTCCGAATGCAAAAGAGAAGCACGCCATGCTCTGGATCGAATTGAGATTTGCCGCAACTCTGGATAAAGAGGAGACGGCGGCGCTGACAGCTATTATGAACAAGGCTGACGGAGTGGTGCTCGCCGCTGCAGGGGATCACATCCGTATCTCGTTCCAGATTGACAATATTTGGTTAGATTAGGGGGCGGATATGGATGATTAACGTAGTTGACGCCCCTTGCGGCGCAGGAAAGACAGAATGGGCGGTATCCTACATGAACGCCCATCCGCAGGAGGCGTTTATTTTCGTTACGCCGTTTCTCAGTGAAGTTGAGCGTATCAAACAGAGCACCACGGCAGCGTTTTATGATCCCCAGCACTTCCAACGTACTGATTTGCTGGGCGGTGTGGCTGGCTCCAAGACTAAGCTGGAGGATCTCAATGACCTGTTAGCTGAGGGGCGAAATGTTGTCACAACGCACGTGACTTTTACCAATGCAACAGAGGACACTGTCTCCATTTTACAAGACAATTCCTATCACTTGATTCTCGATGAGGCTGTTGACGTGCTTCTCCCGCTTAACGACCTTATTGACTCAGCAAACTATCGGGTCAATAAAAAGAACGCTAAACTGATGCTCGATAATAACATCATTGCAGTGGATGAGAATTGTCGTGTCCGCTGGACTGGCGGGCCGCAGCCGATTGACGGTGAAGAGCGCCACTCTTTTTGTGAGGTTCAGCGCCACGCCGAAAACGGAAACTTGCTACTGATTGATGGCCGGTTCTTCATTTGGGAGTTTTCGCCCGAAGTGTTTAATGCGATGGAGTCAATTACCATTCTGACCTATCAGTTGGAAGGTAGTTTCCTTTACCCGTACCTGCAGCTTCATAGGCTTCATTATGACAAGTCAAGCGTTGTTGGCACATATGAGGATGGTTTTGCGCTCGCTCCTTACAGAGTTGATATGGATCAGAGAAAAGAGTGGAAGCGACTCATTACCCTGTATCAAGATAATAAGGTGCCGGATTTAGGAAAACTTTCTGCGACGTGGTACAAAAGCAGTGTTAAGGATCGCCCCAAGTCTAATGAAGCGACTGAGCTTAAATGTGCTTTGAGACGATTTTTTTCATCCGTACAAGCTAAGCCATGTGACATCATGTGGAGTTGTCCCAAGGACAGCCGTAACAGCATTGCCCCTGGTGGATACAAGCTAATCCGTGAGTTGACTGATTCTGAAAAACGTGGCCGCAATCAGGCACAGCAGGATGAGTATGTAGATAATAACGGCTTGCGCTGCTGGGTTGCGTCAAATTCTCGTGCTACCAATAGTTACAGTGATAGACACGTGCTGGCGTATATGCTCAACCTCAATCCAAACCCGGAGATTTCTAAGTATTTTGGTCAGCAAGGGGCACCATTCAGCCGGGATGCCTTTGCGCTTGCTGGACTTATTCAGTGGGTGTGGCGCTCTGCAATCCGCAAGGGAGAGCCTATAACTCTGTTCTTGCCGTCACCCCGGATGTACAGGCTGTTCACGGAATGGCTGGACGGAAAGCGATAGTTTTGGATGAGGGGTCATCCAAAACCGACGAGAAAACCCCGTCTACTGTCGGCGATTTGAGCGCATCTGCTTAAGAGGACGGAGGTATAAAAAAGCAAGGTATAAGGAGTAGAAATCAACACCTTAAATCATTGTAAAACCTGCATATACCATACCGACTACCAGGGCGAGGAAGAAATATTTTTTCATTTTCTCTTCGCCGTCAGCTCCGCACACCTAACCGACTGGTGTGCGAATATTTCAACCAGAAAGGAGATGCTTTATGGCAGAAGAATTATTTGTGTACGGCTCTAACCGTATCACCATCGACAAAGAGCACTGCTATTTTGAGATCAATGCACAGAAACACAGCAGAAAGTATATGCTTGACCGTGATTTAAGGGCGATCGAGACGTTGATAGAGTATATCAAACGATATGGTTACTTCTGGATCAACGGAAATGGCGAGGGCGCTGGCAAGCATGGCTCCCTGAGATTGGCGGTTTACCAGTCCTATCGCCCTTATGGCTGTAGTATTGTCCATACAATGCCCAAAACAGAACGATATGTGTACTTGTGCGACGGAAACCCTTACAATCTGACCAGTGCAAATCTGTATGTGTACGGCGATGAGGTTCCTTACAACCAAAGCCGACGTATATGGCATGATGCGTTCAGGATATGGATAAAGCTCACAAATCAGGATCAGATTTTCTTCACCGACTATGATCCCACTCTGTATTCGATTCTTTGCAACACAAAACTTGCCTCGTGGTACGTTCTTAAACCTGGGCGATTATTTTGCAGAGTTGATGACTGTCCAGTTGGACTCCATACGCTTGTATGGCTTTACCACACAGGCAAACTCCGTATAGACGACCTGGTACAGTCAATTAAAGATGGACGTAATGAGCTATCGAAAAGCGGGTTGCAAGTTGATCATCTTCGGAACAACACCGCAAACGACTGCTTTCATAACCTCACAGCAATGGAAGGGGTAAAAAATGGTTCAAAACGCGATCTGCCTGTGCAGATAAACCTTCCGTTCTTTTGCATTCCCGTCCGTCTTGGCAACAATTATAGAGTTTTGTGCGGCAAGATCAACAGTGAAAACGTAGTTATCCGGCGTGTTATTTGCCATGGAGTTGATGAACTCTTAGACTTTCTCAGACAGTTCAGGGATACTGCAAAGAGCAGCGGGGAGATGCTGCCCAGGCCGGAAGACCGCACAAAAACAGCTTGTCTGTCACAAATGCTGATGGATGATGGGCGGGAGTACCATGGAGATCAGTTCAATATCATAGAAGGGCTGCTGCAGGCAAACGATGACGAGTTTACCCCCTGGACTGGTGATGTTGCGGCAATTTTGATGTAAATTTCGTCATTCTTTCGTCTGTTGTCGGAGATTTGAGCAAATTGAGTACCCAAAAATCAAACAAATGGCGGTCTCGGTGAACCACTCGGAAAGAATCATCTATTGTCGAGCAATTTAGCGCTTTAATATACTAAATTGTTGGGTTCGGTGGAGACTTTAGTGAAGTGAAGCAATGGACGATTGAAAAAAGGACTTTCCCATAATAAAGCAAGGTGATTTTCAATGGAAAACTTTGATTGGCGGAAGATGTCAAAACTTACCTTTCCCCCTGGCGTCAATGAAACGGAATATCTGCGGTTCGAGGCAAATGGCACTTGGACGGCTTCTGATAAAGAGCAAGTCTGTACTATGACAAATAGCAATCCGGCTAACGCCGTTGCTGTGCTGAATGCGAAAATGCACCCTGTTAATGACGAAGATCGTGGGCATATGATAACTTCACTGCATGAATGGATACAGCGGTATCAAGCGTTTTTGGTGGCGTATGGCGCTTTCCCCCAGTGGAAGTCGGACATAAAGGACGCTCGCAAGGGCATTGAGCGTATGGAAAAGGAAATCAAACGTTTGAGGGAAATGGAGATTCCGCAGTGAACACTGCCCCACCCCGGAGGTCACGAGGGCAACAGGAGATTATCATGATAGCATTGGATAAGGGGACGTTGCCCCGGAGAATCGGCCAAAATGATACAAGCGGATTTGCTGGCGAAAACGCATATTGGTACTGCAATACTTGTCGTCAGTGGCGTACAAGTGAGATCCAGCCCGATGGAAGTATCGCCTGCCCTGTTTGCGGGAGTGGGCCAGACTGGAAGAAACACCAACCTACACTGGCCTACGGGAGCCGGTACAAGCGGGTGGCCGATTTGTGTGCCGTAGGCTCTGGATGGCGCAAGAGCTATGACGAGGTAGAGCGGAGCTACGGCAGTTTTATTGAGGAGGTTAGCTCCGGTCTCCCGCTCCGCACACAGGAAGAAGGGTGGAAGTATTTTCAGAAGGCATGGAGGACGGTGGACGAGCTTGCCGACTACCTTTTGACTGCCCCGGATGCGCCGACAACGGATAGTGCTAATGTCTATACCGAGCGGGGATTGCAGCGGCGGTATTATGATCCTCGCCGTAAGTGCAACACAAATACATTGTCCAGCCTGAGCATTCCCCTCTTAACTGATGATGGTGGGGCACAATTCACAGATCAGGAGGCGGCGGAAATCATTTCTCTGCACGCTGGCTACAGCTACCCGTTCTATGATGTGTATTTTTCTGACGCATTCTTGGAGTGTATTAGCGACCGACTGGAACGCTCCATTGCCTACGATCTTTCAAGAGGATTAACAAAGCGGGATATTGAGCGCCGATACAGATTAACGGAGCAGCAAGTGCGTACCAGAGTGGCGCATATAGCAAAAGCGCTAAAAAATGGCGAAAAAATCTGTCGATAATGACAAAAATACAACGACTTTATATCGTAACCGGTACTTATATTATGAGGGGGTCAAGGCCGCATTGCCGTGGCGGATCACTTCTCCCACAAACATAAAGCAGTCTGGCAAACGCTGGACTGCTTCATTTATGCCCAAGTTGTAAGAAAATTTTTACGTGAAAGGAGGTTTACGTGATGCAAGAACAGGTTGCCGTGATGAAACAGCTGAATAGCTTTTTGGAGCGAAGAGGGCTGCGAGCAAATTTCCTTGCCCAACAGGTCGGGATTAGCGAGGCTTTCGATATAGCAATCTCGGCGGCAATCTCGCGCTCCGTATATCCGATGGAAACAAGCTCCAGGATTCTCTGGTCGGCGGCGTCTCGGCTGTCTCTAAACCGCGCCAGATCAACCGTAGTAATGATAGCTGATTCCATATTGTAAGCGGTGCCGCAGGTGTCTGTATTGGTGTTGTAGTCCGTGGCATTGGCAATCTTGATCTCACGGTTGCAAAGGGTGGTGACGGCGGCTCTCGCGCTCTTGTAGACCATGCTAACAAGGGTGATCGGCTGTTTACCTTGGGCGGCTCTCCGCTTGTTGCAAGCGGTCAGCTCGTCGGGCTGCAGGCTGTTGGTGATGCGCTCCCATGCCTCATTGACAAACTCGTTGATCTCGTGGCCGTGCTGGCTTGTGACGTAGCTTCCTACATCCTTATTTGCGGCCTTGCGAACGCAAGCAGTTATCAGCTTGATTTGCTCCTCGGTACTCATGCTGTTCCATTCGGTAATGATGTCGTTATTCATGGTGCCCTCTCCTTTAAGTTGTTGCGTTGAGGGGCGGGTCGTGGTATACTGTATTCGACCCGCCCCCGTGGTGGTGTCTGGGCTGCTTGTCAAGTGCTTTGGTCGGCGTCTTTGACAAGCGGCCTTTCTCATGCAATAAGGAAGCGGCGGTTTGTGGTGGTCTTGGTGAAGCGTTCCACTACGTCCGGCATGGCCTTCTTCAGTGCGGCGGTATCCAGGCGGCTACTGGTGACGCTCTTCCAAGTGATCTTGTAGTCGCTCCCGGCGATGGTGTCCACCTCACGGGCGGTCATCTCGGCTTTGATGGAGTCCTGGAGGCTATCAATCTCGCCTTGCAGCTCCTCAGCCATGCGGCGAAGTTCCCGCAGTTCCTTAACCTTGCTGTCCAGTTCGATGTTTCCCATAACTCATAACTCCTTTTTGATTTATTAGGGGGAGGGCCGGGGCGTGTGTCCGTTTCGCGTCCTGCCTACTCGGGGAAAGCGTTTCCCGGTTTCCTCCCCCTTTCTGATTATAAGTATATCACTAATAATAGAGATATTCAATCGACAAATATCACAAGAATTAGAGACACTATTTGTGCAAATTGTCTCTTGATTTAGTGATATTCTTGCGCTATACTGTGTACAGTGGAGGAGAAGACCTCAAATATACGGTTTCCGCTGATTGGAGGCGTCGTAATGGGAATAGTGTATGGGAAATTGCTGCGGCTCATGGAAGAGAGAGGAATAACGTCGTACACAATGAAAAAGGATAATATTATCGGCCAAGCTACTTTTCGGAAGATCAAACAGGGCGGAGATATAGATACACGTACAATAGCAAAATTGTGTTCGCTGCTGAATTGTCAGCCTGGAGACATATTAGAATATGTTCCAGATGACAACGAATTGTGAAAACTGGTTAGCACAAAAGCTGGCTATTCCTTCTCTTGATTCCCTTGCACACAAAAGGGCGAGACTGGTCTTGCGGTGGTGGTATGTATATGGCGAATAAGTCAAAAGAACATACGGAAAATTACGAAAAGTGCTTGTTATTGTTGAAAGAGTTTAGCGAGCAGCAGCTTGCCAGAGTAGAAGTGATTCTTCGAGAAGTGAAAACCGCTATTGACGAGGATGGAGAAGCGGCCCGGAAGAACGCATATCTATCGGGCAAGGGGGATGATTTTGCGATGAGAGCGACGAAAAAGTTTGAAAGTGGAGACAGCCAAGACAAGATTGCTGTGACTACGGAAGAATTGCAGGCCTTGCTCAGTTGCGGTCGCTACTCAGCCGTACAGATCGGCGAGGCGGCTGAGGCCCGTATCCAGATCGGCAAGCGTGTCTTTTGGAATGTGCAAAAGGTTCGGGAGTATATAAACCTTATATCTGGATAGAAAAAGAGGCCAGGGACTTTTCCCCGGCCTCTAATACTGTTTTGCGCTTTTTAGATGCTCAAATTCATATTTGCTATATGAGTTGATACGCGAATAGAATTAACGGACAAAGCACAACATTAAGCAAAGTATTATAAAACAATCAGTGTTTATAATTTTTGGATAAGAGAATGATCTCCCTGAATAAGGAACATCAATTTCTTTGCTGTTGGTGTCGGTGTGCTCTTTCCGCTTTCCCATGCTTCAACTGTACGGCACGATACGCCAAGCATTTCTGCAAATGCCTTTTGTGTCATCTCAAGGGATGTGCGGATTTCTACGACATTGATTGTAGGCAAAGATCTTTTTCTTGCAAAAGTATCTGCCGTAGCTTTCCCCTTGGTATATGCAAGAGCTTCCTGCAAGCCGTCCATAATACCAGAAAAGAAATCAACATCTTTGAAATTGTTTTCGATTTCCTCCATCGAGAGGGAAGATTCAAAGCGTAGTTCAGACATACGATCACTCCTTCCGAATAGCTTCGATCATCTTTTGAATGGCCTTTTTCTGGTCAGGGGTAAGATTCTCCTGCACATTCTTAGGATATGCAAAGAGCAGATACAAATTCCCCTGTTCAAAAACATCCAGATAAATTACTCTGCCTCCGCCACTTTTACCGCGCCCCTCCAGTTGAATGCGCATCTTTCTTGCTCCGCCGGTTCCTTCAATTACATCACCGAGTTGCGGATTTTCAAGAAGCGCTTTTTCCAAGGTAAGCAAGTCATTATCACTCAAACCCATTGCTTTCCAGCAACGACGAAATGGCTCCGTATAAATAAACTTCCTTGTCATACGATTACCTCTGTCTCTTCTACGATTTTATCGTACCTATATGATATACGATTTTACCGTAGTTGTCAATAGGGCATTTCAAAGTACCTTGCCATGTGAATGTGAGTGACATCCATCCACTCAGCACGAAGAAGCTACCGCAAAAAAGGATGAGGTCAGGCGGCGTTGTCTCTGAGCGAGTCGCAACCAAAGTCGTAACCAGCAAGAAAAAAACGTATGCAAAAGCATACGTCAGATGTCAGCAGAAGATAGAAGAAAGTGCCCGTATCTCAAGGGCTTTCGGGCATTAAAAGGCGTAAGCATACGAAAGGTTACGATAGGGTGCATCACCCAAAAAATAATTGGTAAGGATGAGGTCTCCGGTTCAAATCCGGATAGCAGCTCCACAAAATCCGCTCTTTTTGTTTGAAAAGGGCGGTTTTGTTTTGCTTCTCGTAACTTTTTGGCTTACTTGAAATTTGTAATCAGGCCTTTGACCACAGAACAAGGCACAGACAGAAAAAATCAGGGCTCCGGCGGTACAGTTCCGCCGGAGCCCTGTGCGTTTCATAGCGCCTTTGTCTGAAATTTTATGGCGGCGATCTCCTGCTTCATTTCCCGGATGAGGGCGGCCAGCTTTTCTTCACATTCCTCCTCGGTGGCAGCATAGATATTCCGGGCCACGCGTTTTCCGCTGACGGTGGGGGAGTAGCGGCCCTCCCAGAGGTGGTCGTTGATCTGGCTGATACAGCCGGTGCCGGGCTTGCGGCGCTGGCCCTTATAGGGCTGGAAGGTGGAGGGTGGCGGGTTTCTTGGCGCCGTGTCAACCTCTTGGGCGGTTTCGTTTTTGACGATCCCACAGTCGATCTTAGCTGCGGCGGTCCTCTGCATCTCACCCGTCACATGGGCGTAGATATTCAGTGTGGTGCTGCTGGAGACATGGCCGATGATGGTCGAAAGAGTCTTGACGTCCATACCGTGCTCCAGGGACGCTGTGGCGAAAGTATGGCGTAAATCATGGAAGCGAAGCCTTTTACAGTCTGCCCGTTCCAATACTGTCTGGAGCCGCTTCCGAACGGCGGCTGGGTCCATAGGGGGAGTCCTCCTTGACCGAGGAGGGGAACATCCATCTGGAGTAGACAGTCTTTCGATATTCTTTCATCACATGAAGCACCGGAGCTGGAAGGAGTACAGTTCTCCGGCCTGCCTTGGTTTTGGGTGGAGATACCACCAGTTCCCCTCGTACCCGGTGGACCTGCCGCTCCACTTGGAGTGCCCCGGTTTTGAGATTCAGGTCATTCCACTGGAGGGCGCAGATTTCACCACGACGCAGACCGGTGGACAACTCCAACAGCAGAAGCTCATAGCAGCCATCCTCTCTGGCCTGGATCAGTAACCGCTGGATCTCCTCCGGCGTCAGGACCTTCATTTCCCTGGGCTTGACAGGTGGCAGCTTACATCCATTTGAAGGATTTCGGAAGATTAGATTTTCCTCCACGGCCTTGTCCAGCGCGGCGTGGAGGGTGGTGTGAATGCCTCGAACCGTTTGGTCGGAGAGACTTTCGCCATAGAGCTCGGTGCGAAGCAACCGGCCATTTTTCTTGAGATTGCCGTAGAATTCCTGAATGTCTGCGGTGGTCAGCTTGTCCAGCTGGATTTGTCCCAGAGCAGGGGTTATGTGTTGGTAAATTCGCCGCTCATAGGACATCTGAGTATTGGGGCGGAGATTCGGTTTCTTGTACCCTTGATACCAGAGGTCCAGCCAATCGGCCAGTAAGATTCCGGGTTCGGGCTGCTCCGGCACGGGCTCTTTCAGTGTTTCCCGGAGCTGTGCCAGCTTTGCCGCACACTCCGACTTGGTTTTGGCGAGAACATTTTTGGTGACCGGCAGGCCCTTGTCATCGTAGCCAACTACATACCGGCCTTCCCAGCGTCCGTCTTTTCTCAGGTGGAGACTGCCGTCGCCGCGGTTTCTGTGCTTTGCCATGGAGCCATCTCCTCTCCCAGGTAGTCCGTTAGGAAGCCGCCAACAATTTCAGCGGCCTTTTTGTGCATATCTGTGGTGGTGTGGGTGTAGGTGTCCACTGTGAAGCTGGCCTTGGTATGGCCCAGGATTCCAGAGAGGGTCTTGGCATCCACTCCGTTGGCCAGTGCATGGGTGGCAAAAGGAACACAAGCCCCGGAAACGCTGGACAGGAACAGCGACACCGGAGAAGCGCAGCGGGAATCTGCTGGTGGACATTCAAGCAAAATTGCAGGAGGGCAAAGGTGCCGGTTATGCGCGTTGGGCTACTCTGTTTAATCTGAAACAGATGGCGCAGACGGTAGCCTATCTGCAAAATCACGAGCTTATTTTGACCCGGAATATCGAGGATGGGAACTATCTGTCTGAGCTGGAGGATAACCCGGACGGGGTGACCCGAGTCGAGTATTTCCCTAAGCTGATCGTTCGAAAAAGCACGGGACCATGCGAAAAAAGAGAAAAACGCCAGGTGTAGGAGCTTGGATACAAGGAATGTCAGGGGGCGCCCCCCTGGCATTCCTTTGTATAAAATGTAGAAATTTTTCTGCGTTGAAAATTGCAAGTGCAAGTTGGACACCTGCACAGTAGAAATTAGTTAATCAGA
>ENA-ORMO01002726-ORMO01002726.1-human-gut-metagenome-genome-assembly--contig:-NODE-2726-length-13196-cov-3.838977_pt1 | contig 13196 bp, 12 predicted proteins | sample MGYA00242106_ERZ509001 | MGnify/ENA primary metagenome ERZ509001 (study PRJEB26280, sample SAMEA2338736) | human gut metagenome | biome: human gut; feature: human-associated habitat; material: faeces... | reverse complement strand
GATCTGACAAAGACCATGGATGGAGAGGAATACCGCAGGCGCCTTGATGCGGCCCAGAAACGTCTGGAATTTCTCCACAGTGAAATTTACAGGCTGAGAATCCCTGTAGTTCTGGGATTTGAGGGCTGGGATGCCGCCGGAAAGGGAGGGGCGATCAGGAGACTCACAAGCCACCTGGATCCGCGAGGCTACCGCGTAAATCCTACGGCTGCGCCGAATGATGAGGAGAGAGTTCATCATTATCTCTGGCGGTTCTGGAACCGTATGCCAAAGGCCGGCCACATTGCGATCTTTGACCGGACCTGGTACGGGCGTGTGATGGTAGAGAGGATTGAAGGCTTCTGCAGCGAGGAGGAGTGGAGCCGGGCTTACCGCGAGATTAACGAGATGGAGGCTCACATGGCAAACTTCGGAGCCGTTGTTCTGAAATTCTGGATTCACATTGATAAGGACGAGCAGGAGCGCAGGTTTAAGGAGCGGATGGAAAATCCAGACAAGCAGTGGAAAATCACAGATGAGGACTGGAGAAACCGCGCCAAGTGGGGCGAGTATGAGGAAGCAGTCAACGAGATGCTGGTGCGCACCTCCACCACATATGCGCCCTGGATTGTAGTGGAGGGAAACTCAAAGCGCTATGCAAGGATCCGGGTTTTAGAGGCAGTGGCAGATGCACTGGAAGAGAAGATCCGCGAAAAAAAGGAGGCCGGAAAACAGGAGAAGAAGGCCAGAGAGCACAAAGGAAAGTAGAAGAGACAGAAAACAGCAGAGAGAAGGGGAAGACAAGAGAGGGACGCAGGGCAGGAGAAGGCCAGAAGAAGGGGAAAACGGAAAGAAACGAAAGGAAGGCCTCTTTTGATATCTTTAGATAAAAGAGAGGCGGGAAGCAGACACAGGATGAAGCATGTAATTGTAATCGGCGGAGGAGCCGCCGGAATGATGGCAGCGGCAGCAGCGGCGCAAAACGGCTGCCGCCCTGTCATCTATGAGAAAAATGAGAAGCTCGGGAAAAAAATTTATATCACAGGCAAGGGGCGCTGCAATGTGACAAACGACTGCGATATGGAAACGCTGTTTGACAGTGTGGTGACCAACCGTCGTTTTTTGTACAGCGCTTTTTATGGATTTACGAATCAGGATATGATGGCCCTTGTGGAAGGGGCAGGCTGTCATCTGAAGACAGAGAGGGGCGGCCGGGTGTTTCCCCAGTCGGACAAGGCCTCAGATATTATCCGCGCACTGACGAAAATCTTAAAGGATCTGGATGTGGAGATCTGCCTGAAGGAGCCGGTAAAGGAGCTTTTAATTGAGGACGGCGTCTGCCGGGGAGTCGTTTTAGAGCGCCAGAAGAAAAAAGTTTATGCTGATGCGGTGATAGTGGCCACCGGCGGCATGTCTTATCCGACAACTGGTTCTGACGGTGACGGCTACCGGTTCGCCAGGGAAGCGGGGCACGCGGTGACAGAGCTTTCGCCGGCGCTGGTTCCCTTTACCACAGAGGAGGATGTGGTGAAGGATTTGCAGGGGCTGGCTCTCAAAAATATCGGGATCTCTGTAAAGAGAGGGAAAAAGGAGATTTACCGGGATTTTGGGGAGATGCTGTTTACCCATTTCGGTGTCAGCGGCCCTGTGCTTTTAAGCGCCAGCAGCTATGCGGCAAAGGAGCTGAAAAAAGGGAACCTGACACTGACCATCGATCTGAAGCCGGCCCTCTCCGAGGAGCAGCTCGACGCCCGCATTCTCAGGGATTTTGAAGAGGCGAAGAATAAACAGTTCAAAAATTCCCTGAACCGCCTTCTGCCCTCCAAGATGATACCCGTGATCATCGAGCGAAGCGGCATTGCCCCGGAGAAGCCGGTCAACGAGATCACCAGGGAAGAGAGGAGACGCCTGACAGCCTCTGTTAAGGGCTTTACCCTGACCTTAAACGGGCTTCGGGGATTTGGCGAGGCCATTATCACCCAGGGAGGCGTCCAGGTGAAGGAGATCAATCCCTCCACCATGGAGTCGAAGAAGGTAAAGGGACTCTACTTTGCAGGGGAGGTTCTGGATCTGGACGCTGTGACGGGAGGATTTAATCTTCAGATTGCGTGGTCTACGGGACATCTGGCGGGGGAGAGTGTTGGGCAGGAGTGTTGATTGACATTTATAAGGGAATTATGCGAGTCGGAAAGCTGAATTTTTTTACATTTATATTGGAACTACTGATTTTTGAAGGCCTTATAAAATAAGGATTCCCGGAGGAAAATGTACATTTGTAAAGGAATTATGAGAGTCTGGTTCTGACCGTATGTGCAGGCTGAGATGTTTTATATAGGACTATGGTCGGGAAAAGGTACTGGATCTGGTGAATTACCGCAAGGAACGGGAACTTTCAGTTATAAGAGAAACAGGAACAGACGGTATACCCAGAAGCAGAAAGAAGTTCAGAGATATGCGAAAATCACCTAAAGACGGGGGATTATTATGAAACATCCGAAAAAACAAGTAGCAATGAGCACGCAGGTAAAGATAATATATGCATGGCTGCTTATTATGTTTGTGATATGTGGCATTGGCGTATGGATTTTTACTATTAATTTTCTTTTAGGATTTATTATAGTTGTATGTGTTGCTATTAGTTTACTTTTTTGGCTTATCTATGTTGTTAAAAACTGGAGATGCCTTTATTGTGGTCATGATATGCCAGGATTGCATTATTGTAAATACTGTGGTAAAAGCTTAAATGAAGAAAAAACGGAGTAATGGAAACACATTCCTTGATGTAGCTGGTTATATAGGGATATAATGGGCTATATTTATTTGACCTTTCCAAATTATCACGCACTGCGTGATGAATTGAGTTGGACACATTATCGCTTGCTTATAACGTCTGCTGTCCAGCCAGGATAAGAAAGGGGTAGCAGCAGAAATCCAAAAGCTGGAATCTGGTAAAAAGCCGGAAGATATTATCCGTGACCCTTATGTTCTGGAATTCCTGGGCCTGGAATAGAATGCCAGTTCCTATGAAAGCGAATTAGAACAGGCGCTTATTGATCATTTGCAGAAATTCCTTTTGGAATTGGGAAGAGGTTTTTCCTTTGTGTCCAGGCAAAAGCGATTTACATTTGATGGGGAGCACTTCTTCATTGAATTTGTATTTTACAATTACATTTTAAAATGCTTTGTCTTGATTGACCTTAAAACTGGAAAATTGACGCAGCAGGATTTGGCAGACGTATGTAAATTATTATCGAGAGAGATGATGAATGAGGGTGATAATCTTCCTATTGGAATTGTCCTTTGCGCAGATAAAAGTGAATCAATAGTGCGCTTTACACTGCCAGAGGATAATCGCCAGATTTTTACTTCCAAATATAAACTTTACCTGCCATCAGAGGAAGAACTGCAGCGGGAATATCATGTATTAGATGATGTTATCCAGAATAAAGCAGAAAACAAGCAAAGCTAAGCGAAAATAGCCTATGACTCTATAATTCGGATAAATGTAAAAAATTTACCTTTACCAGTTTCCTATATTTCGGATATAAATGTAAAAAAATAAACTGGCAAATTGGAAAGCTATAATTTGTTTCTTAATGTAAAAAACAGCACCAAAACAGGGATAATATGATTCCGATATAAATGTCGAAAAAAAGGAGCGTTGATTGACATTTAATTCTGAAACATATTTTTGGATGGATGCCGGCTTGTTCCACGGAGACTTTTGTGGAATTAGTCGGCTTTTTATATGGGTATTTAGATGACAGTAATTAAACTGCTGATTCAATATAAATGTGGATTTGAGAGGTATAAAAGAAAAGATAAAAAAGACACCATGTCTATTTACCTGCGTACTGAAGCAGAGATACGGAGCTGTCGGGCTCCGCATCCCTTATCGGTTTTATCCAGTCCACAGCTGCTTCGAGGAACTTCCGTATGCTCGGATCGGAAAGCTGCCAAAGGGTTCCAAAAAGCAAACGCAGGATGACGGGATACTGGAAGTTTAAGTACCGTATCTTGGGATATCGCCATGCTATCGGAGATTTTAATAAAATGTAAGGCATAAGTAATACACGGAGCACCGGAATATGATATAGTTTTATTAAAGAAACCAAATGTTGAAGATTGCATTACCGGGGGTGAGCATTATGGGCCATGGATTAAAAAAGGGATTCATCGGAATGATATGGATGGTTTACGCGGCAGTAATGTCAGCCTGCAGTCCATCTCCCGCATCGGAGCCTGCCGTGCTGCCGCCAGAGGAAAGTGTGCAGACCGTTTCCATTGAACGGGACGGGAAGACGACAGACTGTGGAAATAAAGAACAAATCGGTGAACTGCTTTTCATTCTGGCGGATATGGAACCCACGGGTCAGCAGTCCGTGCAGGATGTCCCACAGGAGGATGAATATACCTCCATTCATTTCAAAGATACAGAAGACCATGTTTACACGCTTTTTTATTACGAGAAGGACAGTACGGATTATGTAGAACAGCCTTATCAGGGAATCTATGAGCCTGCCCCTGCCCTTGGCGTGCTGCTGGATGAACTTCTGGAATCTGGGGAACCAGTGTTGAATGACCGGATCCCCATGGTTATGGCAGACGGGGCAATGTATTATGATACCGGAAGGGAAAGCACGGTTACAGGCCGCTGCGGTGTCATGGACGGCGAGATCACGGCCGCGGTGGAGCGGACGGAAGTACCGTCTGAAAACAATCAGTCTAATTTCGGCGCCGGGTATGGATATCAGTGGGGGACGGAGGAAGGAACCCTGGAAGTATGCATTGACGGAAAATGGATGGTATTTAAGCGGCGATACGTGGATGAAAGCCAGGTTTATTTTGCAGGAAGATGGTGGGATAAAAGCGGACTGTCGGAGGATACCCTTCGGTGGCTTGCGTGGTACAACGGCTTAAGTGAAGAAGAGCAGGCGTGCATCAGTGCCGTCCCGTCGGATCTGCTGGATGAAAGCGGAATTTCCAGGACAGAGGAAACGGACGCGCAGGAGAATTGATTGTTTTTATCTGCACGAATACCATGATGGGGAAAGTAAAAACGGGGCGTACATGATGAATGGAAAAATAGCGGTGCGACATGCCGCGGCAGCCAGTTATGAGACAGAGACGTTCTATGCGGCTATTACTGACATTTCTGACAGTTCCATAACGGTTCAGGGCATGGAGATCAATGATATTAATTTCAGGGGCAGATTTACATTTCCCGTAATGGAAGAGACCTCTTATCTGTGGCGAGGGACGAGGATCAGCCCCAAAGACCTGGAGAAGGGGATAATATTTCGATTACCTTTACGGGACTGGTACGGGAATCATCTCCCGCCGGGATCCAGGAAGTCTTGAAGGTGCAGCTGCTGGATGATGACTTTGAGGGCTGATGTTTGTTTAAGGGAGCGGGACTTTATGTGGAATAAACTCAATACATTTTTAAACTGTCTGATCGGGGCTTTTATCGGAGTGTTTTTAGCAAGAAGCGTTTATACATACTGGGACTATAAGACTCATCCAGAGATTTATGAGGTGTCATCAGCGCCATGGTACACGGTTATTTTGCTGTTTGGCATCGTATCAGGCGCGATTATTTTAGCGGCGCTTATTGTGAAAGCAATAATCAGGAAAAAAGTGAAAAAGGACGAATTAGAAGACGATAAATCGGAAGTTGGATAAAGAGAAGGGATTTGTGTGTTAAATAAGAAAAATGTTGTGATTCATTTACTGTCTTTGGGTGTGCTTTGTATTGGTTTTGTTTTGTGCAGATATGTATTGCAGGAAAATTGTGATTGGTGATACAGCTTTAGATGCCGATGTCCGGACTATTATCGTCGGTGGAGATGAGATTCCGGTGACAACACGGGAGTTCAATATTCTGCATAAACTGCTGTCCTATCCGAACCATACATTTTCCCGCTCTCAGCTTATGGATGAATTCTGGGGAGTGGAGAGCGATACAGGGCTGAGGGCGGTGGATGTCTATATTACGAAACTGCGCGATAAATTCTCTGCCTGCCATGATTTTGAGATTAAGACGGTCAGAGGTCTGGGATATAAGGCGGTGTTAAAATGACAAGACGAGAAAAGAAACGGTTGGAAAATCGGTTTCCGCCGTCACTGTTTGCCGCTTATCTGGGAACCCTGCTGCTGATGTCAGGAATCCATATCGGACTGGTAACTCTTGTCAATGAGTGTCAATGGAATACGCTTATTCAAATCATGATTCCCGTGGTTTACTGGACTCTCGTGGCTGTAGGGCTGACTGTATTTACACGAAATAAAATCATAAAAACGTATGATCAGCCTATGAAGGAGCTGGCGAAGGCTGCTGACAAATTCGCCCACGGGGACTTTTCTGTCTATATTCCGCCTCTCCATACCACCAACAGGCATGACTATCTGGATCTGATGTTTCTGGATTTTAATAAAATGGTGGCAGAGCTGGGAAGCATTGAAACCATGCGGACTGATTTTATTGCCAATGTGTCCCATGAGATAAAAACACTCATTGCAGCGATTCAGAACTACGCCCAGCTTCTGGGAAAGCCCAATTTGACAAAGGAGGAGCAGGAAAATTATACCGCTGCCATTTTGAGCAGTACCTACCGTCTGTCCGCCTGATCACCAATATTCTGCGGTTAAATAAATTGGAGAGCCAGCAGATTACGCCGAAGTACGAGGCCTATGATCTGTGCCGCCAGTTATGTGACTGTGCTCTGGGATTCGAGACCATATGGGAAGAAAAAGAAATTGATTTTGAAGCGGACCTGGAGGACAGGGCGGTGATTTATGCGGACGAAAGCCTCATGGAATTAGTCTGGAACAATCTGCTCTCCAACGCGTTTAAATTTACGGAGCCGGGCGGCAGCGTCCTGCTAAGACAGACATCGGATTTAGACGGTGTTACGGTAAAGGTATCGGACACAGGCTGCGGAATCTCAAAAGAAACGAAAAAGCACATCTTTGAAAAATTTTATCAGGGAGATACCTCCCATGCCACAGAAGGGAATGGCCTTGGCCTTGCCCTGGCGCTGCGGGTCCTTCAAATGATGGGAGCCGCCATTGAGGTTGAGAGTGAAGAAGGGAAAGGAACTTCATTTACTGTACAGATTCCTGTGAAAGAGATTAGGGAGGATAAAGTGCATTCATGACTGGAGAAGCAAAGAAGAATGACTCAGGATATATGGGGTTTGAGTATCGGGAGATTACAGTCTCGAAAAAATATATTTCTTTATATATGGACAGTTATCCGTGTTTCGGGTGGGAGCCGGATCCAAATAGGAGGACAGCGCCAGGGGACAGCCCATCAGCCCCTTTAAAAGGAACCAGGGCAGAAAATGGGGACAGAAAAACCCTGTATTTTCGCCGGAAACGAAGTATTTCTAATAAAGTTGAGCTTACCAGGCTGCAGCGAAATTTTGACAGCTGCATTAAGGAGATCGAAGAATTGAACCGCTCCAAAACAGCGGCGGCGCTTATGATTTCTCTGCTTGTGGGGATAGTGGGAACGGTATTTATGGCAGGCTCTGTATTTGCCGTGACTGCAGAACCGCCTGTCCTCTGGCTGACAATTCTGTTGGCCGTGCCTGGATTTGCCGGCTGGATTCTTCCGTATTTTCTGTACCGCTAGGTGACCAGAAAAAAGGAAGCAGAGATAAATCCGCTGCAGGGTTCGGCAGGATATTCGCAGATGGCTCCTCTGTTTTTGAAGTTCTCAGTTGTAGTCTGAGGACGGAATGATTATAATAAAAGAAAAAGGAGAAATCAGCTGTCTCAATTATCAGTATATCAGATGGAGGCAGCAAAAACCTGGAAATACAACAGGCGATGAAAAATTTGAGGGATACTGAAAGTCCTGTTTTAAGAATCACAGGTCCCGAACGCCTGCAGAAATCCAGGATGAGCCATGCACATATTTTAATATGAAGCGAAAATCGTGTTACAGGAGGCGAAGGGATTTTATGAGAAAACATTTCAGCGGCAGAAAGACAGAGAGGGTATTGCTCACAGTGATGTTATTACTTTCAATGACACTCACAGCCTGCGGGACAGGAGATAATAAGGACTCTGCGCAAATACAGACGGCTCAGGCCGGATCGGAGGCAGGGACTTCTGATGGGGCGTCAGAGGGAGAGGCTCAGGCAGTACAGGCTTCGGAGAAAGATGATTATTACGAGGCGATCAACAGAGAACTCATCGACAGCTGGGAGATAGAGCCTGATGAGAGTGCGAAGAACTGGTTTGGCATTCTGCAGGACCGTGTGGATGAGCGCATGACGGAGATTATAAGGAAGACCTCTGAGGAGCCTGCCCTTGAAAAGGACAGTGATGAGAGCAATATACGCGCCATGTATCTGACAGGAATGGATAAGGATGCACGAAATGAGGGCGGATTTGGAAAAACAGTTTCTGCGTTTTTTGACGAGGTGGATGCCGCAGGCAGCGTTGATGAACTTATGCGTGCGTGCATGCAGTTTAACAGAGACTATGGTTTATACTCAGTTTTCGGGCTCTACGTCGGTACCGATTTTGAGGATTCCTCTGCAAAGATCCTCAGCGTCGATGCGGGAGACTGCGGGCTTAATAAGGAAATCTGGTTTTCCGACGATGAATCCAACCAAAAAATGGCTTCCGCCTTTGAAAAGCTGCTGGAAAAACTCTGTGTGATCGAAGGATATTCTGAGGAGGAGTCAGGAGAGGTCTCAAAAAACACAGCCGAACTTATGAAAACTCTTGCCAAAAAGGCTCTCGCACAGTCAGAGCTCTATGATCCTGAAAAGACTTATAATGTCTGCACGGTGTCGGAGCTTGAGAACCTCTTCTCGGGCAATATTTCCGCGGAAATGATAGAGGAGATATACGGAGTCAATGGAGATGACAGGGTAATTGTGTCGGAGCTTGAGAAGACGAAGCTGATGGGCTCCCTTCTCACAGAGGATAATCTTCCTCTGCTGAAGGAATACGTCAAACTCTGTGCCCAAAAGGATCTCTGCTCTTATATGGATATGGACAGCTGGAATGCTGCTGCAGAGTATGATCTGGCAGCCTCCGGCATGGAGGAGAGCCGTCCGTTTGAGGAGATGCTTATCACAGATATTCAGGGACTGCTGGGATTTGAGTGCGGAAGGATATACTGCGAGAACTACTATTCTGAGGAGACCACAGAGGATGTGGGCAGGATAATTGAACAGGTCATCGAAACCTTTAACAGGCGCATCGATGCGCTTGACTGGATGAGTGATGCCACAAAAAAAGAGGCAAAGAACAAGCTTGCAGAGCTTGACGTGCGCGTCGGACATCCTGACAGCTGGCCGCAGGACAGATATGAATTAATCCTGGAAGCTCCCGAGGATGGAGGTCTTTATATAGATAATTATCTGAGGGCTGCAAAGGCTGCATCAGACTACAGCTTTGAAACGAAGGATGAACCTGCGGATCGGTCCTTGTGGCCTGATACTCCCCAGACTGTGAATGCATACTATGACTCGCAGAATAACAGCATAAATATACTCGCTGGCATCCTGCAGGCACCGTTCTATGATCCAGATGCCTCCGCTGAGGAAAATCTGGGAGGAATTGGAACCGTGATCGGTCATGAAATCACGCACGCCTTTGACACAAGCGGAGCGCAATTTGATGAAAACGGAAACCTGCGGGACTGGTGGACAGCTGAGGATAAGGAGAAATTCCGGGCACTGGCAGACGAGGTTATTTCCTACTATGACGGCATGGAGGTGGACGGAAAGAGTGTAAGCGGCGAACAGACAGTGACGGAAAACATAGCTGACCTTGGGGGAGTTTCCTGCATAACGGAGATAGCAGAGTCGGAGGGCTATGATCTGAAAAAGATCTATGAGGCTTATGCAAACATCTGGGCCTCGAAGGAGCGGGAGGAATATTTAGCCATGCTGATGGCAGTGGACGTACATTCTCCTTCAAAGATACGTGTAAATGCGGTGCTCTCAGCGCAGCAGGAGTTCCGGGATCTCTATGATATTGAGGAGGGAGACGGGATGTATCAGGAGAAAATGCCTGAAATATGGTAAATATTTGCCGGAGATAGATAGAGCCAGCTCCTTTGGCCAGGTGTAATTGAACAGTCAGTAAGGAGACGGTGACCGTCAGAAATAAGCGCACAGAAGAATGGGAGGTATACATGAAAAAGATAAAAGTAAGACCTGGGAAGGCCCAGTCGGCGGCTGGTTTTTTCGCCGGGCTCGTGTTTTGCCTGATCGGAATTTTTATCGTGATACCGACGGCAGGACTGTTTGGTATATTCTGGACGGCTATGGCAGGTGTCATTACAGTGATGAACGGAATGAATGCATTTACGGATAAGGGAGTTGCATCTCATGAGATTGTGATAGATGATACAGTGCAAAATTCAGAGGGGAGCAGCAGCCAAGCGGAGGACTGCAGCCAGACTGCTGAGTGTAAGACCTCAGTATCAGAGCTGAAAGACAGTATAGAACTGAGACTGAAGGCAGCCAGAGAGCTTTATGAAGCCGGGATGATTACAGAAGAAGAATACGAGGATAAGAGAAGGGAAATACTGCGGGAACTCTGATCCGGGGATAAATAGAAGCGGGAAGCGAATTAGCAATTGCACAGACGGCCCAATTCGGATATAATGTACAGCGGGACAGCGTTTCAGTCCCGAGAAGAGAGACAGCAGAAGCGGTCTGCAGGCCTGATTTAAACAGGCCTGTATTATAAATATCCGGTGGAGGATGGCAGTGCAGGAACAGTCGGAAACCGGGAATCAGGAGGAATCAAAATGCCGATCAATATAGCGATTGACGGTCCGGCAGGGGCTGGAAAAAGCACAGTGGCGAAGGCTCTTGCAAAGGAAATGGGATATATTTACGTAGATACAGGAGCTATGTACAGAGCCATGGCGCTCTCTGTGCTCCGTGCAGGGATAGACCCTCAGGATGAGGCAGCCGTCACAGAGGCCTGCGGACAGGTTTCTGTTTCACTGGAATACAGGGACGGGGTGCAGCAGATCCTGCTAAACGGAGAAAATGTCACAGGGCTGATCCGCACGGAGGAAGTGGGGAATATGGCCTCTGCTATTTCTGGGTATAAGACTGTGCGGGAAAAGCTGGTGGAGCTTCAGCGGGAGCTGGCGGCCAGAAAGGATGTTGTCATGGACGGGCGTGACATAGGAACCTGTGTGCTGCCCTACGCGGATCTCAAGGTTTATCTGACGGCTTCCAGCCGCGTGAGAGCAAAGAGACGCTACAGGGAGCTTGTGGAGAAGGGTGAGGAGTGCAGCCTGGATGCCATCGAAAAGGATATTATTGACCGCGACAACAGGGATATGACGAGGGAGGTTTCCCCTCTGAGACAGGCAGAGGATGCGGTGCTTTTAGACTCTTCAAACATGACCCTTAAAGAGGTTCTGGACGAGCTTTTAAGTCTTGCGGAGGATGCGGGCACCAGGGGCTGCTGCGGCTGCTGACAGAGGCAGGACAAGGAGCCGAAAAAAGAGTGCTCTCTTGCTTTTGCCGGAGTGAAGTGAGAGCTGATGACATCGGAAAAAGCACAGATTGAGACAGCAGACTGTCCTGGGCGGGCCAGCGTTAAAATACAGGCGTTTCGGAATTTCGGAAGGGAAAGCCCTCCGGGGAGGAGGAATGCCGGAAATGCGAGAAGAGAGATGGAAGAGAAAGAAGAGAAAGAAGAGATGAAAGACAGCCTGAATGGAGGCGGGGCAGCAGGCGAAAGCCAGACTTCCCCTATAGAGGTTCGGGTGGCGAAAACGGCCGGCTTCTGCTTTGGCGTGAAGCGGGCGGTGGAGCAGGTCTACGAGCAGATAAAAAAGGGGAACGGCCCGATCTACACCTATGGTCCAATTATCCACAACGAGGAGGTCGTGAGGGATCTGGAGGAAAAAGGCGTCCGCGTGATTGACACAAAGGAGGAGCTTTCCGCTCTCAGTAAGGGAGTCGTCATCATCCGTTCCCACGGCGTCGGAAGGGAGATTTATGAGATCCTCGAACATAATGGAATCACCGTTGTGGATGCAACCTGCCCCTTTGTGAAGAAAATTCACAGGATTGTGAAGGAGCAGGGAGAGGAGGGACGGCGCGTGATCATCGTAGGCGACGAGTCCCATCCGGAGGTTCAGGGAATAAAAGGCTGGGGAAATGACGATACTCTAGTCATAAAGACAGCCGAGGAGCTGGAGAGACTCCCTCTGAGGGACGGAGAGCGGCTGTGCGTGGTAGCTCAGACGACATTTAATTACAATAAATTTAAAGATATAGTTGAAAAAATTTCTAAAACGCGTTATGATATACTTGTTTTAAATACGATTTGCAATGCAACACAGGAAAGACAGGTGGAAGCAAAACAGATAGCTTCAGAGGTTGACGCCATGATTGTCATTGGCGGAAAGAACAGTTCCAATACCCAGAAGCTGTTTGAGATTTGCCGGCGGGAGTGTAAGAATACTTACTATATCCAGACACTGAGTGATTTAAAACCTGAAAAGGCAGGTTCTGTGCGCAGCGTAGGTATTACAGCAGGGGCCTCAACCCCAAATAATATTATCGAGGAGGTTCATACCACTATGTCAGAGTTGAGTTTTGAACAATTATTGGAAGCGTCTTTAAAGACAATTAGAAATGGGGAGGTCGTTGAGGGTACTGTAATCGACGTTAAAGAAGATGAAATCATCCTTAATATAGGTTATAAAGCAGACGGAATTATTACACGTAACGAATATTCAAACACAGCAAACCTTGACCTCACCACAGTTGTTAACGTAGGTGACACTATGCAGGCAAAAGTCCTGAAAGTAAACGATGGTGAAGGCCAGGTGCTGTTAACCTATAAGAGACTGCTCGCAGAAAAAGGAAACAAGAGACTGGAAGAAGCTTTCAACAACAAAGAAGTTCTTACAGCAAAAGTTGCGAACGTACTGGACGGCGGTTTAAGTGTTGTTGTTGAAGAAACAAGAGTATTCATTCCTGCAAGTCTCGTATCCGACAGCTATGAAAAAAATCTTGGAAAATATGACGGCGAAGAAATCAGCTTCGTTATCACAGAGTTCAACCCAAGAAAACGCCGTATCATCGGTGACAGAAAACAGCTTCTCTTAGCTGAAAAGGCTCAGAAACAGAAAGAATTATTTGAACGCATCAACATTGGTGATGTTGTTGAAGGTAAAGTTAAGAACGTGACAGATTTCGGTGCATTCA
>ENA-ORMO01002720-ORMO01002720.1-human-gut-metagenome-genome-assembly--contig:-NODE-2720-length-13239-cov-2.563107_pt1 | contig 13239 bp, 14 predicted proteins | sample MGYA00242106_ERZ509001 | MGnify/ENA primary metagenome ERZ509001 (study PRJEB26280, sample SAMEA2338736) | human gut metagenome | biome: human gut; feature: human-associated habitat; material: faeces... | reverse complement strand
AAAAAACGGAAACGACTTGCTGATTGTCCATCATAATTATCCTTTGATTTTTAGGACAGGAATACAATTAAATAATTTATATTTGACTGACTTTGCTTTTTTTATAATTTTCATCAACGGAATAAAATTAAATAAATATAACTTTTTTATTTGTTTATCTGAAAGAATTGTATTGCTGTTTCCGGTCGCAATTGAATTTACAAAGTCTATAAACTTATTGTAATTAAAGTTTTTTAAATTTTTTCTCACCATAAAATGAATTAATTTTTGTAAAAACATTGAAGGATAAACATTTATATTTTTTCCAAAATGATAAATATTTTCACATTCTTCAATAGTAATATCCGGATAGAACTGCGAATACAATGATTGAAATCTTTTAGCCAAAACATAATAAACTTGATATACTTTTTTCTTATCTTCTGTTTGGCTGGAAATTCCTCCCATAACATATTTGGAAATAATTCTTGGAATTTCAATTCCCTTATAATCATTCAGAATTAACTGATGGACAAGATATACATCTCCGCCAAAGCCCAAATCTGTATTGTATCCTCCCAGTTCATCCATTACACTTTTTTTGACAATCATTGTTTGGTGGCTAAAAGGCATATCTTTCCAAAAGTTTTCTACTTTAGGATTCCATATCATAAAAAGAGAACCGTCTCTAAATACTTTTTCTTCTGAACCATAACAATAGTCTGCCTGTTCTTCTTCCATCATTTTAATTGATGTCTCAATGACATCATCGGCATAATAACAATCGTCACTATTCATATATGCAATATATTTTCCTGTAGCCTTTTTCAGTCCTTTGTTATATGCATCATCAATGCCTTTATCTCTTTCAGAATAGTATGTAATCCAACCTTTTTTTTGGTATTCCTTTATTAATTCTAATGTGTCATCCGTAGAGGCTCCATCAATGATTATATGTTCAATATTTGGATATGTCTGATTATGAACACTTTCAATACATTTACGAAAGAATTCCTGACGATTGTCTTTAAACAAATTCAATGTCGTTGTAACGATTGAAACTTTAGGCGTATTATTTTTCATGTTTTTTTACTTTCATTTTTAGGAAAGGAATACATCCAAATAAGAAATATCGCTTACAGTTATTTTTCTGTTTTATAATTAATAAAGGAATTATATTGAAAAGCTTATATTTGCTTATTAAGGAACTCTTATTTTCTTTTATGAAATTTATATTATTCAAAAGTAATTGGTTACCGGAAAGAAGCAAATTCTGTGACAATTTGTTTTTCAATCCTTCATAAAAAGGGGTCATTTGAGCAAAGAACCAAAAACTGTTACAGTGTTTCAATGCCTTATTATTATAATAATTGGATAGCATAATCCATGGCTTACATGGTGTTAAATGTTGAAATACAATATGTTTCCATTCTTCTTCAAGATATTCATCGGTTATTTGAGATGCACAAATGTCTTTGATTTCATTAATTCTATCACTCAAATTATATCTGTTGGGCAATAATTTATAATTTGTATCATTAAAATAAATGCTCAATATATCTTCACAAATTACAAAAATATCATCTTTATAGCATCGTGCTATATCAAATAAACTCTGAGTTATTTTTTTCTGTCGCCATTGTTGACAATCAATTAATAATACTCCTGTATTTAAGTATATATGTGTCGGAGATATTCCTAATTTATTCGTACAGTTTTGGAATAAAAAATTTCCATATCCAATTTCCGCGGCAGCTCCTACTGCATGCCCATCTAAATTCTCTTTCCATAAAAGTTTTACATCACCTAAAGCAATAACATCACTGTCTAAATATATTGCTCTGTTTAATTTCTTTTTTAATTCAGGGATTTGCAGTCTTGAATAACAGTCAAGAAATCCTCTCCAACCTTTTAACCCTTCAAACTGTTTTAAATCAATCGGTATATATTCAATTGAAAAATTGGCAAATTTTTCTTTCAGTAGTTCTAATTGCTTTTTATTGAAATCGCATATCCCACAATCTAAAATATAAAAATCAACAAATGATTTTGTATTATAGCAGACACTAGCCATCGAGACTGCCAAAATATCTATCAAGTCATCTTGACCTTCATAAAATACGGCAATATGTTCTGCATCTTTTTTATTCATTTTCTATACCTTTATTTTCAATTCATTCAGGTTAAGGATTTTTTTGACGAGGGAGTTGTCCAAGAGGGTTTCTTTAGCCCGTTTGGCAGTAAAGATTTTATTGTCTGCGTCCATACTTATCGGGCGAATTTTGCTCTCATCCAACCCGTGTTTACGCACTATCCGCAAGCCGAGTTCATATTTTGACAGCGCCTCATCTCCAGCTATGTTTACTATCGGATATTCCTGCGCCTTCGGCGTCTCCGAAAGCTTTATCAACATTTCAGATGCCGTATCAAAATCTATCATTGTCCGTTTCTGGTCTTCAAACATTTCCATGCTGCCGCCGGATTGTACCGTCCCGACAATCTCGTCATAAAAATGTTTCTTGCCCTTTACCAAGCTGGGCCCCATCAATACGGGGAAACGGACTACATTATAACCCGCCACGTTTACCATCCTTTCCGCTACCGTCTTATGTTCTCCGTAACGGTTGGCCGGGTGCAGCTCATCGCTTTCCTTAAAGCGATAACCGTCCCTTCCCTGCCCGTAAACGACTTCCGTGGACGGGTAATACAACACTTTAATGTTTTCCATCGTATTCAGAAATTCCGACAGCGCCGTAATATTTATGTTCCATGCTATTGTGGGATTTTGCAGAACCTGATCCGGATGATGATAGGCCGCCAAGTAGAACACTCTTAAATTTTCCGACCCGCTGCACATACCGTTCAGTTCCCGTATATCATCTTTATTGCTGACGTCGCATCTTACCCACTTTACACGCGGATTGTCTTCTTTCTCCGGAAGTGCCATATCCGTTGCTATTATCTCTTCCTTTGTCATAGACAAGATATTTTTTATGAGATAGCTGCCCAGAAAACCTTTCGCTCCTACTATTAAGTACATGCTTTGTCTCCTTCAGGCCGCATAGATGTCTTTTTGACCGCCGGCTTCCTCTACGCCTTTATCATAAAGCGCTACCATCAGCGTATCCTGTTTGAAGTTAAACGAGTGGACGGCATAAGGTTTCAGTACGAAAAAGTCTCCCTCCTTTACCGTTACCGTCTCTTCTCGGTCATCTTTCGTCAGCTGAATTTCTATTTCGCCTTTTATTATGTAAAAGGCTTCTTTATTGTTTTTGTGATAATGTCCTCCGCGGAAAACTCCCGCCTTTGAGCTGGTGACGTTTATCTGTTTCCAACCTTCCCGGCAGAGCTGCGTCAACGCGCCGCGTTCATCGGCAAAACTGAAATCCGGCTTGATGAATTCTATCATATCTTCCATGATTTAAGCCTCTCTGGGAGTTAGGGTTTCGTAACCGTTGTCATTGAGGAGCTTTTCCTTTTGGGCGAGTTTCAAATCTTCGGCAACCATCTCTTTTACCAATGCTGACAAATCATATGTCGGTTTCCAGCCCAGCTGCGTTCTCGCTTTCGTGCTGTCTCCCAGCAACAATTCTACTTCCGCCGGACGGAAAAACTTCGGATCTACTTCTACCAGAACTTTCCCCGTCTTCTTATCTATACCTTTTTCGTTAACTCCTTCGCCTTGCCATGTTATCTCTATGCCAAGCTCTTTGAAGGTCATACTCACAAAGTCTCGGATGGACGTCGTCGTGCCGGTCGCCAATACATAATCTGCCGGCTTATCCTGCTGCAATATCCGCCACATCCCCTCAACGTAGTCTTTCGCATGACCCCAGTCCCGTTTGGCGCTCAGATTGCCCAAATAAAGCTTCTCCTGCATCCCCAGCGCTATCCGCGACGCCGCCATGGTGATCTTTCGCGTGACAAACGTCTCGCCGCGCCGCGGGCTCTCGTGATTAAACAATATCCCGTTCGCCGCAAAAATACCGAAACTTTCACGATAATTCACGCAAATCCAATAGGAATAAAGTTTTGCTACCGCATAGGGCGAACGCGGATAAAACGGTGTCGTTTCCTTTTGTATCGGTTCTTGTATCAAGCCATAAAGCTCCGAAGTCGATGCCTGATAAAACTTCGTCTTCCGCTCCAGTCCGCAAACCCTTATCGCCTCCAACAGACGCAACGTGCCCAACGCATCCGTGTCCGCCGTGTATTCCGGGCAATCCCATGAGACTTTTACATGCGACTGTGCCGCCAGGTTATAAACCTCGTCCGGCTCTATCTCTTTCATCAGACGGATTAAATTTGAACTGTCCGTCAAATCCCCGTCATGCAGCTTTACCTTTCCTGCCAGATGGTCTATCCGGCCCGTGTTGAACAACGACGAACGGCGCTTTATGCCGTGTACCTCATAGCCCTTATCCAACAGTAACTCTGCCAAATAAGAACCATCCTGTCCCGTTATCCCCGTGATCAGCGCTTTCTTCATCTCTTCTCCTCGCTTACTATATTGATTCCTAAAATTCTCAATGCTCTCCGTCCCTTTCGAGTACGCAATGTAAAAATCCAGTGACGGAGTGCTTTTAATTTTTGCCTTTGCGGAGAATGTCTCCAATTCCAAAGAAGATATGAAAATTTATTATCGACCGCCGTACAGCTCAGCAGTTTGATATATAACTTCCATGGAACGTATAATGTTTGATGTATTTTCTCTGCTTCTTTATATGAGCAATTATAATTCTTTGCTTTAATTGCTATGCTCTCTTGAGCCAGTTGCTCCGGATTGCTTCCGGACAACCCTTCCATACTGAATACAGCATATGATTGAGGTACCCTTACTGAGGTTGCTTTTGATAAAACTGCCCGCAAAATAAAATCGTAATCTGCACAAATCTCAAATTTCAATTCGTGCAAACCTATTTGCCCAAATAAACTTTTCTTAAAAAGCATTCCCTGGTGGCAGCCCGGGATATGATAAAAAACATTTCTCATATCAGTACGTTTTTCGTCTGTACTAATAATGTGCCCCCCCTGTTCATAACTGACCGGCGAATAGGAAAAATCGGCCCCGGTTTGCTGCAGAAGATTCAATGAGACTGAAAGACCTTCGGGAGTGTTCAAGTAATCATCTGAATTAATAAAGCAGACATATTTCCCTAATGCTTTATCAATTCCTTTATTAAAGGCATCATAAATTCCCTTGTCAGGCTCTGAATAAATTTTTATCCAGCCTTTTTTTTCATACGGGGACAAAAATTCCAATGTCCCATCGGTGGAAGCTCCATCTATAATCAGATGCTCATATTTGACATTTTTCTGAGCATGGATACTCTCTAAGCAACGTATAATTTTTTCTTTCCGGCCAGACTTCAATAAATTATATGATGCCGTGATAATACTTATATCAATCGGATCTGACATATATCAGGCTCCTTTTTTCCAGTTATCCAAAATCCAGGAGGAGGAATTGGCTTTGTTTTCGCCGCCGACGCCAAAGGCCAAGCTTACGTTCAATTCCTTGCATATTGCAGATTCAGGAATGTTATCTTTGGTGCGGTCGCCGCCGTTGGCAAAAACCAAATTACAGTCCGCATATTTCTCCCGGGCGCGCCGAATGCCGTCGCTGGCCGAATTGTCATCATCATTAAACGCCAGAACGTCTATTACCCCTTTCAGGTTCTCGCAGATTACCCGGCGCGTGTTGTAATTCATAAAGTTCTTGCCTTTCTTGCGGCAAAGCCACGCGTCCGAATTTAACAGCAAAATAACTCCGTCGCTCGCTGCAGCTCCCGCCTTTATCATCTCTATATGCCCCTCATGTATCGGATCAAAACCGCCGCTGACTATGTAATAAGTTTTCATAAGCCTTCCTCTCAGTTGTTGCTCAGAACAATATGTTCGGGGAATTGAACGGTTGCCGGATATGACAACTCTGAAATCTTTTAAAATGCAAAAGCATTTCTGGACATGGATTTCAGTTCCCCGAACATTGGACATAAAATATAACAGCTTTTATGCCATGTCAAATCAAAATAAAAAGCATTCACATCCGGGAAATTTAAAATAAAAAAAGGAACTCGTTTGAGTTCCTTTTTCAGTTGCTTTTTTCAGCCCAGAATAACGACCTGTTTCATTCCCCGGTCATAAAAATAAACCGAAGATTTGTTAGCCGCATTCGTAACGAAAACTTTATCTTCACTGCTGATTTCAACGGTCAGAAAACGATCACTTAACTCGTAAAGCTTGTTCTCTTTGCCGCGGTAAAGCACGGTCTTGTATGTTTCAAAACCAAGGACAATAACTCCGCCGCCGCAATAAAATTCGCAATAAGACGTTGTTTCCTCAAAGGCTTGTTCATACTTGTTGACGGCCGGCTTAAAAAGATATCCGCGGCAGACGGATCCTTTCTGTACCAAAATCAACTCTCCGTCGTCTGAAACTTTTAAGTATTCTGCTTCCCGAAAAATCCGATGAGCTTCCCGATTATCGGTAAAGAACAATTTCTGCGAAGGGGCTCCGTGTCCGATGTATCTTTTGGCTTCCGCTCTGGGCAAAAGGCGGTAAACATCATTACGGTAACGCTGAAAAGCGTAGCGGGCATAACCGAAGGCCAGCACAAATACTTCTTCTGACTGATTTTTTAATTTACACATAATTGTATGTTTTAAGTTACACAATAAGAAATTTTGTCTATTTATACGTCTTTATTTGTAATTTGTCAACAAATTTTCGGTTGCAAAAAGGAAGATGTTTTATATGATAGGCTCATTGAGAGCAATTAAACAAAGGAATAAAAAAATGGAAAAAGTTGCCAAGATTATCGCCACTTATTTCGGGCTGGGACTGTCATCGAAAGCTCCGGGCACCGTCGGTTCTTTAGGAACACTGCCGTTGGTTGCCGCTGCGGCTTATTTCTATGGAACGGCCGGTATTTTGCTGCTGGCTTTTGCAGCTTTTTTCATCGGCGTCTGGGCAACACATCAGTTGATTAAAAATCAGGTCAATAAAGATCCGTCAATGGTGGTTATCGACGAAGTCGCCGGGCAGTCTTTAACTTTTGCTCTGGTGGGAAATTATCTTATCGGCAATTGGAACTTATGGTATGTTTATCTTATCGGTTTTGCGCTGTTCCGTTTGTTTGATATTGTAAAAATGGGACCGGTCAAATGGGCTGACAGTAAACTGAAAAACGCCTGGGGCGTTATGCTTGACGATATGTTTGCCGGTTGTCTGGCTGCTGTCGTCCTGCTGGTTATCAGCAATAAATTATAATTTCTTCCGGCTGTTTTTATAAACCAGGATTTTACAAATTTTAATTCGGGTAATCCCTTTGCTGTTGGTGTGTTTGCGATACAGGAAACGTTTACATTTATAGGCGGCGATTTGTATAAGTGCCGACAATGTCAGCGGCGTATAGCTGGAAATTGTAAAATCTTGAGCTGCCACCAGCCAGCTCAGAACCCGTTCCAAAGCATGGGCCAGAGTTCCGCCGGCATGATCGGCGGCGGGAACGTCAAAATCCGCGGCCGTATAAGGCAGCCGCAATAACGGTTTCATTATCCCTGCCCGGCAAATAAACATGGTTCCGGCAATAAAATGACGGTCTCTGACTTTCAGACCGAGTTTTTGCGTAATTTCTTCGGCACGGCGGTTAGCTTCCCTATCTTCTTTGGCGGCAGAGATTAACAGCTTATAGTGGCTGAGCATTCCGATTTCAGGCTTTTGGATAAAGAGTTTCAAAGCCTTATCGAGGGCGGTTCTGTCTTTCATAAATCCGGTCAGGCATTCACGCCATTGTGAACCGCGGAAACAGCAGCGGGGCAACTCGGCCGGTGCCGGCAAATCTCTTTTGGTATGCAGTTTTATCAGATAATCGTATTTATCCAAATCGACCTCATGCAGCACGGCTAAAAACGGTGCCAAATCATATCCCCTATTGTCAACAATCAAAATCCGCGCATCGTTTTTGAAACTGAGGATATCTTTTTTGACCAAGGGCTCATCTTTTCCCAAGGTTACATATAAATCATAGTCCCTGCCCTCCAGGCTGCGGAGGCGGTTTATCATTTCCGGCAGCATATCCGCGTAATACAAATGGAGGTGCACCAAGATTTTCATATTTAACTCTTTGGATAAAACTGTTGCAATACAGGATTAATTGTAATAAACTTTCGGCAATAGTCAACTCTAAACAGGAATTATCGTATGGGAGCCACTCTTTTTGCCAAGAATCTTATCCGTCTGCTGAAATTTGACCTTAAAGCGCACCACAAAGCCATTAAAAAATATGCAGATTACGAATATATGCTGGATAATCTCAAATATGAAATCGCTGATGAAATCAAAGATATCCGTTTACCCAAAGTCCTTTCTCAGACTGATAGCATAAAGGAAATTATTAAAACCAAGAAAAGCGTTGTCCGTTTTGGTGACGGAGAGTTTAACCTGATTCTCGGAAATGCCATTGGGTTCCAAGAGTTTGACCCTAAGTTGCAAGCTCGTCTTAAAGAAATTTTGACGAATACAGACGACAGCATGCTGATTGGGATATCCAACCGTTTCGGACGGTTGAATGACGTGGATACCAATGTTCGGGCTTATTGGCGTGGTTTTATGGGGCGTCACCGTCAGGAACTTTATAAACTGCTTGACTTTGACCGTACTTATATTGACACCTGCATGACAGCACATGCAATTGAAGTAGAAGATCACACAACACCAGAAGTTCTGGCCGAAAGCGAAGCCTATTACAACGAGGTTCGCAAAATTTGGGAGGGTCAGGATATTACAATCATTAAAGGCTCCGGTACTGAAAAATTCACTCATGATATTTATGATAACGCTAAATCAGTCAGCTATATTTATGGCCCCAAAAAACATGCTTTTCGCGAATATGACCGGATTTTTGCCGAAGCTAAACAGTTGCCGAAAGACCGCCTGATGATTGTAGTTCTCGGCCCCACCGCCACCGTTTTGGCCTATGATTTGGCTAAAGCCGGCTATCAGGCTCTGGATATCGGACATATGGCAAAGGCCTATGAATGGCTGCACACCCGCGACAGCATTGTCGCTGGGCAGTTTTTTGCCGCTTGATCCTTATCTTAACAGCAACACCCCAGAAATCTTCCGGGGTGTTGTTGTTAAGTTCCAGAAGATTTTATTTTTTCTTTTTTCCGCCTTTGCTAAAAACAACGGCAAATTTAATTTTCAGATAATTCAACAATTTACAGGTATGGGGAATTTTACGCTCCTCATAATTATTTTTCGGTTTGGTTTTGCGGAAGAAATCCGGTGCCGTTTCAGACGTCAGGGGAAAATACTTCTTATAGTCTGAATCGTCATGCGCCGCCCAGACAACATTTTCTTTCACGACCTTGGCCGGCATGCCGGCGGCAATACAATGCGGCGGAATGCTGCGGCTGACAACACTGCCAAAGCCCAAGATGCAACCGTTACCGAGCGTTACCCCTTTCAAAATCACTGTCCGGCGGCCAACCCAGACGTTATCTTCAATGACAACATCTTTATTTTCATTAATTATCTGCCCATCAAAATTATAAATTGGGTGATAGTCCGTATTATAAATAACTGTATCAGCCAGACCACAGTCTCCCATGGTAATTTTGCCGCCTTTGGCTGCTACCAGCGGCGGCCAGGTGCACCACAGTTTTTTGGCTGTTATGATTGCTCCGTCATGCAGATCCCATTCGCCGGTAACAGCGGAGTTCGGTCCCAGCTCCAAGGTTGATTTATCGTAAGCGTAAATCCCAACTTTCATCATTTCATTATGGTGGCCGATACGAACATGGGAATCCTTAATCATCAAAGTACAGCCTTCAAGATAAACGCCGTCTTCCAAAATCAGCGTTGAATTGCCATAGAGTTTAATGCGGCTGTCTTTGCAGAAAACCTCTTTGCCAAAAATAACTTTATTATGTCCGCCGGTCAAATGCAGGCTGGAATTTTTATAATAAGCCGGAATTCCGGCTACTTCATTATGCGTTTTTTTATTAAGCATGTTATTTCCTATTCTTCGGTAGTACAAAATTAAATTCTTTAAGCATCAATTCAGCAATTTCACCACCATTATACTTGGCTTTTCCGTCACCCTGATTAACCCAGACCGAATGGCCGGAATGTCCCTGCCAGGCATGATCATAATAATCTTTAACCTGACTGTTCGTTGCAATAAAGGGATCAGAAAACTTATACCCCAAATCAACCAGCATGCCAAACCAATAGGCGCCGGTGTCGGCATGCTTATACATATTGCCGAAGAAACTGCGGCTTTTTTCGGTTATTTCCCGGGCATTTTTGACATTGACCATCGACACCCATTCATTAATCCGGCATTCGCGGCTGAAAGCCTGTTTGGGATTAAAGTTTCGGATATCTTTGGTTTTGGGCGACGGGGTCAGCGGCCAGTATGGCGACGGACGTTCGCCCTGCATTATCTTCTGCGGATTGCAGATGTCGGCAAAGCGGCAGCGCCAGCACTGTCCCAGTTCTCCGACCAAGGCTATTTTGTCGTCACTTCGGAGCGTTTGCAGATAAAGGCTGACAACATCTTGCAGATACATAACATCATCGTGCATCAGCATCAGATAATCTTTATCCGTATGGTCCAAGGCATACTGATAGCGGATATCTTCGCGGTTATGGGAATATGCGGATGAATAAAAGCGTTTCCAGTTGCTGAGCATAAATTTCAGTGTCCGCATATAAGCCGGACGATATCCCCGGACATAAACTTCCTTAATTCCCACATTATGCGTATTAACCCGAACATCCAATTTCCAGGGCTTGAAATATTCCGCCACCGCGGGATGGGTGTAGAGTTCGTAAGCGCCGTTATCGGAGCAGTCGTCGTTGATATAAACGGTATCAATCAAATCTGCCGCGACTTTCTTCAGCGTCATCAATGTATAGATTAAAGATTCCGGTTTTTTATAGGAATTGATAGCCACGTCAATTTTAGTCATACAAACAACCTCGCCAGAGTAAAGTGTCCGTTGAAAAACAAACGGCAGGCCAAAGCCTTGCGCCAGCCCAGCAATTCCGGCTTCAGGGCCCCCTGACGATACAGCGGCAGAACCAGTTCACGCGCTTTTTCCAACGACTGCAAACGGGTTTCCTTGTCATTCATGCGGCGCAGGGGCTGGGAAACGACCGATTTGAAAATAAAGCGGCTGACATAACGCTCCAACAACTTATAATCCTGTTTGTTTTTAACCCGGTCCGATTTGAGAAAATAGTCGTAAAGCACCTGTCCGGCAGCGGCATGTACCCGGACATATTTGTCGGTTTTTCCCTGATTCATCACTGAGGTTGAACTGTCGCGGTAATAAAGCAGTCTGGTATCGGTATGAACAATACTCAAAACGTGGAACATTACCTTCAGGGTGAATATCGTATCTTCCGCGGGCTGGATATCCTGCGGAAATTCAATACCGGCGATGGCATCTTTCTTATAAAGCCGGTTCCAAACCAGCACCGAACCGCCGCGGGGATTGCGAAACCAGAAATGGAACGCGTCCTGCGAAAATTCAGCGGGGATTTTATCAATGTCATAATGCGGCGGATTGCTCATGACAAAATCATCGGGAACGGTTTCGTTAACGAACTCTGCCACATCGGCATTGTATTTGGTTATCAGGTGATGAAGAACTTCCATTGCCTGCGGATGCAGTACGTCATCCTGATCCAGCAAAGCAACATAAGGTGACATTGCGCTTTTCAGACCGTGGTTGCGGGCCATCGAGCAGCCGGCATTTTTCTGTTCAATCAGCCGGAAACGCGAATCTTCGGCAACATATTCATTGACGATATCGGCCGTATTGTCGGTTGAACCGTCATTAATGCAAATGATTTCGATATCTTCAAAAGTTTGGTTTTTGGCCGAATCCAAGCATGGGCGCAAGTATTTTTCGGCATTGTACAAGGGTATAATAAGAGAGATTGCGGGCATGGAAATTTCCTTCACTTGCTAAATAATCTTTTTTATATATACCCTCACAATTTGCTTAATGCAACAGCTTTTAGCTATTCTCCTCCGTAACCGGGAAGCGAACATTTGCAGTCTTTATACAGTTTGACGGCATTGTTCAGAATTTTTTTCGCCTCATCGGGACCGAGAAAAGTCTCAATGACCACTTCTTTGTTTTCCAGAACCTTATAGTCTTCAAAAAAACGCTGCAAGGTTTTCAGCGTATGCGGCGGCAGCTCGTCAATTGAGTTATAGTGGCTGTATTCGGGGTCATCAAGGTGGACGGCGATGATTTTGTCGTCCATTTCGCCCTGATCAACCATTTTCATAACGCCGATCGGCTTGGCCCGCATGATCGCCAAAGGCAAAACCGGTTCCTGTCCCAAAACCAGAATATCCAGAGGGTCGTTATCATCGCAGTAAGTCTGCGGAATAAACCCGTAGTTGGCCGGATAATGCACCGCGCTGTAAAGAATGCGGTCAACTTTGAGCAGGCCGCTCAGTTTATCCAGTTCATATTTAATATTAGAGCCGCGGGGAACTTCAATCATCGCGGTTACCACTTCGGGGAAGTTTTCCCCGCAGCTGACGCCGTGCCATGGGTGCAACATGCTTATTTTCCTCATCATCTATGTTAAACAATGGGAGTTAAAATAAGCCAATCGCTCAAAAAGTCAAAGGATTTATTACATGTGCTTACGTTTCCAATGATTATAAATATAGAGCAGAAGCAACAGAGAATAAAGTATTCCCAGAGACCACAGTATATATGACTTTATTGCTTCATCGCTCCATTCCCGCGTAATTTCGTTGACATTCAGTGCACTGCCGGACACGGTAAACTCGGCATCAGGGTTTTCATGCAGCAGAGATGCGGCAATCTGATAATCTGGATTCAGATAGTCAAATTTGATAACCAGATCATTGTCCACTTTTTCAAGATGCGCGGTTATGGCATCCGTGGTGGCCGTATTATCCAACGTATAATGCACCAGTTTTGCTCCCTCGGGAACCGTAATGCGAATGGGATCATGCCCGATTTTGGAAACATCGCTGCCGGAAAGCGCCATAGCGCCCTTATTATGCAGATAGACCCGGGTCAGATATAAGTCTTTATAGTCTTTTCCCTTGACGGAAACGGCATATTCATTGTTATTCTGAGAAGAAATGAAAGTGACCTTCTCCGTTTCATATTTAAGAATCGGGCGGCTGATGTAAAAAATATAGTAGCCGAAAGCAATTCCCGAAACCGCCAGAATAAACGCCCCGGTTTT
>ENA-ORMO01002707-ORMO01002707.1-human-gut-metagenome-genome-assembly--contig:-NODE-2707-length-13330-cov-2.594049_pt1 | contig 13330 bp, 13 predicted proteins | sample MGYA00242106_ERZ509001 | MGnify/ENA primary metagenome ERZ509001 (study PRJEB26280, sample SAMEA2338736) | human gut metagenome | biome: human gut; feature: human-associated habitat; material: faeces... | reverse complement strand
TAAAAATTTATCGTAAAACAATAAAAATATATTGACTTTCAATGTGCTATATGATATTTTTCTATCAGAAGAGGGAAAATTGGCAGTTAATGGGGAAGTTGTTATGGAGAGAAGAAAAGGAAGATGGAAGATTGGGAGAATTGGGATCTGCTTTTTGGTGGGATTACTTCTCCTTACAGGGGGTGTATGGAAGGCGTGGAGGAAACTGTTACGCTAGAGGATGAACGGTGGATAAATCAGATTTTATCCGGGTTATCTGTGGATTGAGCGTATTATCCGGAGCTATCCGAAAACGTGCGGCTTGGCAGATATGCGCAGGGGGATGGTTCCCGGATGTACCTTCTGTATGATGGGACAAAAGGACGCTTGTATGTAATCGAATCTTTTCTGTGAAGGGAAGGATAAATCGAATCATCTGTGGGGGAGAGAGTGAAGAATGCGCCGGATCGCGCATTATCCGATTTCCTCAGCGCAAAAGCGCATTGGAATGGAGGTATGAATGTATGAAAGACAAAACCTTGATTAAAGGCACCAAATTGCTGCTGGATCTGATGTTTTATGCCGGAGTGTTAGTCATAGCGACGCTCCCCATATCTGTACGGATATATGGACGGATCAATTCCTATTTTGCCCAGTATTATATTCAGCTGATTCTGCTTTTTGCCGTATCAGGCATCCTGGCGGAACTGATCCTTCTGGAACTGCGCCGTATGTTTCGGACGGTAATTGCAAATGACTGTTTTGTGGAGGCGAATGTGAAGAGTTTAAACCGGATGGGAACGTATAGTTTCCTGATCGCTTTGGTGACAGCCGGAAGAATGACTCTGTATCTGACGCCTGCAGTGATGATTATTATCCTGGTATTTCTGATCGCCGGTCTGTTCAGCAAAGTGCTTGGAAGAGTATTTGAACGGGCTGTGGAATACAAGCTGGAAAATGATCTGACGATATAGGAGGTAGAACATGGCGATCGTGATAAATCTGGACGTGATGATGGCCAAAAGAAAAAAAGGCCTGACAGAACTGGCCGGAGAAGTGGATATTACCCTGGCCAATCTGTCCATATTGAAAAATAATAAAGCAAAAGCTGTGCGGCTGTCCACACTCAATGCGATCTGTAAGGCGCTGGACTGTCAGCCCGGAGATATCTTGCAGTATGTGGAGGATGAGCCGGAGGAATCCTGAACCGGATACGGAACGCCTTGGAGCGGGAAAGGAAAATGGTATGGAAATGGCTGCATAAAGAGGACAAGAGAAAATGGTATGGAAACAGAGAGATTCATGAATTCGGATTATGGGCACATGATGACAAGGCAGGAAGGAAAAACAACGAAATCTTTAAGCGAACGCAGGCTGTTCATGAGGAAGAATTTTTCATTTTTTGGCGGGGCGAGTATTCTGTATGCAGTTTTTCTGACCTTTTGCCTGTACCGGAATGCTTCGGGGATAACCTACCCTTTTTTCGTCGCTGGAACCCTTGTCTATTTTTACTTATGTACCAAAAAGTCAGGGGTTCCATGGAAAGCAGACGGCATTTTTTATCTGGCAAGCATTGAACTTCTGGGAATTTCCGTATTTTTGACAGATAATGTGTATATTCTTTTTTTTACCAAAATGGCCATTTTTCTCCTTATGCTGAGCATGGCGCTTCATCAGTATCTGGATGAGAGAGGATGGACGTTTTCCAAATACCTGACAGCGCTCTGTCAGGGGCTGCTCGAGACGGTCGGATGTATCGCATCTCCTGTAAATGATGGAATGCAGTGGCTGAAGGAAAGGGAGAAGGAGCGGAACGGAAAAGGGCGCTATATTCTTCTTGGACTTCTCATTCTTCTGCCGCTGCTCGTGGTGATTCTGCTTCTTCTTATGACAGCGGATGCAGTTTTTGAAAGGCTCATCAGTAATATAGTGGACTATCTGAGAATCTGGGACGTGATCTGTATCCTGTTCATGATCGCAGCGGCTTTCTTTCTCTCCTATAGCTTTATTGCCATGCTGAACGAAGGGACGGTAAAAGAGAACTGTACAAAAAAGAAGGAACAGGAACCGGTGCTCGCCATCACCTTTACGTCCGTTATCACGGCTGTATATTTGATCTTCTGCGGTATACAGGTGATATACTTGTTTTTGCAGAAAGGAGATATCCCAGGCGGATATTCCTATGCTTCTTATGCGAGACAGGGATTTTTTCAGCTGCTGGCGGTCTGCATCATCAACTTGGCAATCGTTCTGATCTGTCTTTCCTTATTTAGGGAAAGTAAAGTTTTAAAAGCGATACTCACAGTATTGTCTCTGTGTACTTATGTGATGATCGCGTCCAGCGCATATCGTATGCTTTTGTATATTGGGTACAGGCAGCTCACTTTCCTGAGAATTCTCGTTCTGTGGGCTTTAGCAGTCCTCTGCATTATGCTGGCAGGCGTTATTTACAGTATTTTCCGCCCTGGTTTTTCTCTTTTTCGCTATCTTCTGGCGGTTCTTACGGTCTGCTACATCATACTGGCTTTTGCCAAGCCGGATTACTGGACGGCAAAGTATAATATGTCATTCGTAAACAGAGGAACAGAAGCGCTGCAGTCCCCGGATGAAGAATTTTATGAAGACTTTTCTTATCTTGCGCACCTGTCCGCAGATGCGGCGCCGGTTCTGGCCAGCGATGAGAACTACTTTTATCTGAGACAGCGTTCGGGCGACATGATGGAATATTACGAAAGGATGGAAAACCGCGCAGAGAAGATTGGAATCCGTAACTTTAATCTGTCCCGTTATCTGGCAGGGCAGGCGGTTGAAAAAATGCAGCAGGCGGATTGATTATTTTCCTACGGCCAAACCGCCCATGAAGAAGGAAGTACCAGAGGGATGGCGAGTGTGAGGGAATATAGGGGGCAGAACAGTAACGATTGACAGTCAGGACATAATATCGTATCCTGAATTTAGGACACAAAATTTTCACAATTCAGGAGGAAAATACTTATGAAGAAGAAAGCAACCGCCGTGATTGCTGCGTGTATGGCAATTGTCCTGACTGCATGTATAGGAAGTTTTGATGCCAGTAAATATGTGGAAGGAGCCTTGAAGAATATTTATCTCGGCGATGCTTCGACCTATATGGAATTGGTGGATATTACAGAGGAAGAAGCTGCTGCGGAATATGAATCGGGAATTGAAGTGGAAGCGGACTTTTTCCTTCAGTATTGTGGAATCCCATCGGTTTCCAATGATGTGTATCAGCAGATTGTGGATATGTACAAGAACATTTACCAACATTCCAAATTTGAAGTGCAGGAAGCGGTGAAAAATGGGAATGATTATAATGTGGAGGTATTGATCAGCCCCATTGATATCATTGTGAAAAATACGGATGCCATTTCTACTACAATTGATGATTTTATAGCGACGATGAATCCGGATGATTACGCGGATGAACAGAGTGCATATGATGCGGTTATGGTCAGCATCGTGGATCTGATCAATGCGGATATGGAGAATCTGGGATATGAAGATGAGATATCCGTGATCGTTAAGGTGGAGCAGGATGAGAACGGATATTATGGTCTCAGCAGCGACGCAATCGGGCAGCTGGATCAGGAAATCATCGCATATTAATTCAAATATTGTGTTTCGCTGTCAGAAAATAGCCGAGCGGTTGCCCGGCTATTTTTTAAAAGGCGGTATTCTCTTTAAAAATAACAGTTGGAGAAAGAGATATGGAAAAGAAGGGAAGAAATGGGCTCAGGCTCATTATGGGAATTACATTTGGAATCTATCTTGGATATTCGGCCTGTAAAGTAGGGGATTACTGGAACAGGCCTGAACTGTATCAGACGGCTTCGGCCCCGTGGTATACACAGATTCTTCTGAATACCGTACTTTTCGGCGCCCTTCTGCTGTTGGAAGCTCTTCTTTATCTGCTTTTTCTGTCCGTTTACAAAAGAAAAAAAGCGGCAGTCCGAAAAGGATTTGAGCCGGAGCAGTTTCTTGCCTTTCTAGGCATCGCAGAAAAGCTGAAATCTGTACCCAGACATTGTGTGACTTCTGACGGGGCGGCGGAAAGCGTGGCGGCACATTGTTGGAGAATGGCACTTATGGCGCTTCTTCTGAAAGATGAATTGGGGGAGGCGGACATGGATAAAGTGATCCGGATGAGCCTGCTGCATGATATTGGGGAAGCGGTAACGGGAGACATTCCCACCTTTGAAAAAACCGGACAGAATGAGAAAACGGAAAAAGAAGCGGTGAAGGGCCTTCTGGAACGGATTCCGGAATCGCTTTGCCTGGAGTTTACCGCCCTGTTTGAAGAGATGGAAGCGCTTGAAACAAAAGAAGCCAGGATCTATAAGGCGCTTGATAAGCTGGAGGCGGTCATTTCCCATAATGAAAGCGATATCCGAACCTGGCTGCCTCTGGAATATGAATTGCAGAAAACCTATGCGGCGAAGAGCGTTCAGGGATTTCCATTTTTGGAAAAACTTCAGGAGCATTCAGTCCGGATAACAGAAAAGAAGATAGAGGATTATCGAAGGCAGGAGCACATAGTCCGGCAGGAACCGTAAAAATCGTAACCGTTCAGAAAGGTCTGAACGGTTACTAGGAATCTTTAATCTCTATATTTCAATAAAAGCGCTGAGTTGACAATAACGATAACAGAACCGGCATTATGTACCAAGGCACCGACGACAGGATTCAGGATTCCTGTGATAGCCAGGATAATGGCGATGAAATTCAACGTCATGGAGAAGGTCAGATTACATTTAATTGTGAGCATCATCCGCTTGGAAAGCCGGAGCAGGTGCGGAAGCATGTGGATTTCATCATTTACAAGGGCAATATCTGCAGCGTCCACAGCGATATCACTGCCGATTCCTCCCATTGCAATTCCAACATTGGCCTTTTTCAGAGCCGGCGCATCGTTAATGCCATCTCCCATCATGCAGACCAAGCCCCCGTCCTTCTGACAGTTTTCGATCCAGTCCAGCTTCTCTTCAGGAAGGCAGCCGGCCTTGAACTGGTCAATGTGAAGCAATTCGGCGATATGCCTGGCGGCATTCTCGTGATCTCCGGTCAGCAGAACAGGTATAATCCCTGTATCTTTTACTCCCTGTACGGTAAGGGCAGCATCCTGCCGAAGGGTATCTGACAGGGCGATAATTCCGGCCAGCTTTTGGTCCGCTGCGATCCAGATCAGGGTACAGCCGTCATCGAGATACGCGGCAGCCTTTTCCCAGGCATAAGAAGGAATGGAAACCTCGTTTTCTTTAAGAAGCGCAGGATTTCCCGCCAGAATTTCCTTATTCCGGCACAGGCAGCGCACGCCGCGGCCGGGGATCATCTGGAACGCTTCCTCGTGTGGGATGTCGTCCCCTATGCTGTCCCGATAGCTTTGAACGACCGCTTTTCCCAGAGGATGTTCGGAGCGAAGTTCTGCGCATGCTGCATAGGCATATAGTTCTTTTTCATCCATATTCTGAGTGAGCGTACAGACCGCCGTCACCTGGGGAGCGCCGTAAGTGAGCGTTCCCGTTTTATCAAACGTGATATGCGTTACGTTTGACAGACGCTCCAGCGCATCTCCCTCCCGCACCAGGAATCCATGCTTTGTAGCGTTTCCAATAGCGGCCATGATGGCAGTCGGCGTGGCGAGAACAAGAGCGCATGGACAGAAAACGACCAGGATGGTGACCGCGCGGATAATCTGTCCTGTCAGAATCCAGGTGATAGCCGCTGCACAGAGGGCAATCACAACGATCCATGTGGCCCAGCGATCCGCTATGCCGACAATTTTTGCTTTTCCGGCATCGGTAGACTGGACGAGACGGATCATCCTTTGAATGGAACTGTCCTCTCCCACCTTTGTGGCATACATATCAAAGGATCCGAATTGGTTAACCGTACCGCTGGATACTTCATCGCCTGCGCTTTTGTCCACAGGGAGAGATTCTCCGGTCATGACAGCTTGGTCGATGGAAGTCTGACCGGAATGAATGACTCCGTCGACCGGAATGGCCTCTCCGGGCAGGACGCGCAGCAGATCGCCAACCTGTACCGCTTCTGCAGGTATAATTTCTTCCTTCTCCCCGGTTATCCGACGTGCCGTGCGGGGAGTGAGATGAACCAGCTTCTCGATTCCCTCTCTGGCCTTGGCCACAGTCAGATCTTCCAGCAGAGCTCCCAGCTGCATGATGAAAGCGACTTCTCCGGCAGCAAAGGTTTCACCGATGATGACAGACGCAATCAGAGCGATGGATACGAGCATGTCTGCCTTGATATCCAATTCCGTCACAAGAGCGATCACCGCTTCCAAAATGATCGGGATGCCGCAAAGAAGAATGGCGATCCAGGCCATATCGAAGGGAAAGGGCGAAAAACCGAAGATACTTGCGAGCAGAGAAAGCCCGGAGAGAACAAGAAAGATGATGTCCCGCTTTATGCCGCCCCATTCCAATAGGTGTTCCAGCTTTTTCAAAAAAATTCCCCCTTCTGATGTACCATCGCCGGCCCGAAGAAAAATGTGGAGTAAAAGGCAGGCGATAGAAAATAGATAGAATCGTATTAAAATAACAATATACCTATATGGGTATATGTATATTGTTTGCTCAGCTATATTATACATATAGGGGTATGGGTTGTCAAACGTTTCATAATCCCCAGATCTCTGGTGGATGCGGAGGATGAAACATCCTGTATGAACAAGGGAGCGGCAGAACGGACCGGAAGAATACAGGAAAATGAGCGGCAGCCAGGACTTTACAGGAGATGCATTATTTTTGGCATAAAAAAGGCTGCAAAATCATACGAAGATTTTGCAGCGCTCTTTAAATGTGGCTGTGAAGCCAGTCAGGAATTTAATTCATATTGGCAAAGCGTTCTACCGCTTTGGTAAAGTTGGCAATGGTCTGATCCGCATCTCCGTGTTCGATCCCGTCTCTTACACAATGCTTGATATGCCCTTCCAGAACAACCTGACCGGCTTTATGCAGGGCACTTTTCGCAGCATTGATCTGAGAAAGGATATCCTCGCAGGGAATATCTTCATCGATCATACGGTCAATGGCCTGAACCTGTCCGATGATTTTCTTCAGGCGGCGATGCAGATTTTCGGAATCCATACATTGTCTCATAATACACTCCCAGTTATTAAAAAAAGACCCTTGCTTGAACCGTTGCTTTTCACTCTGTATCCCATTATCGGAGAACTTATTTTTTTTGTCAAGTGGCGGGGGCTGTGTTACTATGACATAAAGCATTCCTATAGAGAATGAAAATTGAACTTTGAAAAAATAAAATCTCCCCGTATGATGTATATGAGTTTCGCGACTTAATACATCTGAATACAAAGGAGATTTTATAGCAATGAAAGTAAAGTACGAAGACCGCCTGAAACAAAAAATAATCGCCATCACACCGGATACCCTTGTAGTCGGGGTAGATATTGCCAAGAACTATCAATGGGCAAGGTTTGTTGATTTCAGGGGCATAGAACATGACCGTGCCCTTAAATTCAAAAACAGAAAAGGCGGTTTCGAGACTATATTAGCAAGAATCCGTGAGATCTGCAAGAAGGAAAATTTCGCGAAGGTTGTTGTCGGAATGGAGCCAACAGGACATTACTGGAAAGCGTTTGCCAACTGGTTGGAGAAACAGGACGGAATAACGGTTGTCCTGGTGAATCCATATGCAACCAAACAGGCAAAAGAACTGGATGACAACAGTCAGACAAAATCGGATAAAAAAGATGCCCTGACGATTGCAAAGCTGGTGAAAGATGGAAGATATTTTGAACTGTATCTGCCTCACGACATCTATGGGGAGCTTCGGGGACTGTCCACAACGAGAATCGGGTTAAACAAGCGTAAGAACGCATTGAAAAATACGATTACAGCGATACTGGATGAATTTTTCTCGGAGTATGAGGAAGTGTTTAAGCATCCCCTTACAGGCAAAGCATCCCGGCATATATTAAAGACCTGCCCGTTCCCCAAATTCATTATGGAACTGGGGGAAGAAGGCGTTACAACAGAAATAAAAAAAGCCGTAAAGAAAACGGTTGGCAGAAAGAAAGCAGGACAGCTTGTAGAGGCTGCGAAAGGGTCTGTAGGAGTGGATTACGGCGAGGAGGCAGCAAGGCTTAAACTCCGTTTGATGTTAGAGGAAGTGGAGCTTCTGGAGAGGCAGACAGAGGAACTGGAAGAGCAGATGGAAGCTGCATTAGAGAAGACAGACTACGCAGAGTATCTGTTGAGTATAAAAGGGATTGGAGTTGTGACATTGGCCGCGTGTCTGGGAGAATTAGGAGACCCGACAAGGTTTGATAGTCCGCGGCAGATGAGCCGGATGGCAGGCTATAACCTGGTAGAGGACAGCTCCGGAAAGAATAAAAGCGGGACTAAGATATCCAAACGCGGGAGAAAAAACTTGCGGAGCGTGCTATATCAGATGTCGCTGACGATGGTTGCGACAAATGATGAGATGAAACAGTTGTACCATTACCTGAAAACCAGGGAAAAATCCCCATTGCGAAAGATGCAGGCACTGGTTGTAGTGAGTAAGAAGATACTGACGATAATCCATACGCTTGCGAAGAAGAAAGAGAGCTACGAACCGGAGAAGGTATTCGGGCATGTCCGCAGGGAGCAGTTCAAAGAGGTTGCGTGACCACAAAGAGAGCCGATAAAGGCACAGGGAGAAGGAGGAGTCCTCCATCAGCCCAACGAGGCAGCATAAAAGCACAAGTCTGCCCTGTGCCTTTATCCATAAAGCAGAATGAAGGAATGTCAGGGCGAAGACCCAGAGAGAACTGATAGGGTAAGCGAATGGATATACATCGGCAGAATCACATTTACCAATCATTCCATCCATTTATGGATGATGATATAAAACATAAAAAATATATCGGGAGATATATTGACAAATTTCAAATATTGAGATAGGAGGAATATGAAATGGAGTATGATTTTCGGGTATTGCTAAATGAAAGAGAGAAAATTTTATTTAATCTGTTCTATCGAATTACAGAAGAAGAACATGCCCGGATTTTTTCAGATGGAAAGTATTACTTTGCTGCCTCATCAAAGGCAGGATATCCTCTGTGGATTTGGCTCGCGCAATCTTCTTCGGATGAGGTGTATAAGCGGTTGGGTCAACTGGTTTTACAGCTGAGGAAAGAAAACGAAAATATGAGGATTCAGGGTGAGAAAGAATCCATTCTTCCTGTACTGAAATGGATAGAAAAAGAAACCGGCATACATTACAGAATGAGGATGAATATGAATGTATATTCCTGCTATGAGACGGCAGGCTTACCCATGCAGGGACGGTTAATCCGAATGCAGGAAGAGCACATGCATATTGTTGCGGATTACATAAGGCAGATGGAAAAGGAAATTGAAGAAACACCGATGTCCTTGGAAGATGCGCAAAAGTTCGCACAGGAGGAGGCAGGAGCTGGAAGGCTGTTTTTATGGGAAGATGAGGGGAACTGCGTTGCTATGGGAAGATATGCCCATATGACAGAAGAGTATGTGAGGATTCATGCGGTCTATACGTCTTCCCAATATCGTGGGAGGGGTTATGCCCGCATGCTGACAGAGAGCTTAAGCAAAAAGATCCTGGAAGACGGAAGAATTCCTATGTTATATGCAGATGCGGCAAACGCTTTTTCTAACAAAGCCTACAAAAAAGCAGGGTTTCAGTTACAGGGTGAAATTGCAGAATTCTGGACGGAAGGATAACCGGCGGTTTTGCGATATTCCTACAGAAAGATTAAAAGAGGGAAAACAACGAATGAAGGCAGGAAAAAAGAGAACAGAAGAAAAAACGGCGCGGATTCTGGAAAAGCTGGATGAATTATATGGAACTGAAAAGGAAGGGTTCTATCACAATCAGGACTGGCAGCTTCTGGTCGCAATTATGCTGAGTGCGCAGAGTACGGATAAACAGGTGGATGAAGCGCTTCCGGCGCTTTTTGAAAGGTTCCAAACCGCGCAGGAGGTGGCGGAAGCTCCGGTGGAAGAGATTGAACGATATATCCGTTCCGTGGGGCTGTATAAAAATAAGGCGAAGAATATCAAGAAATGCTGCGAACAGATTTGTCAGGAGTATGGAGGGAAGGTTCCGGATAAGCTGGAAGAGGTGCTGAAGCTTGCAGGCGTGGGAAGAAAAACAGGGACATTGTTTTTGGCGGATGCCTATGGCATTCCAGGCGTGACGGTGGATACCCATGTATTTCGGATCTCCAGAAGGCTTGGCTGGGCAGAGGGAAAGAATCCGGTTGAAGTGGAACAGGAACTGATGAAGGTGCTGCCCGAGGATCACTGGAACAGGATCAATTTCCAGCTGATCTATCTGGGAAGGACAGTCTGCACCGCGCGGAAAGCGCATTGTGAAGACTGTCCTCTGCAGGAGTGGTGTGATAAAAAGATTGAATGAACATTCTTAAAAGACAGGTATTCCTGTATAATCATCCTGCGCTCACACAGAGGAAAGTTCGGAGAGCTCGGAGAGGATTTCCCGCACATCATCCCCCATCTTGATGAGGACAGCGGTAGGAGGGACGGTGATTCCGTGGATCAGGTCATTTCTCAGATTACGCAGAGACTGGATCTTTTCCAGACTTTCCCTGCGAAGGAGCTTCATTCGTTTCAGGCTGTTCAGATTAAAGGTTCCTCTGGCCTTGGGGTTGTTCTTTTGGGTCAGACGTACGAGAAGCGTTTCCAGGCTGATCCAGGGCTTCAAGAAGTATTCGATGGCAGTCTCCTGCTGTGCATCCGGTTTCTCGGGCATGGGAGCGAGTTCCAGATAGAGCAGATAGCGTTTTTCGTTGGCGCAGATGATCTGGTCAATGAGCTGCTCTGATATGGTTCTCTTGTCGTTCACCAGCTTGGTGGATTTGAGAATGGGCTCCAGCTCCTTGGCATTGGCCATTTTCAGCCGGGTCATCAGGCGGAGCAGCAGTTCCACATTGCCCATTCTCGGCTCGATGTCAAACCGTTTGTACCTGGTGCTCAGATAATTATAAAGGTAGGCAGCCAGATCATATTGGTTTCCAAAGGAAGCGTTCTTGGTGCGCAGCCTGGCATTGCCGGCGGCCTGAAGGCGTTCCAGGGCGATTTCACCGGCCAGGACGAGGCCGTTGAGCTCATCCAGGATGGAGAGCTCTTCATCCGACAGGGCGCCCTGCAGGGGCTTATAGACCAGGTCGTGTTCCACTTCAGACCAGGCATGCATCAATACGGAGGCTACCTGAATTTCCAGACGGACGGAAGCATATTTTTTCTGCTTTTTGTCCAGCAGCTCTTCTTTTATTCCGGCGCGGTAATGAGTCGCCCAATAACCGGAAAACCGTTTATGATAAGAAGGCTGTTTGGATTGAACGGGAAATTTCTTGGTTTCTGTAACGTGGAAAAGATTGTTCACCACCTGATCTGCTTTGGCTCGATCGCCTGGGAAATAGAGGGACACCCTGACACCTGACAGATCCGCGATGTCCGCGTAGATCTCATTCATATTTTTATAAGGGGTCTCTCTCTTCTCATTGCGCTGTGTTACTTTGCTTTTGAGGCGGGCCGGACTTTTGGCGCGGGAAGTAACCATGGCCCGGATACCGGAGGAATGCAGGGCATCCCGAAGCATATCCTCGGCAAGGTGGCCGGCTGTTTCGTAAAAATTGATTTTTTTCTTATAATTTTCTATGAACTGGTTGATTAACTCCATGGCGCTGTTCGATTCCTTGCGATAATAAGATTGTTACAGCAATTCTGCTTTCTGACGGCAGCATCATCCCCGAAAACTGCCCGGATATAGGATCAGAGAATTTTGGTCGTCCATTTGGTGCAGTCCCACACATCCGTCGCCAGGCCGTCATAGAAATCGGGTTCGTGGCAGACCATCAGGATGCTGCCTTTGTATGCGTTAAGGGCGCGTTTCAATTCCGCTTTCGCATCCACATCCAGATGGTTGGTGGGCTCATCCAGGAGCAGGAGGTTGGTTTCCCGGTTGATGAGTTTGCAGAGCCGTACTTTTGCCTGTTCTCCACCGCTTAAGACCTTAACCAGGCTTTCGATATGCTTGGTGGTAAGCCCGCATTTCGCAAGGGCGGATCGCACTTCATATTGGGTGAAGCCCGGAAATTCATTCCAGATTTCCTGGATACAGGTGGTGGAAATATCCGGGGGCAATTCTTGTTCAAAATAACCGATGCTCAGATAATCTCCCTGTTCCACGCTGCCGGAAAGAGGGGGGATCAAACCCAGGATGCTTTTCAGCAGGGTGGTTTTTCCAATGCCGTTCGCGCCCGTGAGGACGATTTTCTGCCCTCTCTCCATGGACAGATTGAGAGGGGAACTGAGCGGTTCGTCATAGCCGATGATGAGATCGGTGGTGGTAAAGAGAAAACGGCTGGGGGTTCTGGCTTCCTTAAAATGGAATTCCGGTTTCGGCCGTTCTCCTGCAAGCTCAATTACGTCCATTTTATCCAGCTTTTTCTGCCGGGACATGGCCATATTCCGTGTGGCGACACGCGCCTTGTTGCGGGCCACGAAATCCTTCAGATCCGCGATCTCCTTCTGCTGTCTGTTATAAGCAGCTTCTATCTGTGCCTTTCTGGCGGCGTATACTTCCTGGAATTTATCATAATCTCCCACATAACGCGTCAAAGTCCGGTTTTCCATATGGTAGATCAGATTTACCACGCTGTTGAGGAAAGGAACGTCATGGGAAATCAGGATGAATGCGTTCTCATAATCGTTCAGATAGCGCTTCAGCCATTCAATATGCTCTGCGTCCAGATAGTTGGTGGGCTCATCCAACAGCAGGATATCCGCCTGGCACAGCGCGGTCCTTAGAAACGCCGCCCGCTGGCGCATTCCGCCGGAGAGGCTTGCCGGGTAGGCGTTCTCGTAACCTGCCAGGCCGAAGGCCTCAAAATTCTTCAGGGCCTCCTCCTTCGCCTCCCTCAGATGCCCGTGAATGCTTCCGTAGAGGCAGACATTTTCCAGGATCGTCTTCCAGGAGAACAGCAGATCATCCTGGGGCATGTAGGCGAAATGCCCGGACACGCCCCGGATCTCCCCGCCGTCCACCTGGATGCGCCCGCGCTCCGGCGCAAGGATTCCGGCCAGCATGTTTAAGATCGTGGACTTTCCGCTGCCGGAAGGGCCGAGCAGGCTTACAAACTCCCCCTCCCTAAGCTGGAAGCTTACGTTTTCCACAATCTGTTTGTTTTCATAGGTAAATGAGAGGTCGGAAACCGACAGCTTCATATCGTCCCTCCGCTATTCCGGCAAAAATTCGTTGGTGAAGCAGATGTCCGTGGGCACAGCCTCCTCGATGACGC
>ENA-ORMO01002706-ORMO01002706.1-human-gut-metagenome-genome-assembly--contig:-NODE-2706-length-13331-cov-3.345963_pt1 | contig 13331 bp, 10 predicted proteins | sample MGYA00242106_ERZ509001 | MGnify/ENA primary metagenome ERZ509001 (study PRJEB26280, sample SAMEA2338736) | human gut metagenome | biome: human gut; feature: human-associated habitat; material: faeces... | reverse complement strand
TTGGGACGGAAAAACGGCGGCAGTTGCCTGCCGCCGAAATAAAGTATCATGTGATGTCAAATATTACCAAAGATCCCAGAAGGACAGTGACATTGGTGTATTGGGCATGGTGCCGGGTTTCATGGCTTTCTGGAAATCTGTCATGGCATTCTGCAATTTGGTGTAAGCCGCATTCACAGTATTCTGGGAAGTCAGAGGGGCTGTCAGAATTTTTTCTGCTTCTGCCACTGCTGTATCCAATGCGGTTTTCTGTGCCTGAGGTACCCATTTTTCCGTAGGTGCCACATCTGTGCCGTTATTAGAAGATACTTTTACACCTTCCATGGCTTTCTTCGCTTCTGCTACCTTTGCCTTCAGTGTGTCCACGTTGGATACACTGACTTTAATGGTGAAAGTACCTACTACATTGCTGCCATCCTGCGCAGTCGCCTTAATGACAGCCTGACCGGGCATCAAAGCAGTGACTTTCCCATTTTCCACTTTGACTACGTCAGGATTTTCACTAGTCCAAACAACAGTCTTGTTTGTAACATCGCCGGGCTGTACATCTGCTGTCAATGTTGCGACGTCGTTCACATTCAGTGTGTTTTTGCCGCTGATGGTAATCTGTGTCACTTTTACATCAGCCTTTGTTACGGTTACAGTACAGGTTGCTGTTTTATCTCCCGCTTTGGCAGTGATAATGGCTGTTCCTTCTGCTTTTGCTGTCACTTTGCCGTTATTGTCCACTGTCGCAACACTTATTGCATTGCTTTCCCATACAACCGTTCCGTTTGTTGCATTATCAGGTTTTACTGTTGCAGTCAGGGTTGCTTCCTTTCCAGCAATCAGTTCCAGTGTCGTCTGGTTCAGTTTTACACTGGCTACGGGAACAGTTGTCTGTCCATTCACAGTCACTTTACAGCTTGCGCTCTTGCCATCAACCGTTGCAGTGATGGTAGCTGTTCCTGCCGCTTTTGCGGTCACATTGCCGTTATTATCAACAATTGCTACACCTTCATTATCGCTCTTCCAAGTTACAGTCTTGGTAGTAGCGTCATCGGGTTTTACGGTTGCATTCAGTTTTGCTGTACCGTTCACATCCAGTGTCAGATCGGTTTTATCCAGTGTCACACTGGTTACACCAATCTTCACATCTTCTGTCACTTCAACTTTGCCGGATTTTTCATCAATACGGCCACTGCCCTTGACAGTAATGGCATTATCCGCCTGCAATTTGCCAATGGTGCCGCTCAACTCAATTTTACCGTTTCCTTTATCGGTCACATAGAGTTCTTTCACGACAGTTGGTGCCGGAATCTTCACAGCCGCATTAGCAGCGGTAATATCCACACGTTCTGCCTGCAAATCGGTCAATTCCACAGGATTGCTTGTTTCCACAACGATCCGTTTCAGATATGTGCCGTTGCCGCTTTCCAAACCCATCACATCCGCACCGTTGCCACGGATATACAGATTCCCTTTCAACGCCTGTGCGGTTTTGTTGTCCAGCTTCAGACCAACAGGATATTTGTCATATGTTTTTTCAGCATAAATATGTCCGCTGATCTTGCAGTCTTTGAAGTATACGGAGTTTTCACCGCCGCCTTTTACATAAACATTGCCATAAACGGTCATGCCTTCCAATGTGACACTGCCGTCTTTCACATCGCTGTCAATATAGAGATTTTCCCGTACTGTCATGTTTTTCGCTGTAATATCGGATTTTGTCACAGTGGCGTTGCGGTAAGTGCCACCGCTGTAATCTCTATCCACAGTCACATTGCGGTAACGGCTGGGTTTATACCAATCGTCATTATCATCGATATAATTGGGCTTGCTTGCGCCGTCCTTTGTTTTCACTGTATCAGGGCGGATGCTGGTATTTACATCGCTGACATAAACAGTCATGGTATCGATGTCACCGCTGCCGCGGATGCTGATCTTATCTTTTACCACCATATCTTCTACTTTTGCTTTGGAGAAGTCGATGGTAGCCTTATCGGCGTTTTTGGTGATTTCCATATTTTTGATTCTGGCGTCAGAACCCAGTTTCAGATCGGTTTCCGCATCCAGTGTCAGGTTGCGTACTTTTGCGTCGATGGTAATGGAGCCGGACAGTTCTTTATCCACTACAACATCTGTATAATCGCCGCCGTTGAGTTTACCGATTTTCTTAAATGTGGTTTTTTCCACAGTGGTCTTGCCGCTGGCTTTCACTGCAGTATCCTTCTGATCCATAACCATTTCTTTGATGTTACAGTCTTTCAGGATGATTTCGCCGCCGCCATCCACAATGAGTTTGCCTTTGACAGTCACATCTTCCAGTGTGATGGTCTTTGTGCCCAGGCGGTCGGAAATGGTCAGGTCACCTGTAACAGTTGTATCTTCCAGTTTGGACTGGGTCAGGAGCATATCTTCTTTTTTGGTTTCTTCTTTATCTTCTTCCTTGTCGCCAGGCTTATAGTTCATGGTCTTATCCAGTGCCAGAACGGCTTCCGCTCTTGTGAGCACTTTGTTTGGCCCGAAAGAGCCATCGGGATAGCCTGCCATAATGCCTGCTTCACTGACAGCGCCTACTACGCCTTTTGCCCAATTGGAAATGGCGTAGGAATCGGTATAACGATATGCCCGGCTGTCATTCTGTTTCAAACCCAGAATACGAGAGATCATCGCCGCCGCTTCCTGTCTGGTGACAGGGTCATTGGGACGGAAAGTACCGTCGCCGTCGCCGGAAATATAGCCTGCCGCCACACCTGTCTGGATGGCATTTTTGCCCCAGTAATGGTTGGGTACGTCAGAGAAATAAGCATAGCCGCTCTTGCTGTATCCCATGGCGTTATTGACCAGCACTACAAACTCCGCTCTGGTAATCATGTTGTTGGGGCGGAAAGTACCGTCAGGATAGCCGCTGATGTCTCCTTTATCCACCCACTTATTGATGGTATTCTGTGCCCAGTGTCCCTGAATGTCTGTGGGCGCACCGAAAGCGGTGACGCTCATAGCCATGGAAGCCGCCAGCGCAGCTGTAATGGTAATCACATGTTTCTTCTTCATAATTACACCCCCATATGAAAAACTTTTCATGGAATTTTTATCCTCTTCTAATGCTACTGTACTCTGTTTTTCCTTAAGAAACAACTACTTTCCGCCATTCGTAAGAAAGCCTTAAACAAATCGTAATATCTGTAACATAAGGATTTTTCCGCTGTCATCCCACACAAAAAACCGAAAAATTTCCCACCGTATTTTCAACACCGCCAAACTGTGCCATGATAAAAAATATACAAAATCTTAACACGAAAGAAAAAAGGAGGTGTATCCATGGAAAAAATCAAAAAATATCTGCCCAAATTTCGGCCCAACCGACGGGGTGCACTGCCGGTGGTGCTTTTTTTCGGCGCATCTTTCCTGCTGGTGGCAGTGTTTTTTGACCTGCAATTTGTTATGACCGCTTCCATCATGACGGTGCTGTTCCAGATCCGCCATGCCCGATACAACTCCTGGGGGTATCTTTTCCGTCAGCTGGTCATCTGCGAAGCTCTTGCTCTTTTTGCCATGATCGCCACGTTGGATACGCCCCTTTCTCTGCTCTTGAATTTCACCATTCCCTTTGCGTTGGTTTTCCTGCAATCTTCACAATTTGTGCCAAAAGGCTACTTTGCCAGCGCCATGATATTCGTATTCCTGCAATTTATGCCGCCGGAACCAAAAGATTTCGCCGTACAGCTGGAAGTGGTACTGGTTTGCTGGGTATTCCTGGCCATCGTACTGAAGCTGTATCCCTATTTGCAGCGAGGCAAAAAGCAGGCAAAACCTACGGTTCAGACACTGCACACCGGCCTGAAACAGCTTTCTCAAATGCTTACCCGCATTGCTGACGGGGAAACAGACGACGATTTTTCCAAAGAACTTTACAAATTAGAAGACACTTACCACCGCATGGCATATCAGATGCAGACGGTGTTCCAGAAAGGCGACCACGGCAAAAAATGCTTCGATATGCTGGCGGTCATGTTCCAGCGGAGTTTTTATCTTGTTCGAGACAAAGCCTGGCAGCAGGATGAAGTCCAGCAAAATGCTCTGCCTCGTCTAACAGAGGTGGCGGAGCTGGCAGAAGAAGCCTCTCAGACTCTCAACGAAACAGATAATACGGAACTCATTGCAAAAGCCTGCGATCTTTTGCAGCAAAGAGAAATGCCCGAAGGACGGGTGCGCATCTTTTACCGAAGCTGTCTGCACATGCTCATACTGATTTGCCATGCCTACCCTGCCACAAAGAAGCAGAATCTCCAATGGTTCGGCGTGGACTGGCAGGAAACATGGCTGAAATTCCGGCGGCGTATTTCCCGCCATTCCATCGAAACACGGTTTGCTCTGCGTCTTTCTGTGGTGCTGACCATCAGCTGCGGTGCCATGGCTATTTCCCACGCAAACCATGTATACCGGTTCCCTTTGAACGCATTTCTGCTGCTCCAGCCCAGTTTTGAGGATAGCGAGCATCGTTTAGTGACTCGTCCCATCGGTACGGCTTTGGGCTGCCTTCTGGTGGCACTGGCAGAGCCTTTTCTGCCGACAGTACCCATGCAGTTTGCCTTTGCCTTTCTCATGATGTTCTTCATGTACTGCTCCACCCCCGGCACATGGGTGCAGCCCATTTTCTCCACCAGTTTTGCACCGATTCTGGCGTCCATGTCCATGCAGGACAATACCCTGATCTAGCTGCGTATCGCCTATGTCATCACGGCGGTGTTGCTGGTTTCTGTCATCAACCTGTTTTTCTTCCCTACCACAAAAGAAAAGCAGTTTGCCCTGAACCTGCGGCGGCTCTTCCAGATCCACGCCTCCTACTGGGAAATTGCTCGTCGCAGTTTGTCACAAAACGTGGATTTACATGAGTACAATGAACTGCTGACAGAGTTCCATATGATCTACGCCCAATGCAGGGAATACATACAGAAAGAACTGCCGGGAGAAACGGGTACGGTGTATCATGAGCTGCTGGTGACCCTCTGGAAAACATTCTCCGAACTGGAACAGACAGCATATCTCATGCAGACAGGCTCGGCGGAACAGGACGAATATCCAGCCCTCATGGATTTGACCATGCAGCTGCAAAAAGAAATCTTCCCGCCTCAGCCCACAACGCCTTCCGTTGCCCTTCACCGGGATTTTCGGGACAAAGACCTGACTTATGTACTGACCCAGTACATGCGCAACAGCGGGCATCTGCGATCCTTATACAGTCAGGTGGCAAGCAACACTCTGATATTCAAAACAAAAGAACTTGCCCGCAAATAAAAACAGAGCATTTCCCCCAAAAGAAATGCTCTGTTTTTATTTTCCGCGGAAATTGCGGATATTTTGGGAAATCTCCCGGAGTTCTTCTTTGGACAAGGTATCCAGATGTTCCAGACGATCCATGAACATCAGCAGACTTTCGTTATAGCGAATCTTGTTGAACTCCACAAAGTAATTGACTACAACACCGGGAATGAGGGCAATGACAAAAATACCGTAAAGCACCAGTATCACCGTCAGGATACGCCCTGCCGCCGTTACCGCCACAATATCCCCAAAACCGATGGTGGTAGATGCGGCAAAGCAATACCATAAGCCATCGGAAAAGGTGGTAATGTCCGGCTCTACCTGCCAGACGCCAAAAGCAACCAGCAGCAAAACTGCCACATAACCGAGGGCAAAGTGTTCCACATGGGTGGTATGGATGATCTTACAAAGCAGGGGAAATCTGCACATATATTTCTCCTTTCAGGCCATTTTTACATGGTTACAAGAAAATACCCCGTATTTTTTTGGGAGGGAAATACGGGGGAATCAAAAATCGCTATGGGGGTATACTGCACATAACCCCACAGGATGACGTAAGCTTATTTGCCTCTAACGATTCTGGACAGCTGGATCAGCAGGGTAGGCGCGAATGCCAGACCTACGATCTGACCGATGTTTGTCAGTGTCAGAGCGTTGTCGATGTCAAACAATCCATGGAGAGCAGGTACAAACAGTACCAGCATCAGCAGCAGTGTGCCTACGAAGAAAGCACCTACGCTGTAAGGATTGGAAGGCAGACGGAAGATGGAACGGGAACCGCGGCAGTTGAAGCCGTGGAACAGACGTGCCATACAAAGGGTTGCGAAAGCCATGGTACAAGCCATGCCGTTGTTGATCTGCATACCCAGATAGAAAGCAACCATGGTTGCCACTGAAATGAGAGCACCCTGGATACCCAGTGTCTGCAAAAAGTCTTTTGTCAGAATGCCTTCTTTGGGGCTTCTGGGTTTCTGGTTCAGCAGGTCACCAGTGGGTTTTTCCATGTTTACTGCCAGTGCAGGCAAGCTGTCTGTCAGCAGGTTGATGAACAGCAGCTGTACTGCCGTGAAAGGCAGAGGCAGGCCAAACAGAGATGTGATCATAACCACCAGAATACCAGCCAGGTTACCAGAAAGCAGGAACTGGATGGAGTTCTTGATGTTGGTGTATACGTTTCTGCCGTTGGCTACGGCTTTAACGATGGTTGCGAAGTTATCGTCTGTCAAAATCATGGACGCTGCGTCCTTGGATACTTCTGTACCGGTGATACCCATGGCAATACCGATATCAGCCTGTTTCAGTGCGGGAGCGTCGTTGACGCCGTCACCTGTCATAGCTGCCACATGACCTCTATCCTGCCATGCTCTTACGATACGGATTTTATGCTCGGGAGATACACGGGCATAAACGGAAATATGTTCTACTTCATTGCGAAGTTCTTCGTCTGTCATTTTTTCCAGCTCGCTGCCTTCTACGGCTCTGTCCCCATCCTGGAGGATACCGATTTCTCTTGCGATGGCAGAAGCAGTAATCTTATGGTCACCGGTAATCATAACAGGACGGATACCAGCTCTGCGACAGTCCTCAACAGCAGGCGCGGATTCCACACGAGGAGGGTCCATCATAGCAATCAAACCAGTGAAGATCAGATCGTTTTCGTCCTCCAGTGTCAGAGGGCGGTTTTCAGAAAGAACCTTTTTGGCAAATGCCAGTACACGCAGGCCCTGAGAGGAGAAGTCTCTGTTTTGGTCTACAATGGCACTGCGGATTTCGTCTGTCAAAGGCAGGACTTCGCCGTTCTGTTCCACAGAAGTACATCTTGCCAGCAGCACGTCAGGGGCGCCTTTGATGAGCATTTCATAACGGTTGTTTCTGAAATGCAGGGTAGACATGAGTTTTCTGTTGGAGTCAAAAGGAATTTCCTGCAAACGAGGGAATTCTTCTCTGACTTTATTTTCATCGCCGCCAATGGTACGGCAGAAGGACAGCAGAGCGGTTTCCGTAGGGTCGCCCACTGCTGTTTCGCCGTTGATGGCGCCGTCATTACACAATACACTTTCTGCCACCAGACCGCCCATAGCTTTATCATTGCCTTTGGCTTCTTCGGGCTCCCAAACTTTGCCATTGGCATAAGCTTTTTTCACAGTCATACGGTTCTGTGTCAAAGTACCTGTTTTATCGGAACAGATAACGGATACACAGCCCAGACCTTCCACGGCACGGAGGTTTTTGATGATGGCGTTTTCTTTTGCCATTTTCTGCGTACCGATGGCCAGACCAATGGTCACGATGGAGCTGAGAGCTTCGGGAATGGCCGCAACTGCCAGAGCCACGGCAAACATCAGGGATTCTGCCAGACCCATGTTACGCCATACACCCAGACCAAAGACGATGGCACAGATCACCATGATGATGATGGACAGTTTCTTGGAGAAATCGTCCAGACTGCGCTGAAGGGGTGTTGCCTTTTCCTGAGCGGATTCCATCAAATCAGCAATTTTACCGATTTCTGTCTGCATCCCTGTGCCGGTAACCAGTACCACCGCACGGCCGTAGGACACCAGAGAGCTGCTGTATACCATATTCAATCTGTCACCCAAAGGCAGTTCATCCTGATCAATGGGTGTGTCGATTTTATTTACGTTTTCAGATTCCCCTGTCAGTGCGCTTTCGCTGACCTGCAAGGAGAAGTTCTGCAATACACGGCCGTCTGCTGCGGTCACGTCCCCTGCTTCCAGCAGCAGGATGTCGCCGGGCACCAGTTCTGCCGCAGGCACTTCCATTTTCTGACCATCACGAATGACGCGAGCATTGGGTGCTGCCATGGCTTTCAAGCTGTCCAGAGATTTCTGGGCTTTGAAATGCTGCACTGTACCCAAAATGGCATTGAGAATCAACACTGCCAGAATAACGATGGTGCCTTCCACACCGCCTGTCAGAGCGGAAATGATGGCTGCGATAATCAAAATCACAACCAACAGGTCAGCAAACTGTTCCGCAAATACCTGCAAAACGCCTTTGCGCTTGCCTTCCTGCAATTTGTTGTAGCCGTACTGTTCCAGCCGCTTTTTGGCTCCTTCCGCTGTCAGCCCGTTCATGGAGCTGTTCATCTCCTGCAGGAGTTCTTCCTGCGATAATTTCCATTGTTTGTCCATAGAAATTCCCCTTTCTCTGTGTCCCGTGCAAATAAAAAAGACTTTTATTGCACCGAATCCTCTCGTTATGCAATAAAAGTCTTGCTTTTCAAGAAAATTTTCTTTTAGTCGCGCCCGGGTGATAGCACCGAGATGACGAACGCTGACGCTGCGGCCTGCCGCACAAGCTACTCCCTTTTATTACAATGACTCTACCATACTTTTGCACAAAAGGCAAGAGAAAAATTCATACAAATTGCAATTTTCTTTTTTCCTCTGTTATTTTGCCCCAAAGTCCCTGATTTCTCCCTCTTTTTTCCCGAAAACGCCCTTTCTGTTTTTTGGGCAGTCTGCATTTGCATTTTCCTGTCATTATGCAAATATAACGAAATTTTATATGCAAATCCATGCAATTTTTTTCAAAAAAGGGGCTTGTTTTTTTCTTAACGTGGGTCTATGATAAATGCGTCAACTACATACGGCAGTATCTTCAGGGCAGGGTGAAATTCCCGATCGGCGGTATAGTCCGCGAGCGCAGCGATGCGCAGGACTTGGCATAGGTTCAAGTCAGGATTTGGTGAGATTCCAAAACCGACAGTATAGTCTGGATGGAAGAAGATCATGACAGCACAAGGCAGAAGCATCTGTTTTTGTTCTGTTCTTTTGTATATGCCGAAAACGGGTGTATTTGTGATGCCCTTTGTTTTTTGCATATGCTTATTTTCTATGGATTTATGAGCCCTGAGTGGACGGTTTCCCGTCTGTTCAGGGTTATTTTTTTGCGAAAAAGGAAGTGGAGGAAATGGAAAAACAGGATTTTATGCGGCGAGCCATGGCCCTTGCCAAAAACGGCATCGGCGCCGTTGACCCTAACCCACTGGTAGGCGCGGTCATTGTCAAGGACGGGGAAGTCATCGGCGAAGGCTGGCATGCACGTTTTGGCGGACTCCACGCAGAGCGGAACGCTCTGGCAAACTGCCGCACCTGCCCTGAAGGTGCTACCATCTATGTGACTTTGGAGCCCTGCTGTCACTACGGCAAGACACCCCCCTGCACAGAAGCCCTTCTGGAAGCAGGCATTGCCAAAGTGGTCATCGGTTCCCGTGACCCCAACCCCAAGGTAGCTGGCAAAGGGGCAGCTATTTTGAGAGGGGCAGGTGTTGAGGTGGAGGAAGATTTCCTGCGGGAGGAATGTGACGCCCTCAACGTCCCTTTCTTTCACTACATCACCACAAAACGGCCTTATGTGGCAATGAAATACGCCATGACTGCCGACGGGAAAATCGCCACCGTCACCGGCGCATCTCAGTGGATCACCAACGAGGAAAGCCGCCATCATGTACACCAACTGCGGCGGCAGTATCCAGCCATTCTGGCAGGCATCGGCACGGTGCTGGCAGACGACCCCATGCTGAACTGTCGGCTGGGAGATGATGGACGAAATCCCATCCGCATCATTTGCGACAGCAAACTGCAAATTCCACTGGACAGCAAATTGGTACAGACCGCAACGGACATTCCCCTTCTTGTAGCTACCTGTTCCAAGGACGAGGAAAAACAGGTAGCACTGACAGCAAAAGGGGCGGAAGTGCTGGTCTTTGACGGAGAAAAAGTTCCTCTCCCTGCCCTCATGGACAAACTGGGAGAAAAACAGATCAGTGGTATCCTGCTGGAAGGCGGCGCCACACTGAATGGCGCTTTTCTGGAAGCAGGACTGATACAACGGGCGTATGTATACATGGGAGCAAAAGTATTTGGGGGCGCAGCAGCAAAATCACCCATTGCAGGAGGCGGGGTTCTCCTTCCATCGGAAGCTGCTGACCTGCATCTGGCAGAAGTACAGACCTTCGGAAACGATGTACTCTGCGTTTATGATTTCCCGAAACAGGAGGCGAAGTAAATGTTCACAGGCATCATTGAGGAACTGGGCACCATTCGGGGTGTTTCCCTCACCAAAGACGGCGGTGAGCTGCAAATTGCTGCAACCACCGTACTGGGCGGCACAAAGCTGGGGGACAGCATTGCCGTCAACGGTACCTGTCTGACGGTGACGAAACTGGAAAAAGACGGCTTTACAGCCTTTGTCATGGCGGAAAGCCTGCGCCGTACCAATCTGGGAAACCTGAAACGGGGCAGCGTGGTACATCTGGAGAGAGCCATGGCAGCAGACGGGCGTTTTGGCGGGCATATGGTCACAGGGCACATTGACGGGCAAGGTACTGTCCTTTCCCAGAAACCGGAGGGACAAGCCGTTGTCCTCACCATCGGCGCAGACCCGGAAATCCTTTCGGGCATTGTGGAAAAAGGCTCCATCGCCATTGACGGCACCAGCCTGACGGTGATGGATGTAGGCAAAGACAGTTTTCGGGTGGGCATCATTCCCCACACTGGCGGACACACAGCCCTTTTAGACCATCCCAAAGGCTATGCCTGCAATCTGGAAACAGACGTCATCGGCAAATACATTCAGAAATTTTTAGCAAAGAACACAGAACCCACTCCCAAGAAATCCACACTGACCATGGATTTCCTCCGGGAAAACGGATTTTAAACATAGGAGGATTACGTTATGCGTGCATATAACACCATTGAAGAAGCATTGGAAGAACTGCGTCAGGGTCGCATGATTCTGGTCACTGACGACCCCGACAGAGAAAACGAAGGGGATCTCATCTGTGCGGCAGAATTTGCCACCACAGAAAACGTAAACTTTATGGCAACCCACGGCAAAGGGCTTATCTGCATGCCCATGAGTGAAGAACTGGGCAAAAAGCTCATGCTGCCCCAGATGGTTTCTGACAACACAGACAACCACTGCACCGCCTTCACCGTTTCCATCGACCATGTGGACACCACCACAGGCATTTCCGCTGAGGAACGCGGCTACACCGCAAGAAAATGCGTGGAAGACGACGCAAAACCCCAGGATTTCCGTCGTCCCGGTCACATGTTCCCTCTCATTGCCCGCAGAGGCGGTGTCCTCACCAGAGAAGGACACACAGAAGCTACCGTTGACCTCATGCGTCTGGCTGGGCTGAAACAGTGTGGTCTGTGCTGCGAAATCATGGCAGACGACGGTACCATGATGCGCACCCCTTCCCTGTGGGAACTGGCTGACAAATACAACCTGAAATTCATCACCATCCACGATTTACAGAACTACTGCCGCCGCAACGAAAAACACGTCATTCGGGAAGCGGAAGCAAAAATGCCCACAAAATACGGCGAATTCCGCATTTTCGGCTATGTGAACGACCTGACTGGCGAACACCATGTGGCACTGGTGAAAGGCAACATCGGCGACGGCAAGAGCCTGCTGTGCCGTGTACACTCCGAATGCCTGACCGGTGACGTATTTGGTTCCCGCCGCTGCGACTGCGGTCAGCAGCTTGCCGCAGCCATGGCACAGATCGAAAAAGAAGGCAGAGGCATCCTGCTGTACATGCGTCAGGAAGGCAGAGGCATCGGCCTTATCAACAAACTGAAAGCCTATGAACTCCAGGAAAGAGGCAGAGATACCGTAGAAGCCAACCTGGAACTGGGCTTCGCCCCTGATCTGCGGGAATACTGGATCGGCGCACAGATTTTGCAGGATTTAGGCGCAAAAGAACTGCGGCTCCTCACAAACAACCCCAGAAAGGTTTATGGTCTGGACGGCTTCGGCGTTTCCATTGTGGAACGTGTGCCCATCGAAATCGCACCCCAGGAAGATGATGAATTCTATTTGCAGACAAAACAGCAGAAAATGGGTCACATTTTCTCTCACATTTTATAAAAACAACGTCAGGAGGATACAGCAATGAAAGTTTTAGAAGGATATTTGAACGGCAAGGGTATGAAAATCGGCATTGTTGCCGCAAGATTTAACGAATTTATCGTCAGCAAACTGGTCAGCGGCGCAGAAGACGCTCTGGTACGTCATGGTGTAGACGGCGACGACATTTCTCTGGCATGGGTTCCCGGGGCTTTTGAAATCCCCACCATCGCACAGAAAATGGCAAAGAGCGGCAAATATGACGCCATCCTATGTCTGGGCGCAGTCATCCGCGGTGCAACCAGCCATTATGACTATGTTTGCAACGAAGTTTCCAAAGGCACTGCACACATCGCCCTGGAAACAGGCGTACCTGTTATGTTCGGCGTACTGACCACAGACACCATTGAACAGGCCATCGAACGTGCCGGCACAAAAGCAGGCAACAAAGGCTATGACGTGGCTTGCGCTGCCATCGAAATGGTGGATCTGGCAAGAAACATGTAATAAAAAGGTGTCGACGAAGTCGAACACCTTTCGTCAAAGGCTCATTTCACTCAAGCCTTTGACGATTAGACAGAAGTATAAAGCAGGACTTCCATCGGCTCAAAAGCCTTGAAACTCCCGCTTTTCCTCATCGGAAATAAATTCCGACTGCGGATTCCATTTGGGAAACTCTTTGTTTCCCAAACCCTTTCGCGTTCTGAAAAATGTATCATATTACTTGAAATTCTCTTTTCCCTTCCCGCTTTTTTTGATATACTAATGCCAGAGAAACGAAAGGAGCGAAAGCCATGATTCACGATACTTATACCTTTCAGGATTTAAGCGAGGTATGTTATCACCTCAGCAAATACAAAAACGTCAAAGAGGAATGGCGGGCAGATTTCTGCAACATCTACGGAGAACTGGTTGCCAGCTTTGACAGCGACGAAGAAACCATGGAACGTCTGAAAGACCCGGACGAAACATACGCCATGGTGACAGAACTGATGGATATTGCCATGATGATGGGGAAAACATGGTGATTTCTCCATTCCAAACTCCATAAAAACGGTATAAAAAAGACATTTTCCAAAGGATGAACTGCTCCAGATTGTGCGGACAGCACAAAAAGGCCTCTATGTAGGAAAATA
>ENA-ORMO01002699-ORMO01002699.1-human-gut-metagenome-genome-assembly--contig:-NODE-2699-length-13343-cov-2.728703_pt1 | contig 13343 bp, 7 predicted proteins | sample MGYA00242106_ERZ509001 | MGnify/ENA primary metagenome ERZ509001 (study PRJEB26280, sample SAMEA2338736) | human gut metagenome | biome: human gut; feature: human-associated habitat; material: faeces... | reverse complement strand
GTGGTGACGCCCAGCCATAATCCGCCGGAATATAATGGATATAAGGTATACTGGGAGGATGGCGCGCAGGTTGCATCTCCCAGAGATAAAGAGATTATCACCGAGGTGAAGGCTGTAACGGATTACCATACGGTAAAGACCATGGACAAGGAAAGCGCCATTGCTGCCGGGCTGTATCAGGTGATCGGTTCTGAGATTGATGACGCTTACATGGTGGAACTGAAAAAGCAGATCATCCATCCTGAAGTGATCCAGGAGATGGCTGATGAGATCCGTATCGTTTATACGCCTTTCCATGGAACGGGCAACAAGCCGGTAAGACGCGTGCTTTCTGAACTCGGTTTCAAGCATGTCTATGTGGTGCCCGAACAGGAACTGCCGGATCCGGCGTTTACCACGCTGGATTATCCGAATCCGGAAGATCCGAAAGCGTTTACCTTGGCTCTGGCGCTGGCAAAAGAAAAAAATGCGGATATCGTGATGGCAACGGATCCGGATGCGGATCGCCTGGGAATCTATGCGCTGGATACGAAGAGCGGAGAGTATGTGCCCTTTACAGGTAATATGTCCGGCATGCTGATCGCGGAGTATATTCTGCGGGAACGCGCTGCCACCGGAACCATGCCTGAGAATCCGGCTATGGTGAAGACCATCGTTACCACCAACATGGCGGATCCGATCGCGGCGGATTATGGAGTGAAACTGATCGAGGTCCTGACGGGATTCAAATACATCGGCGAACAGATCAAGCTGTTTGAACAGACCGGTTCCAACAATTATGTGTTTGGGCTGGAGGAAAGCTACGGATGCCTGGCAGGAACCCATGCCAGGGATAAGGATGCGGTTGTGGCCGTGATGTGCCTGTGCGAAGTGGCTGCATGGTGCAAGAAGCATGGAAAGACCCTCTGGGATCAGATGCTTGCGCTGTATGAGAAATATGGATATTATAAAGAAGATCTGTATACCATTACCTTAAAGGGAATCGATGGTTCCAGGCAGATCGCTGAGATGATGGATAAGCTTCGGAAGAATCCGCCGACCCGCTTTGGAGATCTTGATGTAGTGCGCGTGCGCGACTATGCTACCGGAATCATGAAGGAACTGGCAACAGGAAAAGAGGAGCCTACAGGGCTGCCGGAATCCAACGTTCTGTATTTTGACCTGACCAATGATTCCTGGTGCTGTGCAAGACCTTCCGGAACGGAACCGAAGATTAAGTTCTATATGGGCGTGAAGGGTGACAGCCTGGAGGATGCAAAGGCAAAGAACGAGAAGCTGACGGAAGAACTGAAGGCTGTGATCGGACAGTAAAGACGTTGTATGGGAAAACAAGGGGGCATCTGAAGCGGATGCCCCTTTGACTGCCCCGTGGGAGTATGCAGCATGGGACGAGCGGAATGGTTTCTGAATAACCTCAAAAAGACATGCCGGTATCTGAAACGGAACGGCCCAATGGCCGCAGGATATGCAGCCATTGAACGGATTTTGCAGGAGCGGGAACAGAAAGACTATGTATATATGCCGCCGGATGAAGAGGAGTTGAAACGGCAGAGAAGCGAAGCGGAGGGAATTGCGGATCCTCCGCTATTTTCCGTGGTAGTTCCCGCCTATGAGCCCCCTGTTGACTTCCTGAACGCGCTGCTGGATAGTATGCAGGTGCAGAGCTGGCCGCATTGGGAACTGATTCTGGCGGATGCGGGAGAGGGCCAGAGGGTGAAGAAGGCTGTTTTGAGCCGCGGCGACAGCCGCATCCGATATATAAAGCTTGCCCATAACGCAGGGATAGCGGGCAATACCAACGAAGCGATCAGCCATGCGGGAGGAAGATATATCGGCCTGCTGGATCACGATGATTTCCTGTCTCCCGATGCGCTCTATGAGATGGCAGCAGCCGTGAGAGCGAGTGAGGAAAAAGGAATTTTCCCGATTTTTTTATACTCCGATGAGGATAAATGCGACGGTGCGGGAAAACGATTCTACGAACCGCACTGGAAGCCGGATTTTGATCCGGATTTGCTGCTTTCCAATAATTATATCTGCCATTTCCTCGTCATGCGGTCGGATAAACTGAAAGAACTGAAGCTGCGTTCCGGATTTGACGGAGCGCAGGATTATGATTTGGTGCTGCGCGCAGGAAGAGAGGCTTTTGACGGCGGGACGGAAAAATATGTTCATGTGCCGAAGATCCTGTATCATTGGCGCTGTCATGGAACGTCTACCTCCCAAAACCCGGAGAGCAAGGGGTATGCGTATGAGGCGGGAAAGCGTGCGCTGGAGGATTTCTGTGCGACGCAGGGCTGGCAGGCACAGGTGGTTCATACGCAGCATTTGGGATTCTATCGGGTTCATTTTACGCAGAACCTGTTGGAAACACGCAGAGATGTGGGGGCGGTGGCAGGGCCTCTGCCGCCTTGCCGCGGAAGGATGTGCAGCGGAATCTATGATCAGACTGGGGAAGGGATATCCATGCGCTATGCGGGACTGCGAAAGGGTTTCGGAGGTTATATGCATCGGGCCAGATTGCCCCAGGATGTGAAGGCTGCGGACATTCGCCGCATGCGGGTGCGGACTGAATGGAAGGCGGAATGGGAAGCGTCGCTGCTCCGTGTGAAAAAGGGAGCGGATCCGGCAGAAGAGAGCATTGCGTTTGGCAGGAAGCTCGAGATGGCGGGGCTGCGCATCCTGTGGCTGCCTGAATGGAAGGAAGAAGCGGATTGAAGACCACAGTGGTGATTCCCAATTATAACGGGAAAAAATATCTGAATAATTGTCTTAAGAGCCTGGAGGCGCAGGGGAGAGAAGGATTCCGTGTGCTGGTGGTGGATAATGGCTCTGCGGACGGCAGCGCGGATGAAGCGCTGAAGCGGTTTGCCTGGATAGAGATGATCCGTTTCCCCAGGAACGAGGGCTTTTGTGCGGCGGTAAACGAGGGGATAAGAAGGAGCAGTACGCCCTATGTGCTGCTGCTCAACAATGATACGGTGATGGAAGCTGGAAGCATCGCGGCTTTGGAGAAGCGGATGGATCAGGATGCGAGGCTGTTTTCTGTCTCCGCGCGCATGGTGGACATGGCGGATCCGTCTGTTATGGATGGGGCTGGAGATCTCTACAGCGCATTGGGCTGGGCCTATGCGGTTGGGAAGGGGCATCCCGCGTCCGGATATGAGAAGCCGCAGCGTATTTTCTCGTCATGTGCCGGAGCTGCGATTTATCGGAAAGCATATCTGGAAAAAACCGGGTTGCTGGACGAGATGCATTTCGCCTATCTGGAGGATGTGGATCTGGGATATCGGGCCAGGATCTGCGGATTTGAAAACGCGTATGAGCCGGGAGCAGTGGTGCGCCATGCGGGGAGCGCTACCAGCGGTTCCAGGTACAACCCGTTTAAAATCACGCAGTCGGCAAAGAACAATGTGTACCTGATTTATAAAAATATGCCGCTTCTGCAGCTGATTCTGAACCTTCCGCTGCTTGCCGTAGGGTTTGCGGCAAAGGCTGTTTTTTTCCTGAAAAAGGGATATGGTTCCGTTTATCTGAAGGGGCTTGGAGCAGGTATCCGCCTGTGTGTGACGCCTGCGGCGAGGGCGCGGAAGGTGCGGTTCAAATGGCGGAATTTGGGGAACTATATTAGGATACAGGCGGAGTTGTGGGTGAATTGTTTCCGGCGGGTTTAGGGGATTTTTGGAGGCGGAGATCCGCCCTGCCAGCCGACTGCGCACTTCGTGCTGCATCTCGCTGGGGCTGTCGCCGAATGCAGGAAAAATCAAGAAAATCTCTGCAAGCAAGCTTGCGCCGATTTTCTTGGTTTTTCCTGCGCAGGGCTCGTAGATTTTAAAATTTAGTTGTGCTTTTTGTATTATTATTGTACAATACAGGTTGTATATAGAGAAACGGGTGAAGCCATGATTAAGGACAACCAGCAATATTTTAACCGGTTGCATGTGGTGATTGATGCGCTGGTGATTGCAGGCTCCTATATACTTGCGTGGTATTTATATATTGGGAGCAATGTGAATAGTACAGGTTCCGAGATGGGCGTGTTGGATATTGAAATTTATTTCAGCGCCCTGTATTTTGTTGTGCCGGGATACCTGATTCTCTATTCCTGGTTTAAGCTTTATTCGCCCAAACGGGTGCAGCGCAGTGAAACGGAGATCCTGAATGTCTTTAAAGCGAATCTGGTGGGCATGACGGTTTTCCTGGCTGTTCTGTTCCTTGCGAAGGACTGGCTGCAGCTGCAGCATTTTTCGCGAGGCATGGTGGCGTTGTTCTGCGCGATTAATACGGTAAGCACGCTCGTGGTGCGCGCGCTTATCCGATATTGCCTGCATTTCATCCGTAAAAAGGGATATAACCGCAAATATATTCTTCTGGTAGGCTATTCAAGGGCGGCAGAGGAATATATCAACAGAATCAACAGTAATCCGCAATGGGGATATGTGGTAAGAGGAATCCTGGATGATAAGGTGCCCAGAGGTGCAATCTATAAAGGGGTGAAGGTGTTGGGAAGCATCGACAACCTTCTTTATATTCTTCCTGAGAATAAGCTGGATGAGATTGCCATCACGCTTTCTCTGGCGAGTTATGACAGGCTGGAGGAATTGGTGAATCTATGTGAGAAATCGGGCGTGCATACTAAATTCATTCCGGATTATACAAGTCTGATTCCGGGGAAGCCTTATATGGAGGATCTGATGGGGCTTCCGGTCATCAATATACGCTATGTCCCGCTGACCAATACGATGAACGCTTTCGCAAAACGGTGCGTGGATGTGGTCGGTTCTGCCTGCGGGCTTATTCTGATTTCTCCGATCCTGCTGCTGGTGGCGATCCTGATCAAGGCAACCAGCCCTGGGCCGATTATTTTCAAGCAGGAGCGGGTAGGGCTTCATAATAAGCCTTTTATGATGTATAAGTTCCGCACGATGCATGTGCAGAAACCGGGGGAGGAGAAAAAAGGCTGGACAGTAAAGGGAGATCCACGGATCACAAAGGTGGGCGGATTCCTGCGCAGGACAAGCATAGACGAGCTCCCTCAGCTGTTTAATGTGCTGAAAGGCGATATGAGCCTGATCGGGCCCAGGCCGGAGAGGCCGCAGTTTGTGGAGAAATTCAAGGAAGAGATTCCGCGGTACATGATTAAGCATCAGGTGCGCCCTGGAATGACGGGGTGGGCACAGATTAATGGTTATAGAGGCGATACGTCGATCCGCAAGAGGATTGAATACGATATTTACTATATAGAAAACTGGAGCATGGCTTTTGATATAAAAATCCTTTTTCTAACGTTCTTTAAAGGATTTATCAATGAGAATGCTTATTAGAGGAAGGAAACAGGAGAAGAAGCATGGCATCATCAAGATACGATAACGACAGAGACAGATACGAGAGAGATAGATACGAAAGGGACAGATACGAAAGCGGAAGCAGAAGCCGCAGCGCGGGTACGAGTTCCCGCAGCGGAAGCAGGAGCGGAGGAAGCCGCAGTTCGGGAAGAAGCGCTGAGGGAAGAAGCCGCAGCAGTGCAGAAAGCAGATATGCGGAAGGCAGAAGCGGCGGTTCGTATGGTTCCGGAGGCGGTTCATATGGTTCAGGCGGCGGCCGGCGGCCTGCATCCCGAAAGAAGAAGGCCAAACAGAAGAGGCGTCTCATCCTGTTCTCAGTGGAACTCATCGCGCTGGTAGTTCTGGGCGTTATCCTGTGGGGGGTTATGAAGCAGGGTTCCATGCAGAAGATCAACATAAATGAAGAAGAAATTATCACCAATATGAATGAGGGCGTGGAAGAGAACGAGGCGATGAAGGGATACCGCAACATTGCATTGTTCGGACTGGACGCAAGAGATGATGATCTGAAAAAAGGAAACCGTTCTGACAGTATCATGATCGCTTCCATCAATCAGGATACGGGAGAAGTGAAGCTGGTGAGCGTATACCGCGATACCTATCTCAACCTGAGCAATGATAAATACAATAAATGCAATGCGGCCTATGCGGCCGGCGGGCCTGAACAGGCTATTTTGATGCTGAATATGAATCTGGATTTGAATATTACGGATTATATCAGTATTAATTTCAATGGCCTGATTGAAGCGATTGACTCCTTAGGAGGAGTTGAAATCAATGTGGAAGAGGAAGAGATCCGACATTTGAATAATTATCAGGAAAGTATGTTCAGCACTGAGGATCAGGAGCGGCTGACGACGGATTATGTGAAGGTGACGCAGCCCGGACTGCAGACCCTGAACGGAATGCAGGCGACTGCGTACTGCCGTATCAGGGCCACTGCCGGGGATGACTTCCGACGGGCAGAGCGTCAGAGGACCGTACTGTTGGCTTGTCTGGATAAGGCAAAACAGGCATCCCTTTCGCAGCTGAATGAAACGCTGGATAAAGTGCTTCCTCATGTAGCCACTAATTTGGATACGGCAGAGATACTGGATGTATTGCAGGATGTGGCAAAATATAATGTGACTGCTACCGATGGTTTCCCGTTTGAAGACAGCCGTACTACGGGAAGGCTAGGCAACGGAATCGGAAGCGTTGTCATCCCAACTGATCTAGAAGCGAATGTAATTAAGCTTCATGAATTCCTGTTTGAACAGGAGACGTATGAACCTTCCCAGCAGGTGAAGGACTATAGCGCGAAGATCTCCAGCGATACGGGATATAAATAGAAATCCAAAAGAGCAAAGGGGCTAATTATATGCCCCTTTTTTCTTGAAGCATGATCAATGAGGAAATAGGGTATGAAGGTCGATGTGATCATTCCTTCTTATAAGCCGGGGAAAAAATTCCTGGAATTGATGAAAAGACTGGCGGCTCAGAGCCTGCAGCCAGATCGGATCATTATCATGAATACGGAGGAAAAATATTTTGAAGCGCTACTTTTTGGCTCCCAATTACATCAAGAATATCCGAAGGCAGAGGTGCATCATCTGTCTAAGCGGGAATTCGATCATGGAGGGACGCGTAACCTGGGTGTTATGAAGAGTGACGGAGATGTTTTTATCTGTATGACCCAGGATGCGGTGCCGGCGGATAATCATCTGATAGAAGAACTGGTGAAAGGGCTTTTTCAAAGCAAAGATGTGGCGGTGGCTTATGCCAGACAGTTGGCTGGGAAAGAAAGCGATGAAATTGAGAGGTTCACAAGAAGCTTTAATTATCCGGATAAGGCCTGCATTAAAGGAGAGGAGCAGCTTGGCACACTTGGGATAAAAACATATTTTTGCTCCAACGTGTGCGCAGCATACCGGAAAAACGTATTTGAGTCGCTTGACGGGTTTGAAAGGCATACTATTTTTAATGAGGATATGATTTATGCGGCGAAGGCGGTGAAGGCGGGATGGAAAATTGCCTATGTGCCGGAAGCCAGGGTCTATCATTCTCATAATTATACGCCGGCGGAGCAGTTCCACCGGAATTTTGACAACGGCGTATCTCAGGCGCAGCACCCGGAGATCTTTTCGGGTGTGTCCTCGGAAGCGGAAGGGATTTCGATGGTAAAGAAGATGGCTGCCCATCTGTGCCGGATCGGAAAGCCATGGCTTGTCTTCAGGCTGGGGGCGGACTGTGTGGCCAGATATGCGGGATTCTTTCTGGGAAAGCATTATGACAGGCTATCGCCGCGAATGGTGCTGCGCTGCAGTTCCAACCGGGATTACTGGAAACAGCTTGGAAGATAGGGAACATAGGGAACGGGCAGAAGCGGCAGCCAGCGCTGATGCTGCATCGGATGGCGGAAATGTGGGCCGGCGCGCTGCGGCGGCAGAATGGAGGAAAGTATGTGCGGAATAGTAGGATATGTGGGCAGGAGCCAGGCGGCTCCCATTATTCTGGATGGATTGTCCAGACTGGAGTACCGGGGATATGATTCGGCGGGAATGGCGATCTATGATGGTGAAAAAATCAATATCACCAAATCCGTCGGAAGGCTGAAGGTGTTGAGCGAACTGACCCATGACGGACAGACCATGCCCGGACAGCTCGGGATCGGGCATACCAGATGGGCGACGCACGGAGCGCCCAGCAATCTGAACGCGCATCCGCATGTTAATGAAAAAGAGACGATCGCTGTCGTTCATAACGGCATTATTGAGAACTACCAGCAGCTGAAGAAGAAGCTGGAAGGCAGAGGATATCATTTCCTGTCTGAAACGGATACGGAAGTTTTGGCCCATATGCTGGACTATTATTACAAAGGGGATCCGATTGAAGCCATTACGAAGGTGTTGCACCGGGTGGAAGGGTCCTATGCGCTTGGAATTCTGTTTTCAGATTATCCAGAGGAACTGTTTGCGGTGCGCAAGGACAGTCCATTGATTGTAGGGCAGAATCAGGATGGATGTTTCATAGCTTCAGATGTTCCGGCAATCCTGCGCTATACCCGGACGGTTACCTATGTGGAGAATCAGGAGATCGTCCGTCTGTCGGCAGGGGAATTTCACATCTATAACGTGGATGCGGAAGAAATCGAAAAGGAAGCGGTGACCATTGATTGGGATGCAGAAGCCGCAGAGAAAGCGGGCTATGAGCATTTCATGCTGAAGGAAATGTATGAACAGCCCAAAACGGTGGCGGATACCATCAGTCCCAGAATACGCGGCAAGGAGATTGTGATTGAAGAACTGGGAATGAGTGATGAGGACATTCTCAGGCTGAAGAAGATCCATATCGTAGCCTGCGGTTCCGCGTATCATGCGGGCGTGACGGGCAAATATGTGTTTGAAGGAATGGCGCGGATCCCGGTGGAAGTGGATCTGGCATCGGAATTCCGTTACAGGAATCCGATTCTGGAAGAAGGAGCCATGGTGATCGTCATCAGCCAGTCCGGAGAGACTGCGGATTCTTTGGCGGCTCTGCGGGAAGCCAAGCACAGAGGATTTAAAGTCCTGGGAATCGTGAACGTGGTGGGCAGTTCCATTGCCAGGGAGGCGGACAATGTGATGTATACCTGGGCGGGGCCGGAGATCGCAGTGGCCACAACCAAGGCGTACAGCGCGCAGCTGGTAGCCCTGTATCTGCTGGCCATGAAATTTGCAAAGGTGAGGCACGCGATCACAGAGGAAGCGTTTGAAGATATGCTTACCGATCTGCGCAGGCTTCCGGATCAGATCGAATTGCTTTTGAACAATAAAAACCGGATCCAGAGGTTTGCAAATCGATATATTGCTGCGAAGGAAGTCTTTTTCATCGGAAGAGGTATCGATTACGCCATTTCCATGGAAGGTTCGCTGAAACTGAAGGAAATTTCCTATATTCATTCTGAGGCATATGCTGCCGGAGAACTGAAGCATGGCACCATATCCCTGATCGAAGAAGGCACGCTGGTTGCGGCGGTCTCCACGCAGCCTGAGCTGTATCAGAAGACCATCAGCAATATGGTGGAAGTGAAGTCCAGAGGAGCGTTTGTGCTGGCAGTGACCGGTGAGGGGAACCGGGACATTGAGAGAGCTGCGGATTATATCATTTACATACCTCAGACCAATAAATTCTTTACGAATTCCCTGGCGATTATTCCGCTTCAGCTGTTCAGCTACTATGTGGCTGTAGGAAAAGGCTGCGATGTGGATAAACCGAGGAATCTGGCGAAATCCGTGACGGTGGAATAATGGTTCGTTCTTTTCAATCGTTATTTTGAAGTGGGAGCAGATAGCCTCTTGCCTGTCTGCTCCCATTTTTTAGTCTGTTACGAATTTAACATATTTTCTATAGATTCATCACAGTTTAAACACAAATTCTGTTTATACTGTCAAGTACAATGAAAGATAAAAGAAAAGAGGGAACGATCTATGTTTGAAGAAAAAGATAATTCAAACAACGATTATCAGGAACAGAAATCTTCACAGGCTGATCAGAATGAGAGCGGCGCTGTTTATACGGAACATAAGCAAGAGCAGACTGCAGGAAGCAGTACGGAGAATGAGAGCGCTGGTTCCGGAAGCAGTTATCAGAGTTCAGGTACAGAAAGCAGTCATCAGAATTCGGGTACAGCGGGCAGCTATCAGAGTACAGGCTCTTCGGAACATTATCATAGTGCCGGTTCTGCAGGCGGCTACTACAGCGGCGGCTATCAGAACGGAGCCTATGGAAATGGTTCTTATCAGAACACCGGCTATCAGAACGGCGGCCAGCAGAATACAGGGTATCAGGGCGGAAGCCGGCAATATGGGAGCCAGCAGAGTGGAAGCTACCAAAGTGGAAGCCAGCAGGGTGGAAGCCACCAGGGTGGCTATCAGAATGGAACATACCAGACAGCCGGAACCGGAAGCCAGAACGCAGGCAACCGTCAGGGCAATTTCAGCGGATACGGCAACTATCAGTCCTATCAGGGCAGCTATCAGTATGGAAGCGGTGACTACGGCACGGCAGCCGCAGGCGGCAAGCACAAGAAAGTGAAAGAGAAGAAGCCCCAAAAACCGATGAAGCCGTTTTGGAAGAAAGCGATAGCGGTTGTGGTGAGCGGTGTATGCTTCGGCGTGATAGCGGGTGTGAGTTTCCTGGCCGTCAGCTCCCTGGGCGTGAATCAGACAGCTCCCGCTTCTGCACAGGCCGCGGCGGAAGGAAGTACTGCGGAGAGCGAACAGGCTTCCACCAGCGATTCCGGCATTAAGTCCACGGTAACAGAGGGAACCACGAGCGCTGTGGTAACAGATGTGACAGAAGTGGTGGAACAGGTTATGCCGTCCATCGTATCGATTACGAACCAGTCGATCACATCCGTGGACAGCTTCTGGGGACAGACATTTGAGCAGGAGCAGGAATCCGCAGGAAGCGGCATTATTATCGGAGAAAATGATACGGAACTTCTGGTGGTGACCAATAACCATGTGGTTGAGGATTCCACCAACCTGTATATCAAGTTTATTGATGATGAAGTGGTGAACGCTTATATTAAGGGAACAAGCCCGTCCATGGACCTGGCGGTGGTTGCGATCAAGCTGGCAGACATTCAACAGGCCACGCGGGATGCGATCAGCATCGCTACAATGGGAGATTCTGATTCGCTGAAGGTAGGCGAACCGGTTATTGCAATCGGCAATGCGCTTGGATATGGACAGTCTGTAACGACAGGCGTGGTAAGCGCGCTGAACCGTACGCTGGAAGTCAGCGAGACAGGTACCAGCAATGCGCTGATACAGACGGATGCGGCCATCAATCCGGGTAACTCCGGCGGCGCCCTGCTGGACATCAAGGGACAGGTGATCGGCATTAATTCCAATAAGATCGGCGGCAATGCGATCGAAGGCATGGGATATGCCATCCCGATTTCTTCCGCGCAGCCCATCATCGAAGAACTGATGAATCAGGAAACCAGAGATCTGGTGGATGAGGCTAACAGAGGATACCTGGGAATTTCCTGCATCAATGTGACCGCTGATATGGCAAATGCATACGGCATGCCGGAAGGCGTCTATGTGGCGCAGGTATATACCGGAACCGGTGCGGATGAGGCCGGCCTTGTGAAAGGCGATATCATCGTTGGCTTTGCAGGCAGAACGGTGACCACACAGGATGATCTGACCAATGCGATGCAGTATTATGCGGTTGGAGATACGGTGGAAATCACCATCATGCACGGAAATCCTACCGATGGCTATGAGGAACAGACAGTGACAGTAACGCTGACTTCTCAGGAAGCTATGAATTCGGTGAACCAGTAAATTGGCAAAGCAGGAAAACTGAATACCAGCAGCGGATGATGTGTACTATAAACCATCCGCGAGCTTCATAAAGAGCAGGCTGTAAGAGAAAGAAGACAGAACTTCCTAATTTCTCTCTTACAGCCTGTTTGATGTGAAGCATTCCCGTGTGGGGAGTTTATAGAAAGTTCACTTGTTCCCTGGCAGGCAATGCTTTATAATAAGAACAACCTGAAAATGCGTGTATGTCTGCACCGTTCCATGTAAATGGCGCAGAAGACGGAAAGGAAAGAGAAATGGGCGATATTGATTATAGAGAGGAAGAAAAAAAGGATGAGCCAATCCAGGCGGAATCCACGAAGGGAGAAGAGATAAAGGAAAACGAAAACGGAAAGGATGCGGAGACGGAGAAGAATGAGGTTTCGGAAAAGAAATCTCAGGACGGAGACGCTTCTGGCAAAGATCCTTCCGATAAGAATGAGAACCGGTATGAGGATGTCTGCTTCATCTGCCGGCGCCCGGAGAGTAAGGCGGGAAAGATGTACCATCTCCCCAATAATATCTGTGTATGCGACGACTGCATGCACCGGACCATGGATGCGGTGAGCCAGTACGATTATCAGGGAATGCTGAACAATCCGGAACTGATGAACATGCTGAATAATATGAATAAAGACGGGAAGTATCCCAATATCAGCTTTGTGAATCTCTCCGATCTGCAGGGAAGCGGCGGAATTCCAAACAAGCAGAAGCTCAAGAAGAAAGCCAAGGAAAAGAAGGAAGAGCCCGTATTTAATATTAAGGATATCCCGGCTCCGCACAAGATCAAGGCGAGCCTGGACGAATATGTGATCGGGCAGGAGAAAGCGAAGAAAATCATTTCTGTGGCGGTGTATAACCATTATAAGCGGGTGGCGACCAACACAATGGACGACATTGAGATTGAGAAGTCCAACATTCTCATGATCGGGCCCACCGGTTCGGGCAAGACCTATCTGGTGAAAACCCTGGCAAAGCTTCTGGATGTGCCGCTGGCCATTGCGGATGCCACATCGCTGACGGAAGCGGGCTATATTGGAGACGATATCGAAAGCGTAGTTTCCAAACTTCTGGCAGCAGCGGATAATGATGTGGAGCGGGCAGAACAGGGGATTATTTTTATTGATGAGATCGATAAGATTGCGAAGAAGAAAAACACCACATCCAGGGATGTGAGCGGTGAGTCGGTGCAGCAGGGCATGCTGAAGCTTTTAGAGGGCTCTGAAGTGGAGGTGCCGGTTGGCGCCAGCAGTAAGAACGCCATGGTGCCTTTGGCTACAGTAAATACAAGGAATATTCTGTTTATCTGCGGCGGCGCCTTTCCGGATTTGGAGAATATCATCAAACAGCGCTTGACTCGGCAGGCAACTATGGGCTTTGGCGGGGAACTGAAGGATAGATATGATAAAGATCCGGACATTCTCTCCAAGGTGACGGTGGAGGATCTGCGGAATTTCGGAATGATACCTGAGTTTTTGGGAAGGCTGCCGATCATGTGTACCCTGCAGGGGCTGACCAGGGATATGCTGGTGCGGATCCTGAAGGAGCCTAAGAACGCGATACTGAAACAGTACCAGAAGCTGCTGGCTCTGGATGAAGTAGATCTCCAGTTTGATGAAGATGCGTTGGAAGCGATTGCGGATAAGGCGATGAAAAAGGA
>ENA-ORMO01002698-ORMO01002698.1-human-gut-metagenome-genome-assembly--contig:-NODE-2698-length-13343-cov-3.946493_pt1 | contig 13343 bp, 8 predicted proteins | sample MGYA00242106_ERZ509001 | MGnify/ENA primary metagenome ERZ509001 (study PRJEB26280, sample SAMEA2338736) | human gut metagenome | biome: human gut; feature: human-associated habitat; material: faeces... | reverse complement strand
AAACCATGGGTAATCTTTTCACCGCCGGCCTATTCCGGCAAATGCTCCGCAGCGCCACTCCCGTGGGGTTGGCGGCCATGGGCGGACTGATGACTGAGCACGCCGGTATCATGAACATCGGGATGGACGGCATGATCCTCATGGGTGCCTTCACCGCCGTGGCGGTGAGCTGGTTGGCTGGCTCCGCTTGGCTGGGCCTGGTGGCAGCCATTTTGGTTGGAATTCTGGTGGGCCTGTTCTTCGCCCTCTTCGTGGTGAAGTTCCAGAGTGACGAATTCATCATCGGCACTGCCCTCAACATCTTTGCCGGGGGCCTCACCGTCTTCCTCTTGCGGACTCTGTTTCAGGTGAAGGGTACCTTCCAGGGGACCCCGGACCGGCCAGTGGTGGGGCTTCCCCAGGTGGACCTGGGATTTTTGAAGCAGATCCCCTTCCTGGGGGACGTGCTGGATGGCAGCTCCCTCTTTATTTTCCTCACCTGGGGCCTGGTGGCCCTGATGTGGGCCTTTGTCTACCGGACTCCCTGGGGCTTCTGGATTCGGGCCGCCGGGGAGGAGCCCGGTACCCTTCGGACTGCCGGAATCAGCCCGGAGAAGATGAAGTGGCTCTCCTCCGTCCTCTGCGGCGCTTTCTGCGGCCTGGCCGGGGCCCAGCTGGCCCTGGGCAATGTGACCATGTTTGCCGAGGGCATGAGTAACAGCCGGGGCTATGTGGCCTTTGCCTGCGTCATCTTCGGCGCCGCCAACCCGGGCAAGGCCTACCTGGCCGCCCTGATGTTCGGCTTCTTCGACGCCCTGGGCTACCGGCTTCAGGACTATCACATGAACGCCAACCTGACCTCTATGATCCCTTACGTCATCACTGTGGTGATGATGGTCTACGTGGTGGTCCGCAGCCAACAGAAAAAAACGCGGGCTGCAAGTCAGAGGCTTTCCTGAGGAGAATATGAAAGGGGCTGTGTTTCCTTTCATCAGCTACCATGGCACGGAGGCGCCGCCGGGGGGATACCGGCGGTAGATACGAAAAGGCCAGCTCTTTTCAAGGGCTGGTCTTTTTGCAGCAATGGGAGGCGCTTCGTCTGGCGTTTGCAAGACGTATCCACAGTTTTTGGACCCGTTACAAAGCCCAGTGAGACGGCTTTGCGACAAGGTGCATCATGGGGATGTTGACATATTTATACACCGCATTTTCCTAAAAACTAACTTTGCTAACCTCGTTTCATCTGGAAATAATGCGAATAATTGGCGGAATGATTAAAAAAGATGGTTGACACAGCCTCTGCCGGCATGGTAAAATAAAAGAAATTGAATTGGAATTTGAGTTTAGTAAGGACTGAGCATAACTTTCCTTGCTTCGTGCTGCCAAAGGGACAATGACAGACAGCTTATGGCGCGATCCGCCTGCAAGAGAAAAGAAATAGAAAAGAAGGGAATGTGAGATTTGGATGAAAAAGCCGATGCTTGCGCTCTTTAGCACGCCTAATGAGAACTACTTTTTCGATGTGAATCGGAATGAAGTTGTTCCCATAAGCGATGCTTCCTACGCGTATTTACAGCAGGCTCTGGGTGGGAAAGGCACAGACTTACCTGCGCCAGCTCAAGTGAATATGCTGAAGGAGCAGGGTTATTTTTCCACTGAGAGCTACATAAAAGAGGTACGGCATATTTACTCGGATTACCTCAGCGTCTTTCTTGCACGCAAGCTGACCAAGATTACGGTGCAATTGACGCAAAACTGTAATTTCCGCTGTAAATACTGCATCTACTCGGAGACGCACAACACGCGGCAGCGAAGTCACTCGACGGAGCGTATGACCTGGGAGACTGCGAAGAAAGCGATTGACTTCCTGCGGGAGCACTCTGTAGACAGCCCGGAGGTGAACATCGGCTTTTACGGCGGCGAACCGCTGCTGGAATTTCCGTTGCTGAAGAAGGCGGTGGAGTACAGCGAACAGCAATTTGAGGGGAAAAAGCTTACGTTCAACATTACCACCAACGGAACGCTGCTGAATGACGAGATGATATACTTCTTCCAGGACCATGACGTATCCCTGATGATCAGCCTGGACGGGCCAAAGGAGATCAATGATAAAAACCGCGTCTTCGCAAACGGAAAGGGAACCTTTGACACCGTTGCGAAGCAAATCAGCCGCATTCGGGAAATTGCGCCCCAGTATGGGGCAAAGCTTCAAATCAGCATGGTCATGGACCCCAGCAATGACTTCGACTGCATCAATGAGATTTGCCTGAACGATTCGGAATTCCGGACCTTGAGCCTCCAGCCGGCCATTGTGGAACGGGACGCCGGGGAAGATGAAGTGGTATTCTCGGAGGAATATACGTGGAAATTTGAGTACCAGAAATTCCTGTCGATTCTCTCCTATTACAACCGGTTCCCCCAGGATGAGGTTTCCCCAATTGCCCGGCGCTCCATGCTTTCGGCGGTAAAGGACTATGAGCAGATCGGAGCGGCTTTACGGAGGATAGACGCACCGTCAGGGCCGTGTATTCCCGGGCAGCTGCGGTTGTTTGTCAACGTACATGAGCAGCTGTTTCCCTGCGAGCGCGTCAGTGAGAGGTCTCCGGCGATGTGCATTGGAACCCTGGATGACGGTTTCAATTTGGAAAATGCACAGAAGATATTAAACGTTGGCAAATTGACAGAGGAGAGCTGTAAAAATTGCTGGTGCTTCCGGTATTGCACCCTTTGCGCCAAAAAGGCGGACGATGGCTCCGGGCAACTGTCGGCAGAGGAGAAGCTGTCCCATTGCAAAGAGGCCCGGGCAGGCGCGTACAATCAGTTTTGTGAGTATCTCCTCATGAAGGAGATTCCAATATATTATGCAGAACAGGTGCGGTGCAGGGATGAGAAGGGAGGCTTTGGCATATGAGAATTCCGGCGGCAATATATCCGTTTTCGGCGGAGTTTTTACCGGCAGTGAAATATTTTGAGCGGCTGCAGGACCGGTACACGCTGACGAAGCTGATCTCCCTGCCTGGGTTTGGGCTGGGAGGCAAAGATGCGGCGTATGCCTGTAACCAGCCTGAGACGGGATTTCTCGTAACGGAGGAGCTGTGGGGGGAGGACCCGTCGTGGGAAACCCTATTGGTCTCCCGGCACTTGCCACCGGAGAGATTTCCCCATGAAAAGATGGTAAACGCTGTCCGCCAAGTGCTGAAGGCAGGCAAGGAGGTCCTGTATTTTGATACCGCCATGGGAGAGGTGCCGGAACCCATATGGGAGTTGGCAAATGCCTATCCTGAACGCCTTGGGGTATTCACGGAAGATTTACACCCGACAGACCGTACCCAAATGGATGATCGATATGGTACGCTAAGAGCGCCGGTGATGTTGGTTGGTGGGCTCGCGGCGACGGCGGATTCCTTCGAGGTGCTGACCGGCATGGCCCTCGGCCTGCAAAAGAAGGGCCTGCAGCCCCTGGTGATCTCCAGGCAGCCCCTGGGGAAGCTCTTCCGGTTTCACAGCCTCAATCATATTTTCAACAGTAGGGATGGGGCAGAAGCGGATCGAATCCTGGGGCTCAATACCTTCCTGCAAGATTTGGAGCGCAGGTACTTACCGGATCTCATTTTGATGGAAGCACCCGACCCAGTGATGCGGTACAACAACATCGCACCCAATGGCTTTGGCATCCGGACCTATATGCTCTGTCAGGCTGCGCCGCCCGATTACCTGCTATGCTGTGTGCCCTGCGACTTGGCCGTTGGCAATTTCCTGGAAATGCTCAGCGATGACTTTTCCCATCGTCTTGGCGCGGCCATCAGCGGGGTCTGTGTGAGCAATTTCATTGTGGATTCTGCGAATCTTCTGCAAACACGGGAGGTCTCCTATGGGCGGACCGGTATGGAGATGGTGTATGCGCAGATAGAAAGAGAAGGCCCCCATAGTAAGATACCCATGTTTTATGCCGCAGAAGAGGAGATGGAGCGGCTTCTGTCCCACCTGCTGCAGGCGGAAACATGAAGGCGCATATGGGGAGGAGAGAATCATATGACTTTGACAAGAGAAACCATACGGCAAGGCGTGTTGGAGGTCCTGCGCGACAAGCTCCACTGTCCGGCGGAGCTTCTGGCTGAGGAGAACTGGGATGAACCCCTGACCGGGAGAACGTTTGGACTGACGGCAGTGGACCTGACCTATTTGCTTTTGGAGACAGAGAAAGCCTTGGGCGTCCGGGTTCCGGAGGGCTGCTTGCGGGACTATGGATTCAGCACGCTCAACAAAATCATTGACGGTATGGCAACAACCGAATGAAGCGGTTGTCTGCGCGTCAGAAATGCAGCGAGGATGACGCGCCGAAACTTGTTGTTCCTGTAGCTGCGCCCAGGTTTCCATAGGCTACAGAAGCATAGCCCCCTGCGTTTGTGGCGTAGCCAGGTCACAGACGTGCAGCAATGGCCTGTCTCGTGTGAAATGGAACAGGCCTCATCAGCCCCGGGCATTGGGTGGTTTTGCAGACTGCTTGGTTCCCTGCTGGTGAGGGCGTTGCAGGGGGTGGAGCGGGTGGAGTCTGCTAGAAAGTCCTGGTAGCTTGGCAGGCGCTGCTTGCTCCAGAGAAAAACCGTGAGGGACAGATGGAGAGGAATGCCATCGACTCACGGTGACATCCGAACCGATGGATAGAAGGGCCAATTGGCTGACGGCCCTTCGAGTCCAAATTCACGGAGGGGGAGGTGAAACGAATGGAGAGACTGACTAAGAGACGGCTTCAGCTGGATACGGTGGAGGCGTATGCTTGCATATGTTTATATGGGGTATGTTCCTGTATGTGCGCAGTATGTTATTGCTATTGTACAGGAAAATATGTAAAAGAATTAGATAAAAATATGCAATATAATGGCGTGACAGGAGAAGCTTCAAATAGTGTTAGTTACAATAATGGATTAGCGCAAAATTTGCAGGCGTAATGCAAATAATTTGGGCAGCTGGCGCCCCGCTACTGGGGCGCCGGTCCATAGTAGCTCTTTGACCTGAAACAATGAACATAATGTGGAGAGGAGGTCCAGAAACTGCGTATGAAAAACCGTATTTATTTGAAGTCCACCCTGCGTCAGCCGTTGCGGAGTATTTTGCTTCTGCTGCTCATTGGACTGCTCAGCGCCGCATTTACGGTGCGGGTGGTGGAGTACGTCCTGATTCAGCGGGAGACTGGCAGATTGGGGGACTATTACCGCGCCATTGGAACCCTTCAGAGCGCGAATTCAGAGGAATACAATGATGTGGCAGGCGCCGACCTCATTGCCAAGAGTAAATATGTGGGGCTGGAGGATCGCCGCCGGTGTTGCTCGGGTGTTTTGCAGGGAATGTACAACGGAGACACCCACGGAGAAATGAGCGACGGCTATGAGAAATCCGAATATGATGTTGGCGTTCACAATAGTGATGTTTTTGTATATGGCAAGCTTCTCAGCACGCCGGCTCTCTTTAAAATTGGAGGGTGGGCAACAGGTGAAGAGCATGAGGCCTACCAATTCAAATTTCAGGTGGACCAGGTAGAGGCAGGGTATCCGGAAAATGTCTCGGAGGGGAAGACGGTAACTCTGTACTGGATTACAGACGGGAAAGACATCAGTAGCATCCTGGAGGAGCTGCATGTGGGGGATCGCTATTTCCTGAAAGCCTTTTATGATGCTCGAACTACCAATATGCTCCAATGGGATACCCCCAGTGAAAACTTGATTGTGAAGCCCCTAAATGACAGCGGTCTCTGGTTCCTCCCTGTGGAGCCGGGGGAGAGCGTCAATTTAGAATCCCCGGAGTTGGACGGGCTGCGGGAAGAGCTGGAGCTTCTGCGGGAGAATCTAAGCGCCATGCTGGTAGTGGGAACGAAAGACATGAGCGCCATGCCAAACGTGCAGCAGGTCTCTAAGACCTACTACTTGGCGGAGGGACGTTGGCTGGACCGGAATGATGACCGCAACACCAGAAAGGTCTGCGTGGTGCACCAAGAGTTTGCCAATTTCCGAGGCCTGTCGGTGGGAGACACGATTACACTGACTCTCCGAAACCTTGAGCCAGCCAATCTCGGGGAGGAAGGTTGCTATGGTTACATTTTGGATGGGGAGAAATGGGAAAACTGGCGCGACTTCTCTACACAGACGGAAACCTTTGAAATTGTTGGATTGTACGGAATGATTTCACGAAATTACGGAGGAGAACTTACGTGCCATAATACAGTGATGTACATCCCGGACTCCTGTATGCCAGAGGGATTCGGAGCAGACCCCGAAACAATGGTGTGGGCTTACAGCTTTGTGTTAAAATCCTCCCAGGATGAGGCTGCCTTTTTGGAAGAGAACCGGGAGGCACTGGAGGAGCTGGGCTATAGCGTGTCCTTTGTGGAGAACCACTCTGAGAATTTCTGGGCCTCAGTCACCCCCATGCGCCAGTCAGCTACCTTCAGCGCGGTGGTTTTCGCCGGGGTGCTGCTGCTGGGGCTGGTGCTGGCGGCCTTCCTCTATTTGCTGCTGCGGCGGAGGGATTTTGCCATTTTGCGGGCGATGGGCGTGCCCAATGGGCCAGCGGCCCGGGGCCTTCTGGGTCCCGTTGCCCTTCTGGGGCTGCTGGGGATTGCGGCAGGCAGTATACCAGCCTGGGGCTACGCCATGAGGAAGACGGCGGAAACCCTGGCCACGATTTCCGGGCCGGAGGGCGTGGAGGTATCGGTGGAGCTGTCCCGTCTGTATTTGGTGGGAATTTGTGCCTGCGTCTGGGCGCTGCTGGTGGCCTTTGTGGCCATTGGGGCGGGCCGCCTGTCCCGCCGTCCTGCCTTGGAGCTGCTGCAGGGTGCAGCAGGAGGGCGGAAGAAGAGGAAAAAGACATCGCAAAAGCCACGGCAACTGGAGGAGAAGCCAGGAAAAGTGTCTCAGCCGGGGAAGGCGCGCCTGGTGGAAAACGTGCCAACCTGGCAGGTGCAGACCGATGCCCTCAAGGGGCTGCCCCGGGGACGGGGGCCCGGCATGGGAGTATCCGGCCGGTATGTACTGCGGCAGATCCGCCGCGCCCCCCTGAAAAGCGCCTTGGCTATGGCCCTGGCCCTGGGCTTTGTGGTGGCCCTGGGGTGGATGGACCTGACCGCAGAGCGCAGCCAGGCGGAGGCGGACCGGCTCTATGAGACGACGGTGGTGGAGGCAAAGATTACCCAGAGCAATCCGTCTATGTCGGTAGGGACGTCCAATATCATCAACAAGAGTACCGTAGATGCCATTTTGGAGACCGGGCTGGTGCAAGATGTGTATCTGGAGTCCCAATTGGGATACTCGTGTGTTGCACCTTTTGCAGCGGACAATGTGGATATGGTGTATGATGAGAGCCGTATGATCCGAAGTGTGACCTATTATGGCTTGAATCAGCCGGAGGCATATTGTGCGCGGAACGGCATTGAAATTACTTACGCCCCAGGCTGGGACGACGGAATCTTCACGGAGGAATGGTCCCTGGATGATACAAAGAAACGGGAGATACCGGTGGTACTGTCGACAAATATGTTAACTCAATTGGGCCTGGAGCTTGAAAACGAATTCTATGCCGAATGCGACCAAACCAAAAACGGCAATGGAGGTCGATCCTATGGAAGATATCTGGTTGTGGGCCAATACACAGGTCAGGCTTCCATGGAAGGCGATCCCGTGCTGTTGGGGCTGTCGGCCCTGCTTGCTGCAGAGGAAAGACTGGCGCTGGAACCTGCCTATTCTGTCGCAGAGTTTGTTTTGGACCCGGTGAAGAACCGGGAGCTGTCCGCCCGGCGGGAGGAATTGAAAGAGCTGGTGGCACAACCCAATGCGGGTGCCCTGGACCTGACCCTGGTACTGTGGGATGAGGAGCTGACCCAGGTGGTGGGTCCCCTGGAGCAGAATGTCCGGCTGATGTCGGTGCTGTACCCCGTGACGGCGGCGCTGTCGGTGCTGATAGCCATTGGGGTTTCCGTGCTGCTGCTGTTCCAAAGCGCCAGGGAGATGGCGGCCCTGCGGGCCATGGGCTGCACCAGGCGGCGGGTGACAGGGATGTTCAGCTGCCAGCAGGGGCTGCTGTGTCTCCTGGGAATCCTCCTGGGCCTTGTGGCGCTGGGGGCCCTGCGGGGCGGAATGGAGGGCGTGTGGAAGGGTAAGACCCTGCTGTGCGCCGGGCTGTACTTCCTGGGGGCGACCATAGGTGCGATGGTGACATCCACGGGCCTTGGCCGGCGCAAGCCCATGGAATTACTACAGATCAAGGAATAGGAGGGAGAAAACATGCTGAAGGTAGAACATGTATCGTACCGGTATCCCAACGGGGAGCGGGATGTGCTGCAGGATGTGTGCTGCACGCTGGAGGATGGGCAGCTGAGCGCCATCGTGGGCCCGTCTGGAAGCGGAAAAACCACGCTACTGTCCATTCTGGCCGGTCTGGACAGCCCGGCTGAGGGGAGCGTGTCCATTGACGGGGAGGATTACAAAAGCTTGGACCTGGACCGGTGCCGCAGGGAGCGGATCGCCATGATTTTTCAGGCCTTCCACTTGTTCCCCCTGCTGAACGTGGTGGAAAACGTGTGCTTTGCCATGGAGCTGAACGGTGTGGCCAAGTCCAAGGCGGTGGGACCAGCCAAGGAGCTACTGGAGATGGTGGGCATTGGGGAGGAAAAGCACAAGCGTTACCCGGCCCATCTGTCCGGTGGAGAGCAGCAGCGGGTGGCCATTGCCCGGGCCCTGGCCATGGAGCCGGAGGTGCTGCTGTTCGACGAACCCACCTCCGCCCTGGACCCGGAGATGGTGGGAGAAGTCCTCTCCGTCATGCAGGACCTGGCCCAGGAGGGCATGACCATGCTGGTGGTGACTCATGAGATGGCCTTTGCCCGGGACGTCAGCAGCCATGTGGTGTACATGAACCAGGGCGTCATCTGCGAGGAGGGCACGCCGGAGCAGGTTTTCGGCAATCCCCAGAAACAGGAGACGCAGGACTTCCTCTCCCGGTTCCGCAAGAATTGAATCCCGTCTTTCCCGTTCCCGGAGGCTGTGCCTCCGGGAACTTTTTTCTCTTTGTTGCGTCCACCACTTGTTCTTGTGGAAAAATCAGTTTAGAATAGCAACATCTTGTGCTTATGGAGGGATCCGGCCATGCACATTCACGGACTTCAGAAACTGGCCATGGTGGACTACCCGGGAAAGCTGGCGGCCACGGTGTTCACCGGCGGCTGCAACCTGCGGTGCCCCTTCTGCCACAACGCATTGCTGGTGACCCGGCTGGCGGAGACGCCGGAGATCCCGGAGCAGGAGGTGCTGGACTTCCTGGCCTCCCGCCGGGGGCTTTTGGACGGGGTGGTCCTCACCGGCGGGGAGCCGCTGCTCCAGCCGGACGCAGCGGATTTTCTGCGGAAGGTGCGGGAACTGGGCTTTGCCGTGAAGCTGGATACCAACGGCTGTGATCCTGCCCGGCTGGCGGAGATCCTGAACCAGGGCCTTGTGGACTATGTGGCCATGGACGTGAAAAACGCTCCGGCGCGGTATGCCGAAACCGTCGGCATACCGGGCTTCAACCCCGCCCCGGTGGAGGAGAGCATCCGTCTGCTGCGGAAAAGCACCGTGGACTATGAGTTCCGCACCACCCTGGTGCGGGAGCTCCACAGGCCGGAGGACCTGGACGCCATCGCCGCCTGGCTGGCAGGGGCGCCCCGGTACTATCTTCAGAACTTTGTGGACTCCGGCAATCTGATCGGCCGGGGATATCACGGCTTTACAGCAGAGCAGCTGCAGGGCTTTGCGGAGCGGGTCCGGCCGTTCTTTGGAGCTGTGGAGCTGCGCGGCATTGACTAGATATGGAAAAATTCAGCGTTTTCACAGAAAATGCATACAAGATATAGTGGCATTTCTAATTGACAAGCCCCCAGGAAGTGGTAGAATGGAAAATACGGGGCGCGTCAGCGCCCATTGACTTGTCAGGAGCAGGGAATTGAATTTATCATAGAGAAAGCAGGGGTTTCATGTATCAGGTCGTCAAGCGGGATGGAAAGATCGCCTCTTTCGACATCTCCAAGATCAGCACCGCCATCACCAAGGCCTTTGAGGCCACCCACATGGAGTACAATCCGGACATCATTGATCTCCTGGCCCTGAGGGTCACGGCGGATTACCAGGATAAGATCCATGACGGCAAGATCACCGTGGAAGACATTCAGGACAGCGTGGAGGACATTCTCAGCAAGGCAGGCTATGCCGACGTGGCCAAGGCCTACATTCTCTACCGCAAGCAGCGGGAGAAGATCCGCAACCTGAACTCCACCATGCTGGACTACAAGGAGCTGGTGGACAACTACCTGCATATCAATGACTGGCGGGTGAAGGAGAACTCCACCGTCACCTACTCCGTGGGCGGCCTGATCCTCTCCAACTCCGGCGCCATCACCGCCAACTACTGGCTCTCTGAAATCTATGACCAGGAGATTGCCGACGCCCACAAGAGCGGCGCCATCCACCTCCACGACCTCTCCATGCTCACTGGCTACTGCGCCGGCTGGAGTTTGAAGCAGCTGATCCAGCAGGGCCTGGGTATCCCGGGCAAGATCAACTCCACCCCGGCCAGCCACCTCTCCACTCTCTGCAACCAGATGGTGAACTTCCTGGGCATCATGCAGAACGAGTGGGCCGGTGCCCAGGCGTTCAGCTCCTTTGACACCTATCTGGCCCCCTTTGTGAAAGTGGACAACCTCTCCCAGAAAGAGGTTAAACAGTGTATCCAGTCCTTTGTGTTCGGCGTGAACACTCCCTCCCGCTGGGGTACCCAGGCGCCGTTCTCCAACATCACCCTGGACTGGACCGTGCCTCGTGACCTGGAGAACCTGCCGGCCATCGTAGGCGGCAAGGAGCAGGATTTCACTTACGGCGACTGCAAGAAGGAAATGGATATGGTGAACAAGGCGTTCATCGAGATCATGACCGAGGGCGACGCCGACGGCCGGGGCTTCCAGTATCCCATCCCCACCTATTCCATCACGCGCGACTTTGACTGGTCCGACACGGAGAACAACCGCCTCCTGTTCGAGATGACCGCCAAGTACGGCACCCCCTATTTCTCCAACTACATCAACTCTGACATGGAGCCTTCTGACGTGCGCAGCATGTGCTGCCGCCTGCGGCTGGATCTGCGGGAGCTGCGGAAGAAGTCCGGCGGCTACTTCGGCTCCGGCGAGTCCACCGGGTCCGTGGGCGTGGTGACTATCAATCTGCCCCGGATCGCCTACCTCTCCCAGACGCCGGAGGAGTTCTATGAGCGGCTGGACCACATGATGGACATCGCCGCCCGGAGCCTGAAGGTGAAGCGCACCGTCATCACCAAGCTGATGGATGCGGGATTGTACCCCTACACCAAATACTACCTGGGCACCTTTGACAACCACTTCTCCACCATCGGCCTCATCGGCATGAACGAGGTGGGTCTGAACGCCAAGTGGCTGCGGAAGGACCTGACCCATCCGGAGACCCAGGCCTTTGCCAAGGACGTGCTGAACCACATGCGGGAGCGACTGATGGACTATCAGGAGCAGTACGGCAACCTCTACAACCTGGAGGCCACCCCCGCCGAGTCCACTACCTACCGCCTGGCCAAGCACGATGTGGCCCTCTATCCCGACATCATCACCGCCGCCAAGAAGCCCGGCGACACCCCCTATTACACCAACAGCTCTCACCTGCCCGTGGGCTACACCGACGACATCTTCGAGGCCCTGGCCATTCAGGACGACCTCCAGACCCTGTACACCTCCGGCACGGTGTTCCACGCGTTCCTGGGCGAGAAGCTGCCGGACTGGAAGGCCGCTGCCACGCTGGTGCGCAAGATCGCGGAGAACTTCAAGCTCCCCTATTACACCATGTCTCCCACCTACTCGGTCTGCCAGGATCACGGCTATATCACCGGTGAGCACTTCACCTGCCCCAAGTGCGGCAAGACCACCGAGGTCTGGAGCCGGATCACCGGCTACTATCGTCCCATCCAGAACTGGAACGACGGCAAGGTGCAGGAGTTCGAGGACCGGAAGGAATACGACGTTCCCGCTTCCCGTCTGGAGGGCCGCCGGCTCTGCGACCGGGAGGACGCTGCCGCCAACACCGGCTCTGCCGTCACCGCCTCCGCTCCCCGGCAGGAGGACGGGCTGTACCTCTTCACCACCGCCACCTGCCCCAACTGCAAGATCGCCAAGAACGAGCTGGAGAAGGCAGGGCTGGCCTACCGGACCATGGACGTCAGCGAGCACATGGATCTGGTGACGGAGTACGGCATCCAGCAGGCCCCCACGCTGATCGTCCGCCACGACGGCCAGGTGGAAAAGCTAGTCAATGCCTCCACCATCAAGAAATTCGCCGTGACCCACGAGCGGTAACGCCATGACCTGAAAAAGGGAGAGAACCTGCTTCTCTCCCTTTTTACCCGTTTACGGAAGGAGATGGACTGATGTCCACACACTTTGATCTCATCATCATCGGCGGCGGCCCCGCCGGTCTTACCGCCGCGATCTATGCCCGCCGGGCGGGCAAATCTGTCCTGGTCCTGGAGAAAGCCGCCGTAGGCGGACAGATCGCCTCCTCTCCCCGGGTGGATAACTACCCAGGGCTCCCCGGCATCTCCGGTGCGGAGCTGGCCGACCGGCTCTTTGAGCAGGCCACGGCTCTGGGGGCCCAGCTGGAACTGGAGGAGGTTTTGGAGCTGCGGGACGACACGCCCAAGACCGTGGTGACTGACTATAACACCTATACCGGCTCCGCTTTGATCCTGGCCGCCGGCATGACCCACCGGACTCTGGGCCTTCCCCGGGAGGAGGCCCTGGCCGGCGTGAGCTACTGCGCCGTGTGCGACGGCGCGTTCTACCAGGGAAAGAACGTAGCGGTCTGCGGCGGCGGCAACACCGCCTTGCAGGACGCCTTGTATCTGGCGGACCTCTGCCGCCAGGTCACCGTGATCCACCGCCGTCAGGAATTCCGGGGAGACCCCATCCTGGTAGAAGCCCTGCGCCAGCGGCCCAACATGGCCTTTGCCCTGGACACGGTGGTGGACGCCCTGCTGGGAGACACCGCCCTGACCGGTCTGCGGCTGCGGCATCTGGTCTCCGGCCAGATCACGGAACTGCCGGTCTCCGGCCTGTTCCAGGCTGTGGGCCAGCAGCCCCAGACCGCCCTGGCCGCTTCCCTCCTTTCTCTGGATGAGGGGGGCTTCCTGCCTGCCGGCGAGGACTGCCGGACCGCTGTGCCCGGCGTCTTTGCAGCCGGAGACTGCCGGACCAAGACCGTCCGCCAGCTGACCACCGCCTGTGCCGACGGCGCCGCCGCCGCCCTGGCCGCCGTCCAGTTCCTGACGGA
>ENA-ORMO01002696-ORMO01002696.1-human-gut-metagenome-genome-assembly--contig:-NODE-2696-length-13379-cov-1.863029_pt1 | contig 13379 bp, 13 predicted proteins | sample MGYA00242106_ERZ509001 | MGnify/ENA primary metagenome ERZ509001 (study PRJEB26280, sample SAMEA2338736) | human gut metagenome | biome: human gut; feature: human-associated habitat; material: faeces... | reverse complement strand
AGCATTTTTTATCGAACGGCTTTTTCTACATCCTTTCTTTAAGATAAATCTGAAGAAAATAGCAAATTGTTTTCCAACCGAACTTTTTTTCGTAAGTTTGTAATTAGAATATTATTAAAAGCCATAAATATGCAACAAAGTTTTAATGCGTATATAGAAAACAGCATTCGTGAACACTGGGAATTGGTCGCTTTATCAGACTTTAAAGGTGTTTCATACCAATATAAAGATATTGCCCGCAAAATAGAAAAGCTACACATTTTGATGAACGCCACCGGCATACAAAAAGGAGACAAAATCGCAATATGTGGACGAAATTCGTCGCATTGGGCAGTCGCTTTTTTCGCCACATTGGCATACGGTGCAGTAGCTGTACCCATACTTCATGAGTTCAAAGCAGATAACGTTCACCATATTGTCAATCATTCTGACGCTAAACTTTTGTTTGTTGGAGACGTAGTATGGGAAAACTTGAACGAGTCGCAAATGCCCAACCTCAATGCGATCATCTTGATCAACGATTTTTCCGTACTTATGTCTAAAAAGAAAAGCCTGACAGATGCACGGGAACATCTGAACGAATATTTCGGAAAGAAATTTCCGAATCGATTTACAAAAGATGATGTAAAATATTATGAAGACCAGCCTGACGAGTTGGCTCTCATAAATTATACTTCCGGTTCTACAGGTTTTTCAAAAGGTGTAATGCTCTCTTATCGCAGCATTTGGTCGAACTTGAAATTTTGTTTGGAGAATCTCGATTTTTTGCATGAAGGTGACGGGACAGTATCGATGCTTCCGATGGCACATATGTACGGTTTGGCCGTAGAACTGATGCATCCTTTTGCAAAAGGATGCCATATTCATTTTTTGACCCGCATTCCCTCGCCTAAAATAATTATGGATGCTTTTGCCGAAGTAAAACCAAAACTAATCGTAGCGGTACCTCTAATTATTGAAAAAATCATTAAAACCAAAGTATTCCCGTTGCTGGACAAACCTTTGATGAAACTTATGTTGATGATCCCCGTTCTCGATACTCAACTTCTTTCAAAAATTAAAATGAAGCTCGAAGAAACGTTCGGAGGGAATTTGCATGAATTAATTATCGGCGGTGCCGCACTGAATAAAGAAGTGGAACAATTTCTGAAAAAAATCAATTTTCCGTTCACGGTAGGATATGGAATGACAGAATGCGGACCATTGATTTCATACGCGCCTTGGGAACAAAGCAGAGCCACATCTTGCGGTAAGATAGTAGATCGTATGCAAGCCCGAATCGACTCGTCCGATCCGGAAAATATCGTAGGAGAATTACATGTCAAAGGGGACAATGTTATGCTCGGATATTATAAAAATAATGAAGCTACAGAAAATGCTTTCAAAGACGGATGGTTGAATACGGGAGATCTCGCCGTTATGGACAAGGATAATTTTATCTATCTCAAAGGCCGGAGCAAGAATATGATTTTAGGACCGTCGGGACAAAATATATATCCTGAAGAGATTGAAGGGAAATTGAACAATATGCCATTTGTCAGCGAATCCATTGTCATTGAAAAAGAAGGAAAACTTATCGCTTTGGTTTATCCTGATTTCGAAAATGCCGGAAAAGAAAACATAACTCAGAAAAATATCGAAACTCAAATGGAGGAGAATCGAATCGCTCTGAATAAAGAGCTTCCGGCATACAGCCAGATAAGTCAAATCAACATCCATTATGAAGAGTTTGAAAAAACACCGAAACGCAGTATCAAAAGGTATTTATACCAATAAACATAACCGACACACATTTTTAAGTTAATTTCCAACTATGTACTATCAACCCGAAATCGAAACGATCAAACGTTCTGAATTACAGAAATTACAGGTCAAAAGGTTGAAAAGAAGCATCGACATTGCGCTTCATTCACCTTTTTATGCTAAAATTTTAGGAGAAAAAGGGATTACATCCGATTCTATATCGATCGTAGAAGACATTAGAAAACTACCTTTCACAACAAAAGCCGATTTAAGGGAATATTATCCTTTCGGACTGGTTGCTACAGATATGAAAAATGTCGTACGATTGCACTCTTCAAGTGGAACGACCGGTAATCCGACTGTTATATGTCATTCACAACATGATCTCGACCAATGGGCTAACCGAGTAGCCCGTTGCATGTATATGGTAGGCATACGGAACACCGATGTATTTCAAAATACATCAGGATACGGTATGTTTACCGGCGGACTCGGATTTCAATACGGAGCAGAACGTTTAGGAGCTCTGACAGTTCCTGCAGCAGCGGGAAATAGTCTGCGGCAAGTAAAATTCATTACCGATTTCGGAACGACAGCCATTCATGCCATACCCAGCTATGCAACCCGTCTGGCCGAAGTCTTGTTCGAATGCGGTATCGATCCTCGAAAAGACACGAAATTAAAAACATTAATTATCGGTGCCGAACCCCATACTGAGGAACAGAGAAAACGAATAGAAGAATTATTAGGAGTGAAAGCATATAACAGTTTCGGAATGTCCGAAATGAGCGGTCCGGGTGTAGCTTTCGAATGTACTTATCAAAACGGTCTGCATCTGTGGGAAGACTGTTTCCTCATGGAAATCATCGATCCTGAAACTTTAGAACCCGTACCTGACGGTGAAATCGGAGAATTGGTACTCACGACTCTCGACCGGGATGCTATGCCGTTACTGAGATACAGAACCCGGGATTTGACCCGGATTATTCCCGGAGAATGTCCCTGCGGACGAACTCACCGAAGAATAGACCGGCTGAAAGGACGTAGTGACGACATGTTTATCGTAAAAGGTGTGAATATCTTCCCGATGCAAATCGAAAAGATTCTTTTACAATTTAAAGAACTCGGGACAAATTACCTGATTACGATCGAAACAATCGGCAATAATGACGAACTTATGATAGACGTCGAGCTCGGAGAGCTATTTACCGACGATTACAGCCAATTACAACGGCTTACAAAAGAAATTACCCATCGATTGAAAGACGAAATACTGTTGACGCCTAAAGTAAAATTAGTCGATAGAGGAAGCCTTCCGCAGTCAGATGGTAAAGCTGTGCGAGTAAAAGATTTACGCAAAAAATAAATAAAACAAAAGATATGATCATACAACAACTTTCGGTTTTTCTCGAAAATAAATCGGGACGGCTTAACGAAATTCTCGACATTTTAGGTAAAGCTAATATTCGTATTATTGCTGCCACAGTAGCCGACACTTCGGAATACGGGATATTGCGATTGATAACTTCTGATACAGCCCATGCCATAAAACTGCTCAAAGAGGCCAATGTCAGCGCAAATACAAGTGATGTAATTGCTCTTACGTGCGATTCTATGGCCGGAACATTCGCCAAAGAGTTGAAATATTTTGCAAAGGAGTCAATCAGTATCGAATATATGTACTGTTTTTCAAAACAAACCAATGCATTTCTTATTATACGCACGAGCAACCAGCATGCAGCATTGGAGACAATAAAGAAATATGGGCTACATAGTATTACCGAAAAGGAACTGATCGAGCTATAATCTTATCGGGAATAAAATGAAAACGAAAGACCTATTATTCGGAGGGATTATAATACTCTGTTTCTTGCCTTTTTTCATTTCGGAATCTTTTTATAACGGATATACGGAATATAATGGATCTCATCCGTATATCATGGCATTTTTTAAATTCGCCATTCTCGCAACATTAGGCGAAGTCATCGGACTAAGAATTAAAAAGGGAATATATAACGAACCCGGATTCGGAATTCTTCCTCGAGCCATCATTTGGGGATTTTTGGGAATGTGGATTGCTGTCGCAATGAAAACGTTTTCTTCAGGAGTCCCCTATTTACTCCAAAGTTTCGGAATAGAAGGCGTCCCCGATGCTATGAAGCAGAGTTTGTCAATGGAAAAAGTATTCGGTGCGTTTTTTATCAGCGTCATGATGAATACGACATTCGGGCCTGTATTTATGACCCTACATAAAATAACCGATACTCAAATATTACAATACGGAGGTAAATTAACAGCATTGATAAAACCTCTTCCCATGGGAAAAATTCTTTCGTCTCTAAACTGGAATGTTCAATGGGGATTCGTGTTTAAGAAAACGATTCCGTTTTTTTGGATTCCGGCTCATACCATAACATTTTTATTACCCGGGCAATATCAAGTTTTATTTGCAGCACTTTTAGGCGTCGCTTTAGGAATTATTCTGTCGATAGCCGCTGTTATGTCAAGAAAAAACAACAACTAATGGAAATATTAAAGAAACGAATATTAGAGGACGGGACTTGTTACGAAGGGGGTATCCTCAAAGTCGATAGTTTCATCAATCATCAAATGGATCCTATGCTAATGAAACTTATTGCCGAAGAGTTTTCCCGACGATTTGCAAACGACCGAATCAACAAGATACTGACTATCGAGGCCAGCGGTATAGCACCTGCAATCATGACCGGTTACACAATGCAATTGCCCGTTGTTTTTGCAAAGAAAAAAGAGCCGAAAACTATGCGTCATGCCTTAAGCACAATAGTACATTCTTTCACAAAAGACCGGGAATATCCGGTAAGCATAAGTGCAGAATATTTAAAACCTGGAGACCGAATATTATGCATCGACGATTTCCTCGCATACGGAAATGCAGCTTTCGGATTAATCGACCTGATCCGTCAATCAGGTGCGACATTGACAGGAATGGGGTTCATTATTGAGAAAACATTTCAACACGGAGGAGACCAATTGAGAGAAATGGGTATTCATGTAGAATCACTCGCTCGTATAAAAAGTTTGGAGAACTGCCAGATAATTATAGAATAACAATAAAATAGGGAATAACTAATTCTGATTATTCCCTTATTTTATAAGTCTCTATCCGTTTTTTACCTTCGAGGTAATAATCAAATAATAAAAATCACTATTCTCGACAGCTTCCAAAACACGCAAACCAACTTGTTCTAATTTTCGTTTTTGGGTCTGTACATCAGTCAACATATCCTCCGAAACCCGATCATCCCGCATTCGGTGCATCCGATTCAACTCTTGTCGGCTCTGAGAATGAGCAATAAGCAATACTCCATCCGGTTTTAAATTATGAGAAACCAATCGAGAAACAGTCTCTTCTCTAAATTCTAAATGAGGAAATACAGAATAAAGCAATATTTGATGATAGCGTCCCGGAATATCATCTGATTCTGCATCTGCAAGATGAGAATCATCTCCATATTTACGTGAAGCTACCGCTATCATTCCCGGAGACATATCGATTGCCCGAATATTTCCTTCATGATTTAATTCCCGAATATAAGGAATCAAAACACCAGTTCCAGTCCCCACATCCAAAACAGAATCGCCTGATTGTATAGAAACACGGCTTAACAGATAACGGAGTTTCATTTCGTCGTGACGACAGATCGTATCCCACTGTTCACTCATCTGATCAAAGAAAGCGGCTTTAACCTTCATCCGTTTATTTTCTTTACTTGATCACATAAAAAATCACACCATCGATCAATACCCGTTCCAACAGTTGCAGACAGTTCAAAAAATATAAGATTCGAATTTATTTTTAATGCATTATCTCGAATACGCTCTATTTTACTGTCGACATAAGGTAAAAGATCGATTTTATTGATAATACAAATATCCGCACTGTCGAACATGTAAGGATACTTCAACGGCTTATCGTCCCCTTCGGTAACACTTATCAGTACAACCCGTTTATTCTCGCCTAAGTCAAAAAGAGCTGGACAGACTAAATTACCGACATTCTCAATAAACAGTAAAGAGTTACCTTGCAAGTTCATTTTTTTCACCGCATGATGAATCATAGCTGCATCAAGATGACATCCGTTCTGGGTATTGATCTGTGTACAAGGTACTTCTAAGGCACGTATTCGATCCGCATCATTATCGGTCTGCTGGTCTCCTTCAATTACAGCAATCGGTAATCTCGATTTCAGATTAAAAAGAGTCTTCTCCAATAAGGTTGTCTTTCCCGAACCCGGAGAACTGACCATGTTAAGTACAAATACCGATTTAGCCTCAAAATATCCTCTATTCCGAGCAGCTATCAAATTATTTTCCGAAAGAATATTCTGTTCAACCAGATGTTCTCTACTATTACGATTTTCAGAATGATGTCGTCCATGTTCATGAGCTATACCCAAAGCATGCATTTCTTCATGAGTTATCCCGTCTATAAGATGATCACAACCACAAGTCTCACACATAATATATGTTATTAGTTTACAATTTACTCTATCAACAGAGATTTAAGTCTAAGTTCCCGTCCTCGCAAAAATTCTATCTCATGAGAATAGCAACGAGGACACGGATCAAACATAGACACAGGAGAGAAACGTGTCTTACAATCTCGACAAACTGCCAATGATCTTATTTCGACAATACGAACTTTAGCTCCTTCCAATATAGTATTCTGCATAGCGATACTCATAGAAAATTCTAAAGCTTCGATATTGACACCGGCCATTTCTCCTATTTCCAACTCCAGCTCACTCACTCGAGTTGCATTGCTTTTTTCAGCCTCTTTTATCGCTAAATTAATAATGCTCAAAGCGATAGATAATTCATGCATAATTTTATCCTCTTTTTTTTAAAGCAGCAATATAGAGCTGTCCAACAGCAATTGCTCCATCATTACAAGGTATTCTCGATGACAAATAGTAGGATATCTTTCTGTTCGCCAACTGTTTTATTAACAAATTCGTAAGCCTTTTGTTCTGAAAAACACCGCCGGAAAGTACGACAGTCGTCAATCTCTCAGTTTTTACTTTTTGAATAATAATATTTAATAACATGGCAGATAAAGTATTATGGAATACCGATGCTATCTCCGAAACAGGTACAGATAATCTGTAATCCTTCAAAATTCCATCAAAAAGAGACCGAAGATCAAGCGGATTATCAGAATTTATCGGATAACAACGGGATATACCATTCTCAGCTATTTGTTCCAACAGTGCTGCAGCTTCAGCTTGATAAGTATTTTCATCACAAATTCCCAAAAGCGAAGCTACGGCATCAAACAAACGTCCGGTACTCGATGTCAGAGGAGTATTGACACCTTTTTCTATAAGCATCTCAATCTGCCGTATATGAGATTCGCCCAATCGTTCGATGAACGTCTCCGGATAATCGGCCTTACTACCATATATGCTTTTCAAATAAGAAACAGCCATTCTCCACGGTGATTTCGCTGCCGCATCTCCTCCGGGTAACGGTACATAAGGCAAATGAGCGATTCTTCTATATTCCGACTGATTACAACGAAAGATCTCCCCACCCCAGATGCAACCATCATCTCCATACCCTGTCCCATCCAAACAAACAGCTATAACATCCTCAGTCAAACCGTATTCTGCCATTACTGCCGCAGCATGAGCATGATGATGCTGCACGCGTAACAGCGGAATCTGAAAACGTTGTGCCAATTGCAACGCCAACTGTGTAGAGAAGTAATCGGGATGTGCATCACAAACCAAATATCGAGGAGTGAATCGAAATAAAAGACCGAATTTATCCAAAGCCTCCCGATAAAAAAGATACGTTTCCCGATTCTTTAAATCTCCTATATATTGGCTCAAAATAATCTCCGTATCTTTTCCTAAAGCAAACATAGATACTCGCTCTGCCCCCAAAGCTAAAATACCCTCAGTATCAAACTTTAAAGATAACGGTTCTGGAGTAAAACCTCTTGAACGCCCAATTATTCGAGGCTGTTCCCCTACTACTTGAACAATAGAATCATCTACCCGATTGGATATATCTCTATTGTGTTCTACAAATAAATCTACTTCTCTAAGTAAATCGGATAAAGCTGCATCATTATCTGTCAGTATAGGATTATCCCCTCGATTACCGCTTGTCATCACCAATGCTTTCAATTCGGACGAAGCAAATAAATGATAATGTACAGGCAAATAGGGCAACATAGCACCTACAGTTTTATATCCGTCATTAATTCCTGTACCGATTTTTTGTTTTTCTTCCAGTAAAACAATCGGACGACGCCAAGAAGAAACGATTTCTTTTTCCAAAGGCAAAATATTCAGATAATGACTTAAAGTCGGAACATCCGGAAACATTACTGCAAACGGCTTTTTATATCTTTTTTTAATTTCCCGTAAACGACAAATAGCTTTTTCATTTTCTGCATTGCAAATTAAATTGAAACCTCCAAGACCCTTCAACGCAACAACTCCGCCTTGTCGCAAAACCGCCGCCATACGAGAGAGTATCTCTTCATAATCAACAGTTTCATAACCATTCTTCATAAACAAATGATAATGTGGCCCGCAATGGTTACAAGCAATAGGCTGTGCATGAAAACGGAGATCCCGAACATCGGTATATTCAGCTTCGCATTCCGGACACATCCGGAATACCGACATTGTAGTTCCCGGTCGATCATAAGGGAGCGCATTTATTATTGAAAAGCGCGGTCCGCAATGGGTACAATTGATAAACGGATACCGAATACGATGCGGCTGTGAGATTAAATCTTGCAAACACTCATCACACACGGCAATATCCGGGCTTATACGAGTAATATGATTATCAACCTCCCGACTGGGAGCAATAAAAAAATCGGGTAAAGGCTTTGATACGGGTTTTTCAAGAACTGTAACAGTCTCGATCTCTGCCACATCCGGCTTATGAGTCGTTAACCCCTTGACAAAATCATCTTTTTGAGAAGGTGTCGCTTGTATCATTACGAACACTCCATCGTTACGATTATCGACATAACCGTGCAAGTGCATATCAGTGGCAAGACGGTACACAAAAGGACGAAATCCTACTCCCTGAACCAAGCCTTTAATGTGTATATTATACTGACTAATCATTCTTTAATATTTGATTGTGAATAAACAAAAACATATTAAAATTTGTTCATAAGGAAATTCTCAAAACTAACCCGAGTAAAATTTAAACAGCCTCTTGATTCTATTTGTCTTTCCAATCTCCGTTTATTTTTATTAATTCTATCAATTTTTCTACGGCTTGTTCTTCAGGGATATTTTTTTCAATGCATACTTTATTTTTGTATAGGCTGATTCGGTCACGGCCTGCTCCTACATATCCGTAGTCAGCATCCGCCATTTCTCCCGGACCGTTTACGATACATCCCATAATTCCTATTTTCAGGCCTTTTAAGTGAGAAGTGGCAGCTTTTACTTTGGCGATTGTTTTTTGCAGGTCGAACAACGTCCGTCCGCATCCGGGACAGGAGATGTATTCGGTTTTGCTGATACGTTGTCTTACTGCCTGAAGGATTCCGTACATGCAGCATATCTCGGCCTCTGTCGAGATATTTCCCTGATTTTGCAGCCAGACCCCGTCTCCGAATCCATCGGATAATAAAGCCCCGAAATCGGCTCCTGCTTTGATCTGCAGATCTTCATTATCGTTTTCTGTATAGTTGTGTTGAAGAATTACCGGAGTATCTAAACCTCGACATAATAATTCATGGAAAAAGGCTCTTTGCTCCCCGACCGGGTTTTTGTGGCCGGAGGTTAGAATCGCCACGATGTCGTCATTTTCTTTTAAAGTTTTCCATAGCGTTTCGTCGAGTTGGGGATAGGAAAATAGTAAGAATTTTGTTTTCGCTTTTATTGAAGGGATAAGCCCGGCGGATTTTGTTGTAAATAGCGGATATACGTTCGGCTGAGGGACATAAACATCTGCATCGACGATCCGTGCGGCAGTGTTCGGGTATTTGTTCGGGTCATTATTGCCTATATACCAATAGTCGGGATATTGTTCTCCGATTATGCCTATTATGTCGACATTTTTTTCAAGTGCATTGGCTATGGTAACGGGAACATTGTTGCCTCCGATATTTCCGATGATTTTACTTTTTCTTCTTTCCATGCGGAGAAAGTCGAAGTGTGGGTATGTTTTCCCTTTAATCGGGGTATGACCTTCTCTGTTGGTAATATAATCGACGAGTTTGCGAGCTACCGGAATTTCCGCTTCGGGAGCTTCGCTAAGAGAAACCCGTATCGTGTCTCCGATTCCGTCGGCGAGAAGTGTCCCTATACCTACGGCAGATTTTATTCGTCCGTCTTCTCCGTCACCGGCTTCCGTCACTCCGAGATGTAAAGGGTAGTTCATGCCTTCCTGTTCCATTTTTGCAATCAACAATCGTACGGATTTTATCATAATTCCGGTATTCGATGCTTTGATCGATAGCACGACATCATTGAAATTTTCTTCTTTGCATACTCGTAAAAATTCCATACATGATTCTACGATGCCGGCCGGGGTGTCTCCATATCGACTCATGATGCGATCAGATAACGATCCGTGGTTTACACCTATACGCACGGCCGTATGGTGTTCTTTGCATATATCGAGGAATTGAATAAAACGGGCACGCAATTTTTTTATTTCTTCTGCATATTCTTCATCGGTATATTCGAGGTGAACGAATGTCCTGGCACTGTCAACGAAGTTTCCCGGGTTGATACGGACTTTCTCAACGATTCGTGCGGCAGCGTCTGCAACGTTCGGATTGAAGTGTATGTCGGCAATCAGCGGAGTATGGTATCCTCGTTTGTGCAGCTCTTTCTCTATGTTTGCAAGATTTTCTGCTTCTTTTGTCCCTTGAGCTGTCAGTCTGACATAATCTGCTCCTGCATCGATGATGCGAATACTTTGCTCTACACAAGGTAAAGTTTCTTGTGTGCGAGTATTGGTCATGGATTGTATGCGAACCGGATTCTCCCCGCCTAACGGTGTATTGCCTATTCGGGTAACAGAGCTTTTCCGACGATGATAATTGAAGTAGTCCATACGGGTAAGAGATTATAAAGAGCGGAAAAAATCCGGACAGGACTTTTTACCGCTCTGAAAATCGTTATTTTTAATTTGTTTTGAATTTGTATTCTATTTTGGACAATTGCTGGTTGGCGTCTACGATCTTTTGGGCCAAACCTTGCTTGTATGCTTTTAAGCGAGCATTGATTTTTTCATCTCCGAGAGCGAGCATTTGAGTCGCGAGAATGGCTGCATTCAAAGATGCGTTGATTCCGACTGTTGCGACAGGAATACCCGGGGGCATTTGTACGATAGCATAAAGGGCATCTATTCCCTCCAGGCTTGATTTGATAGGGACTCCGATAACCGGAAGAGTAGTCATGGAGGCTATGACTCCGGGCAAATGAGCTGCCATTCCTGCTGCTGCAATGATTACTTTGATTCCTCTCGATTCTGCATTTTTGGCAAATTGTTCCACTTCTACAGGAGTACGATGCGCAGATAATGCATTCATCTCAAACGGAATCTCAAAGTCGTTGAGCAGTTGTGCTGCTTTTTCCATGATAGGCAGGTCTGAAGTGCTGCCCATGATGATGCTGACAATAGGTTTCATCTTTTTGTGGTATTATTTGTTGTTTAATAAATTCTTATTTCAAGTAATATTAAAATAGAACGAAATCAGGAGTATCGATCCGAACACCCAAATGAATCCGTTTATAACGCCTGCTGTGACCTGCATTAATGTGTGACGCCCCAAACCGATGCGGGCGCTCCCTAATATTCCGGTCAGCATGATGAGGGTACAAAACAATACGATCGGGAATGTCATTTGTATGCTTGCCAACCCGAACGCTAATCCTGTCAATCCGCTTATTCCGGTCAGGTGTGCGCTGATTTTCCAGCGTATATTTATTAGTAGAGCAGTAATTATCGAACCGATGCAACCGATAAAAAATGCAAGAACCCATATCGGAAGTCGGGTTTTATATAAAAAATAGAGACAAAATCCGTATCCGAACAGATTTATCATATACGGAATTTCACGATCGTGCCGGTCATTCAGTCCGATGCTTTTTACTTTTTTTGTTTTATACATCCATAAAATAGTCATTGCAGGAATAATTGCTGTAAAGAACAGGACGCCGGATGCGATGAATAATTTGAAAGAGATAGGCAGAATATAGAGATAAGAAAAGAAGAAAATGATGCAGATGCCGTAAAACGGCATCAATAACGGGGTTAAGACGGCTGAAAAAAAATGGACCAGCGTTTTCATTCTGTATGTCGAGTTTTATAGATTTATATTTCTTTTCTTAAGCGGGCAACCGGAATGCCTAACTGTTCCCGATATTTTGCGACTGTACGGCGAGCGATAACATAGCCCTTTTCTTTTAGCAGGTCGCAGAGTTTATCGTCTGCCAGAGGTTTCCGTTTATCCTCGTTCTCGATGCATTGTTGTAAAATTTTCTTTATTTCCCGAGATGAAATTTCTTCACCCGATTCGTTTTGCATTGATTCGGAGAAAAAATATTTCAAGGGAAAAATCCCGAAATTAGTTTGCACATATTTGCTGTTACTTACTCGGGAGATGGTAGATATATCATATCCTGTACGTTCGGCAACATCTTTGAGTATCATCGGTTTCAGATTGCTTTCGTCTCCTGTCAGGAAAAAATCTCTTTGTAGATCGATAATTACCTGCATCGTATTCAACATTGTCTGTTGACGTTGTTTGATGGCGTCGATAAACCATTGAGCCGAATCTAATTTTTGTTTTACGAATAATAACGCATCTTTTTTATCCCGGGTTTGGTTTTGTTTATTTCCCATGTAATCCTCTAACATGTGAGTATAAGAGCGGTTGACCCTTAATTCCGGTATATTGCTGTTATTAAGGCTCAATGTCAGTTCTCCGTCATGAGAATCGACTATGAAATCGGGGATAATATGGCTCATCCCGTCAGAAAACGAATCGCTCCATGAACTTCCCGGTTTCGGATTGAGCATTGTGATTTCGTGAATTGCCTTTTTCAGTTCTTCTTCAGAAACATTTCCTGTGGGAGCTTCTCCCGGCTTGCCAAAACCCAGCCCCCAGTTTTCCTGGGCATTTGAAGCCGAAGCAGAAACCGGGCGAGAAATCCTGTCTGTTACATGGTGAACTACTGCCCCTGATACAAAAGAAAAAACAAACAGAGAAAGAATACCTGCCATTTTTACGTGTTGTTTTTTTACTTCCATAACCATTTCCTTGCATCTTTTCCTCCATATATATGCTAAAATACTGCCTGTTATGCTGTTGTAATCTTTGCCTGCAATTGTTATAATACTGGTATGTTGCTATTTGACGGAAAGGAGCTGTCTTTGATGAATTTTAAAACAATAGAAGAATATATTACTCAATTCCCCATATATCAGTATACTTTTCTTAATGTGGAAGATATTGAGTTCAATGATAAGGTCAGAACAATTTGTAAAAAAGAATGTCCCCGTTATGGAAAATCCTGGTCTTGTCCGCCGGCAGTAGGAAGTGTAGATAAGTGTCGGGAAATGTGTCAGCAGTATTCTCACGCACTGTTATTTTCCTC